>Ga0272446_1001556_pt1 | contig 33143 bp, 16 predicted proteins | sample YNPCB0061_FD_194587 | JGI IMG/M metagenome (GOLD analysis project Ga0272446, IMG submission 194587) | Hot spring microbial mat communities from Yellowstone National Park, WY, United States - YNP-CB-006-1 | ecosystem: Environmental > Aquatic > Thermal springs > Hot (42-90C) > Sediment | place...
CCTCAGGCTCTGAAGCTGCTGAAAGCCGTTTTGGAACACCAAGCCTGACGACCCATTGCTCACGGCAGCATTGAAGCGCATCTGCGAGGCAGCATGACCACGCACCACCCCGCCCGCAAACTCCACCCGTCCGTTGGCGGTGAAACTCCCGCCGTTGAGGTCGAGTGTACCCGCTGCTCCCAGCAAGACTTCGCCATTTGCGGTTAGTCCGCCTGTGTTGAGCGTGGTTTGTCCTGACAACACCTCCATGCGCCCATTGACCGTCTTGCCGCCGATGATGGTCAGAGGCTTGAGGATAGAGAGCCCTGCCTGCAAGGTTGGCGGAAACTCCGCCCCTGTGCTTGCCGTCCCTGCGCCAGTATATTGCAGCAGTGTCAGAGGAGCGTAGCTCGGCGCACTGCCCGTCAGCAATGCCGTGCTGCCGTTCATCTGCACCAGACTGCCACGCTCGACCGCCAAACCGCCTGTGTTGATCACCGTGCCGCTCACCGCCAACGTCCCCCAGAGGCTGTCGGGGTTCATGGCGGCGGGCAGCCCCAGACGGCTGCCACTGCCTTGCAGCGTCAGCGTTACGCCCGATGCGACGCTGTACCCGCCCGATTCCACCAGCAGTGCGCCCGTTACCGTCAAGTTCGGTGCTGCGTTGTGCAGCAACGCCCAGCCGCCCGTGCGTGTTCCCTTGCGCACCACCACGTTGGCTGCCTGCGTGATGGCAGGTTTTACGCCCTGAGCCGCGTTGTTGAGCGTTTGACTGGCAAGGCTGTTGAACTCGTAGTTGGCTGCGGGGCTGTAGCTGACCGTGCCCGTAACCTGCACGCTGCCCGTGCCTGCGCTCGTGCCGTTGATGCCGTCCGAACGCCCCGTTGCCAGCGTGCCGCCCGACAACAACGCGAAGTTCCCCGCACCCGCGATGGTCGCCGTGCTGACGTTCAGCACACCAGCAACCGTGCAGCTTGCCCCTGCGCTCATGCTCAGCGCAACGGGCTGTTGGGCGAGACCCCCAGCACTCGATGCCGCGCCCAGATTCAAGCGCGAGCCAGAGGCAATGCTCACCCCGCCCGTGCCGACGTTGAGCGTGTTGCCAACGCCCACACCCGCCAGCGTGACCGTTGCCCCAGCAAGCACCTCCACGCGCCCGACGCTCTGCGTCGGCACGTTTGCCACCTGCCACAGCCCAGCCTCAAAACGCAGCACATCGCTTGCTTGTGGTACGCTGCGGGCGGGTGTCCAGTTTGCCGCCACCTGCCAATCCTGCGACACACTGCCGTTCCACGTGTAAATTGGTGGTGGCGCAGTCGTGCCAATAGCGTAAAACTGCGTCCCACTGAACGTAATGGGCGAAGAGGTCAGCGTGGGAGAGGCAAAGGTGCCGCCAATGCTGGTGTACGTCCCGCTTTGCACGGGAGCTTGCCCAATCAGGTTGCTTGCACTCACACCGGGCGCACTGAGGCGAACTTGACCCGTAGTCAGTGCAGAAGAGAGCAGCCGCCAATTCATCGGCGACAGAAGTCCAGAAAATGGCGGATTCTGCGCGTTTACTGCTCCCGTCGGGGCTACCGAAACCACTGCCGACGGCGTACCCGCAGCCGTGCTGGTGTTCACCAGCTCAAACGGTGTGTACGTTGTGCCATGTCCGACGGGAAACAGCGCATTGTTGCCCGACGAACTTGGCGGCAAACGGCGTTCTAAACCGCCTGTGGAGGGGTTGGAGTTGATGACAAACGTTGTTGCTGAACCACCAAAAATGGACGCTCCCTGCTCAATAGTAAGCGTATTGCCATTGACATCCAAGCGTCCCGTGAACAGTTGTAATGACTGACCAGTGGGTATGCTGCGAGCATCATGGAGGGTAACGATGTCATTCACATTGGCTTTGGCTATCTGGAGAAATTTAGGACCTGTCCCCCAGAAGGATACTCAAGCGATGTGGTTGTAACGTTACCGAGCAGTGTGTAGGCTAATCCGCCATTGATACCATAATTTATCGGCGAACCCGTGATAGTATATGCTGACCCTTCACACACGAATATAGCTTTGAGAATAGACAACCCCGCCGCATTGTTCAGCGTGCCAGCCACATAACAATACGTCAGCCGCCCCGCATCGGAGTCAACACTACTCGGTGCGGTGAGCGTGAGAGTTACCCCAGAAAGAATAGAAAAGACATGGTAGCCGCCACTTTGCAGCAGTGCGCCAGAAAAATTGCTTGTAAGGCTCACAAAAGGTGCTGGCAAAGCCATACTTCCACCAACAACGCGCAACGAAGTTCCGCCAGTAATGGCAGGCTTTCCAACGATGCTTGCAAAGTTTGTTCGAATAATACTACCCAAGGTTGGATTAAACTCATAGCTTGCTGCGGGATTATAGGTGATATTCGCGCCCGGCACTTGAATCGCGCCTGAGGCGGCACCAATGCCATTGATGCCGTCCAAGCGTCTGGTGGCAAGCGTCCCGCCTGCGGCAAGCGCAAAACTTCCCAGCCCGGCAACTTCCCGTGTGCGCGTGTCCAACCTACCATTGACCGTACAGGTCGCGCCTGGGTTCATGAAGAGACCAACGGGATTCATCAAGCCCATGTCTAACGTTGCTCCTGCTGCCACCTGCACACCGCCTGTACCAACGACGAGCGTGTTTCCTGTCGCCGCGCCTGCGAGTTGGACGTTTGCCCCAGCGTTCACGATAAGTTGGTGGAGAGTTTCATTGGGAACGTTGGTCGGCGTGTGCGTGCCGGCGTTGAATTGGAGAATATCCGAAGGAAGTGGCGTGGTGCGGTTTGGTGTCCAGTTTGCCGCTCCTGTCCACGACGCGCCAGGTGCGCCAGACCACGTGTACAGTAGTGCGGGTATTATCTTGGTAACGACCACATCATTTAATCCCCCGCCATACACTGTCTGGTACGCCCCTGCTGTTGTTGGGTAGCTACCGCTACTTTCTCCCACAATATATGCAGCACCTGTGCCGTCCAAGACAATTCTCCGTGCCTGCTCAGATCCTCCGCCTCCGATAAGAGTTGAATATACTAAGCCAGTACCCGTAGCACTTAATTTGGTAATAATCGCATCGCCTGTCCCACCGTGTACTGTTTGGTAGGCTCCTGGTGTTGTTGGATAGCCGGTTTGACTCCATCCCGCAATATACGCTGCGCCCGTACCGTCCACAACAATATCATTTGCCATTTGCGTTGTTCCACCGCCGATGTAGGTCGAATATACTAAGGCAGTTCCCGTAGCGTTCAGTTTGGTAACAATCACATCGATTGCCCCTCCGTGTACTGTTTGATACGCCCCCGCTGTAGTTGGGTAGCTACCATTACTGTATCCCGCAATATATGCCGCGCCTGTGGCATCCAAGGCAATGCCATGTGCCCGCTCGCTTGCTCCTCCGCCAATATAGGTAGAATACAGCAAGGCAGTCCCCGTGGCGTTCAACTTGCTAACAATCACGTCATCAAGACCCCCATAGACTGTTTGATATGTCCCTGCTGTGGTGGGATAGCCGCCTGAACTGCTGTATCCCGCAATATATGCCGCCCCAGCACCATCTACCGCAATAGCATTTGCAAATTCGCTTGCTCCTCCGCCAATGTAGGTAGAATACACTAAGGCATTACCCATAGCATTTAGTTTGGTGACAAACGTATCCCATCCGCCTCCATATACCGTTTGATACGCCCCTGCTGTGGTGGGATAGTTATTGCTTGTACTATTTCCCGTAATATATGCCGCGCCTGTGGCATCCACAACAATGCCATATGCTTCATCGAATCCCACACCGCCGATATAGGTCGAATACACTAAGGCAGTTCCCGCAGCGTTCAGTTTTGTAACAACCACGTCATGACCTCCACCGAATACCGTTTGATACGCTCCTGCTGTGGTTGGGTAGGCACCGCCACCCTGAAAGTATCCCGCAACATATGCCGCACCTGTGCCATCAACCGCAATAGCACGTGCGTCATCTATTCCCGCTCCTCCAATGTAGGTCGAATACACCAAGCCAGTTCCTGTGGCATTCAGTTTAGTAACAATTACATCGCCCATTCCCCCATGTACCGTTTGATACGCCCCTACTGTGGTTGGATAGCCAGCCTGACTCCGTCCCGCAATGTATACCGCACCCGTGCCGTCGACTGCGATAGCGCGCATTAGATCATTTGATAGCCCCCCAATATAAGTCGAATACACCAAAGGGTCAATCACCAACGGCAGCGTGGGGTCGTAGTCGCCCAGCGCGAACGACGTTGTTGGCACGGTGTTCCCAGTGTTCTGCACGCGAAATGCACACGCTACTTGCACCCGTTTGCCGTTCTGTTCTTGGTAGGCATACAGCCCTTGCAACGCTACTTCGCCGAGGCTTGTTGCCAGTACCAAACGCCCGTCTGTAGCCGTGCGTACGCCGTCCGTGCCCTCGAAGTCTAAGGCTATCTGGCTTGGGTCTGCACCCGGACGCACGATGTAATCAAAACGCGGCGCACCGCCCTCTTCGTACAGGCGCACATCCACGCCAGCATACACTTCCTGCAAGCGCACCTCGCCCCAAAGCGGCACACGGCTGAGCCATTTGGAGGAATCCTGCCCCAAAAAGTAGTTGTGATAGGTTTCGCGTTTGTGCAAGCCCTGATGCTGCGTGATGGTCTGACCGCCGACAAAGCGCATTTTGACCACATGTCCTTCGATGCGGTCGCTGTCGTGGGCATGACGTAGGTCGAAATGCGGGTCGAGCATGGCGTTGTCGTCCATGCCCGGCTTGGGTACGCGGCGGTGGAAATCATAGACCACGCCCGTGCGGGTAATCCACGTGGTTAAGCCGCCTGAGCGAGCACAGTAGAGGATGCTGTCCGCCCACTGTCCGGTGTTTTGGATGTAGGAAAACTGGGATGCCGCACCGAACTTGCGGCTTGCCTCGTACAGCGAGGGTTTGAGGGGGTGTTCGGGCTGTGCCGCCGAGTGCGAGCCGTCACCCACCGCAAGCAAGCCTTGGCGAAAGGTCATGTCTATCTGCGCTATGTGTGCTACCTGCTGCCGCGAGTGTTTGAGCAGAGGCGGTAGCGCGGGATGTGCAAGATGCAGATGCTCGGTGGCACGTTCCAGCGCGTGGCTGAGGTGCTGAGGGTCGGCAAGTGTCTCCATACGGAGCGTAGCCGAGGCAGGAGTGTTGACGATAGTGTTGTTGTCCATAGCCGCCGTTGCCGTAGCAAACGAGTACATCAGCAAAGCAAGGAAGTAGGTGCATATACGCATAATGTTGTCCAGCAAACTATAATGTGACACAAACGATGTTTTTGAAACAGTTTTCGCGTTTTCGTGTCAAGCAAAATATTGTAAACGGTCAGCAAAAGCGATTTTTTTCCGTTAAACGGTCGTTTTGATGTGCTAAACGGTCATGTTCGGCACTATATCGGCAAAAAGTGGGGGTGTTGAGGTGACGCGGAGGGGGTGTTGAGGTGTGAAGATAGTGTGATTGTCTTTGCTCTAAAGGCATATTCAAAACGCATGACCTAAGCCAATTTGCACGCGAAATGCTGCGGGGCGTTGCCCCAGCCAGCGAGCGCGTTCAGTGGGGTCATAGACCCGAAGCGCAAGGTCTATGCGAAGCGGTCCGGCGGGCGTGTCGTAGCGCAGTCCCGCGCCTGCGGCAATGGCAAGGTTGTTCAGCACTTCGCTGGCAGCAAGGTTGCCGTAGTGTTGCGGTTCTTGAAAGCTGTTAAACGCATTGCCCACGTCCACAAAACCCGTAATGCCAAGTCGAGAAAGCTGCCTGTCCCAAAAACTGTCAAACTCAGAGGCTTTGTCGCGCAGCGTCCAGCGCAGTTCGGCACTGCCCTCGATGATTGAGCCATTGCCCACAATTTGGTCCACAAAAAACGTTACGGCTTCAGTGCTGCGCCGAAAGCGTAGTTCGCGCGACCCCCAACCGCGCAGGCTGTTGCTGCCGCCAGCAAAAAAATGCCGCTCAAACGGCACATAAAACACGTCGGCGTTCAGCAGTATTGTGTGTCCAGCACGAAATTTGGCAGCAAACACCGCCCGTTCGGCAAGCGGCGTGAACCATGCCAGATTCGCTTGCACACGCAAAAAACTCGAAATTCCGAGCGGCGTTCCCCAATCCACCGACGCATCCAGCACATAGCCCGTGCGCGGTGCGAAGAGGTTATCACGGTGGTCGCCCCGCACGTGAACCGACAGCACGGCGTTGGTCAGAAAACGGTTTTGGCTGTTGGTCAGCGTGTCCAAAATGCCGTACTGAAGCAGTTGCAAATTGATAAACTCGCGTTCAAGGTCGGTGGTAGCTTGCTGGAGCGTGGAGGCTTTGGTTTGGCTGAAGTTCAGTGGGCTTTGGCTGTCCACCGTGAAGTTCAGCGCGGCACGGTTCAGCACGGTGTAGCGATGCAATTCGAGTGGCAGCGAGGCTTGCACGGTAAAAAGCCTGAGCCACAGTGGCACGGCAAGCGAAAGCCGTTGGATGGATGCGGAAACGTTTGCATCAAACGCCAAGCGTCGTTCATCGGCAAATGTTGCCAGCACAGGCTTGGACAGTGCTGTGCCAACGCGCCCTTCAAACTGTGGAGCAACTAAACCCCGGTCAAAGAGGTTCGTCGCGTTCAAGAGCAAGCCCTCCAAAAATACGTCCAGCACTTCTGCGCCGCCCAGCAGATTGCGATTGGTGTAGCGGGCTTCCAAACGAGCAAACAAGCCCGTTGTGGGGTCTTGACCAACGCTGGGACCGTAGCTCAGTTCGTTGATGCTGCGCGTGCGCGTGACCACGCGCAGCGAAAGCGAGGAATCCGTGTGCGGTGTGTACCGCGAGGTGGTGTCAATAACCACCATGTCAAACAGCCCTAAGCGGTGCAAGTTGTTTATACTGCGGGTGATAACCGCATCGCTCAGCCAGTCGCCCGTCTTGAGTTCCACAAATGCTTGTTGCACGGTTGGAGAAAGATAGGTGTAGGCAGCACTGCTGTCAATGTAGGTTATTGAGCCAATGCGAAAGCGTTGTGCAGGGCGGAAAAAGACCGTAATGCTGTCGCGCTCAACGCTGTCCTGAGCGGCAACGCCGTTGCTGGGAGTAGTGATAATGTTCGTAACGACGGGCTTAGAATACTGTGCGTTGTAGTAGCCGTGGTTACGTAGTATTTGCAGCATTCGTTCATTTTGCTGACCCAATTCCGAAAAACGGAATGGCATACCCCGCGATAAGGTTTGTGTGCTTTGCAGCATAGTGCGAACGTCGTCGGCAACTCCGTCCAAGCCGTAATAGACCACCGTATCAACAAGCGAGCGTTTGCCCTCCTGAATCCGAAACACGAGAGTATTGATGCCTGTTTGACGGTTGCGTACAAGGTCGTAGTCCACGCTTGCATGGTGAAAGCCGTTTTGGTGATAAAACAATGCCAGTGCAACGGTGTCGCTGCCAGCCATATTGCGGTCAAGATAGCGCAATTCATTACTAACTTGACGTTGAATCTGAGCAAGCGAACGCTGCAAAGCGTTGGGGGTGGCGGGATTACGGCGGAGTTCCCTGGCAATGTAGATGGTAATGCGGCGCGTAAGGCTCAGTTCGCTTGGGCGCGAGGAAATCACCGTTGCCAGAAGTTCCGACGGAAAAGCGGTGTTGCCTTCAAAGGCAATCTCGTGGATTTCATACCGTGCTGCCGCCGAACGGTTTAAGCTGTTCGTGCCCACAAGCGCGTTCTGTGGCGAGCGCGGGGACTGTACAGATTGTGCAGAACTTGGGCGCGAAGAAGCAAACAGTGCGAGCAGTGCCAGAGCGCACACAACACCGCAGAGCTTGCTCGTGCCAGCACCGTTCTTTCCCCAAGTCCACAGCCTGAACGTGTGCAGAAAGCAACGTGCGAAACAAAGCTCCTCTGCGTTCATAGTTCATGGATTCAACTGTTCGTAATACACATCGCGCTCCAAATTTCCACTTTCTGCAGCCGCCACTGCCAAGCGGTCAGCCCGTTCGTTTTCGGGGTGCCCTGCATGACCGCGCAGCCAGTGAAATTCGACGGTATGATTATCACAAAGTGCGAGCAGATGCTCCCACAAATCAGGATTCTCAGCACGCTCTTTGCTGTTGCGTTTCCAGCCATTTGCCTGCCACCGCCGCGCCCATCCTTGCTTCATAGCGTTGCAAACGTAGGCAGAATCTGTCCACACCTGCACCACACACGGGCGTTTCAGGGCTTCCAAGCCCGCAATGACCCCCATGAGTTCCATGCGGTTGTTGGTTGTTTTGCGATACCCTGCCGACAGTTCCTTGCGATGCGAACCGCTTATCAAAATTGCGCCATATCCGCCTGCGCCCGGATTGCCCTTGCATGCGCCATCGGTGTACAAAACGACTGGTGTACCTGCATTTGCTGCCATTGCTGCTGAATGACTATGGTGAAGTTTGCCAGAGACAATTTGCCAGAGACAAAGAGGAGTCTTGCGGGATTATGATTTGCCCGTAAACATGGCTTTGAAAATATGCCCTGCAACTTCAGGATTTTCCTTCAAGCGGCGCACGGAATAGCCATACCAATCATGCCCGAACGGAACGTAAATTCGCATTGCGTGTCCTTCGTTGATGAGTTCTTTGCGCTTGTTTTCGCGCACACCGAGCAGCATTTGGAATTCGTAGCGGTCGCGGGGCAGCCCACGGCGAGCAATCTCGGCACGGGCAAAATCCAACAGCACATCGTCATGCGTGGCAATGCCCACGTACATATCGTGGTCAAACAGCAGGCGCAGAAGCGTTTTGTAGTGTTCTTGAATTTCCACGCGGTCGCGGTAGGCTATCGAAGGGTCTTCGATGTAGATGCCTTTGCAGAGCCGCACGGAGGTCTTGGTGGCAGCAAGCGAGCGAATGTCGTCCGCGCTGCGTTTCATATAGGCTTGAATCACCACGCCCGTATTGGTCAGCCCTTCGCTGTGCAAACGGCGGTAGATGTCCAGCGTTTTGCTGGTGTAGGGCGAATTTTCCATATCCAAACGCACAAACCGTTGGAGTTCTTGCGCTCGCGCAACGACGGAGCGCACGTTGCGATAGCAAAATTCGTCGTCAATATCCAGCCCCAACGAGGTCAGTTTTACCGATAAGCCCGAACGCAAGTTGTTCGAGGCAATTGCCTCGAGAACCTCGCGCGACATTGTCGTTTCGTGTTCGGCTTGGGTGCGCGAGGTTACAAATTCGCCCAGCACGTCAATCGTGCCTTTTGCGCCTTCATTGTTGAGGCGGCGAACGGTCTTGACGGCATCTTGGATGGTTTCGCCAGCGATGTAGCGGCTTGACACCACCCGCACGATAGGTTTTGGCACTATCGGCAACGATTTGGCAATAAGGTGATTCAGCATACAGGCAGCCTCCGCACAAACTCAAACATTGATGGTTAATTCGTTGATTATGAGCGCAAGTGCGCCGAAAACTCGGCACTAACGGCTTGAACAATTGCAGCAATGCTTGCTTCCACGTCCGCGTCGGCAAGCGTTTTTTCAGGCGAATTATATTCCAGCGCAAAGGCAAGACTCTTGTTGCCTGCGCCCACAGATTTACCCTCTGCGCCCACAAACACATCAAACAGGCGCACCGAGCGCAAGAGTGCGCCGCCTGAGCGGATGATAGCCGAACGCACACGCTCTGCTTCTGTTGCTGCGTCCAGCACGAACGCTAAATCTCGTACCACGCTTGGATACAGCGAAACAGCAGCGTACTTGCGTGGTGTAATCTTGGCATTGGGCAGCATCCATAAGTTCAGCACTGCCACAAAGACGGGGATGTCCACATCGTACTGTTTGAGTGCTTTGGAGGAAATTTCGCCTGCAAAGCCCATTGCAACGGGCTTTCCAGCAAATGATGCCACCAATTCTACACAGTTCGGCGACATGAGTGGGTATGCTTTCCCGCCGTGTTCCACCACACGAAATGCTGCTTCGTGCAGCCGAAGATGCATGGCAAGACTTTCCAGCACACCTTTGATGTCGTAAAAGTCCACAGCGCGTTCCGTGCCGTCCCAGTGTTTGTGCGAGTGGTCGCTGCCGCGTTCGCCAAGCGCGTTGCCAGCAAGCGCGACAAGTGCTTGTTGCTGCTCTTTGAAGCCTGTGATAAACGTCGCTTCATCCGCCGCCACACGAGAAAACACTGTTCCCACCTCGAACAGCCGCAGATGCTTTTGTCCAAAGCGCGTATTGCGCTCAATCACCTTCAGCATTGAAGGGATGAGTGACGGGCGCATACACGACAGTTCCTCGCCAAGAGGGTTGGCTATTGTAACGGGATGTTCGGTAAACGCTGCCGCGCTTTTGGGGTCAATCATGTTTTGTGTGATGGTCTCGTGAAAGCCATTGGCACGCAAAAAGTCCGCCACGCTGCGCGATTGGGCAATAGGCGCAAGTATGCCGGGTGTGCGTTCGCCGCTCAAATTGATGCGGCTTGTCAAGTCGGGGTGAATGTTGTCGTAGCCGTACAACCGTGCAATTTCTTCAATCAAATCCGTCTCGGTTTCCACATCCACGCGATGCGTAGGAATGTTTACGGTCATCGTCTGGTCGTCGAATGCCGTTACCGTGCAGCCAAGCCGTTCCAACAGCGAGCGTTGTTCGGCTGCGGGGATTGTTTTGCCAATGAGCATATTTGCTCGTGCATAGCGCACGGTGGCTTGCCGTTGGGGCTTGGGTGTGGGATACACGTCTATTGCTTCGCGTGCAATGCTTCCGCCGGCAATCTCGGCAATAAGTTGTGCTGCACGGTCTGCAGCATACACGACACTTTCGATGTCCACACCACGCTCAAAACGATATGCCGCATCGCTGGAAAGTCCAAGTGTTTTTGCCGTTCGGCGAATAGACGACGGCTGCCACATAGCGGATTCGATGCACACGTTGACGGTTGCGTCAGAAATCTCGCTTATCTGACCTCCCATGATGCCGCCCAAAGCCGACGAACGCTCGGCATCGGCAACCACCGTCATCGTGCTGTCTAAGGTGCGCTCTTTGCCGTCGAGCGTGGTAAAGCGTTCGCCGTCGGCAGCGCGTTTGACGATGAGCGTTTGCTGTGCGACTTTGTCCACATCAAAAGCGTGAATAGGCTTGCCACATTCCAGCATCACGTAATTGGTTATGTCCACTACGTTGTTAATGGGGCGTTGCCCACAGGCTCTAAGGCGGTTTTGCAGCCATTCGGGTGAAGGCTGAATCTTCACGCCACGCACCACCCGTGCTGCAAACCGCCAACACACTTCTGGGTCGTCAATGCGAATGGTGATGTGGTCGCGGGTGGTGGTGTGGTCAAGGTGATGGGCTGCAATCGCCGCTACGGGCTTACGAAGCGGCACATTGAAGTATGCCGCGATTTCCCGCGCTATGCCCAAATGGCTCAAACAGTCAGCGCGGTTGGGCGTGATAGAAATGTCGTACACGACATCATCCAAACCAAGGTACTCTGCAAGCGGATTCCCGACTGGCGCTGTTTCGGGTAAAACCCAGATGCCGTCATGGTCGCTGCCCAAGCCCAATTCCTCTTGACTGCAAATCATGCCGTTCGACTCCACGCCGCGCAATTTCCGCTTGGCAATTGTAAAACCGCCGTTTGGCATCACCGCACCCTCAAGCGCGACAGCAACGCGCTGCCCAGCAGACACGTTCGGCGCACCACAAACAATAGTGTTCACTTGTCCGCCGCCAATAGCGACGGTACAAACCGAGAGTTTATCGGCGTTCGGATGTTTTTCGCGGGTTTCTACATGCCCCACCACAAAGCCACGCAAGCGTTCGGCGGGGTTATCAATATGTTCAACCTCCAAGCCCAACATCGTCAGTATAGCTTCCAGTTCGTGCGGAGTGCAAGTGAAATCAACAAATTCTTTGAGCCAGCGTTCGGAAATACGCATGAAATCTTCGTCCTTCGTAAGTACAACAAGTGCAAGTTCGTGCAAGATACCATACTTGCATGCAGCATAATCCACATCTCGAAAATACGACTTCTTTGCGGATTTGTAGGCGGAAAATTTCATCAAGCGTGTGAAAGCCGTTGGCAGAAAATCTTCAGTGTTGTAGGTTTGACAGGATAAGACTTTCGCAACATGTAGTTATGACAGCATTATGACAGCGCAGCAATCCCTTGTCAAGGCACTTATCAAGACGTGTGGAAGGATAATCTCAAACAATTGCTTCCGCCATGGCACACGAAGACGGAGGCAATTGCAACACGTTATGGTATGCGTTGCTGCTGTGCTGTGTTGTCGAGTCTTTTCCGTCTCGGCACAAATCAGCGTCAAAGCCGTCGGCGATGTGCTGCCCGGTTCGTACACGCCGCAGAGGATGCTGCCGTCGGATTCGGGACGAACAACGGTGCAGAACGTCGGTGGGTTGTTGCGTGGGGCAGACATCGTGTTCGGCAATTTTGAGGCATCCTTTGCCCGCGAAGGCGACCCCACGATGAAACCGCAGAAATGCGCCGAAGCCTCGCGCAGAAAAGGCGTGTGCTTTGAGTTTGGTGTGCCGCCTTATCTCGCGCCAATGCTCAAGCAGATGGGTTTTACCGTGATGAGCGTGGACAACAACCACGCCGACGACTACGGCGCGGCAGCAGCCGAACTGACGAAAACGCTCTTGCTCGAACAGGGCATCAAACCTGCTCCCAAACGGGGTTTTGCCGAACTGAGCATCAAAGGCAAGCGCGTGGCGGTGGTGGCGTTTGGTTTCTCGAACACCTCGTACAACGTTGCCGAACCGCAGGCAGCACGCGACATCATTGCCGCGCTGACCAAGCAGTTCCCAATCGTTATCGTTTCGTTTCACGGCGGCGCAGAAGGCAAACAAGCGTTACACGTGCCAAACCGCACGGAAATGTTCTATGGCGAAAATCGCGGCAATCTGGTTGCTTTTGCCCATGCGTGTATTGATGCGGGTGCAGCGATGGTTATTGGGCATGGTCCGCACGTGGTGCGTGCTGTGGAACTGTACAAAGAGCGGCTTATAGCCTACTCGCTGGGAAATTTTGCCACATATGGGAACATCAACATCAAAGGAGTCAATGGCGTAACGCTTGTGCTGGAAGCAAGCATTGACGAGACTTCGGGGAAGTTTTTGTCGGGGCGTATTCATCCTGTGGTGCAGCGCGAACCGGGAATTCCGTATCCCGACCCTACCAATGAAGCTATCAGGCTCGTCAAGCAGCTTACTGAAGAGGACTTTCCGCAAACCCCGCTTTCTATCAGCGATACAGGGGAAATCCGCATTCGGCGATAAACCGCTCCATCAGGCTCGTAAACACCCTTGAATTCAAGACCTACCGAGTTGGCGTTTCAACCAGAATCTGTACGCGGCGTGTGTAGAGCCGTGCTTCGGGTAATGCCGCCTCGCTTGGTACGCTTTGGGCAGCAATGGCAGCATCGTTTACGCCAAGCTGTTTGGCGGCAGCCTGAGCGCGGGCTTTGGCAATCGCAAGCGTTTGTGCGTCGTTGGCGGTTGTTTCGGCAAAACCTGTGATGAACATTTTCGCGCCTGGTTTCAGGCTTTTGCGAAGCGCGTCAAGCGTTTTTGAGGCGTTATCGTCGAGCCTGACGGTTTCATCACCTTCAAAACCCACTACGTCGTATGTATCAAGGCGTTTGTCGCTGGCGTTATTGACAGTTTTTTGCTCAAGGCTGATTTGCTTGACGGCAATGCCCACAATCGGCGCGTCGGCAGCGCGATTGTTTACGTCGGTCATGGTGAGCTGGACGGTCAGGTCTTGTCCTGATTGTGGAATGGTCGTGGGCTCATCGGCAATGTTCCAACGAAGCGTTTCTGAGACGTTGGAAGCGGTGCCGCTGAATTGTTTGAGCGTAACGGCTTCAATGCCAACAAATTGACTAATTTCCACATCCCATTGTTTGACACCCGCGCCAGATTGCATTGAGGTTTCTATACGAAGCATGGGTGGCGTAACCACACGGCGCACGGCATCAATGCTCACCGCACCAAGAATCTCTGGCACGTTCGAGGACAATTCCACGCGGCGGTTTTCGGCGTGGGCGAGTGCTTCAGAGCCTGCGCTGCTTGCTGTGGCTGGGTGTTCAGGCAACCCTCGTTTTTGAAGAATGATGCGTTTAGCGGGGATTTTCCACACATCTTGTAAGTACTCACTCACAGCCTGAGCGCGGTCTTCGGCAATTTTGGGGTTGGTTTGTTCAGCACCTGCTCCCGCAGTACAACCCGTCAGATACAGCACGGCAACGGGATTATCGGTCATACGCTTGCCAACGATGTTCAGCACGTGCCTGTAAACCTCCACAGAAGACTTACCGTTCAGGTCTTCCAAACGGAAATTCCCGCGTTCGCTGGCTCGCAAGCGACGGTAACGCGAAGGCAGCACGGCAGAATTGTCGTCAAAAAACACTGCTGGAGCGAGTGGTTGCGAAGAACTGGAGCGAAATTGTTCGACCGTGAGCGTGGGCGATGGAACTTCTTTCCCGCTCGCGTCCACACCAACAATGGCGGCGATATTGACGCTGATGCCGAACTTTTTGAACTCTTCCAACTTCGACGTAATAACGCGATTGAGCGAATCTACTCGCGCTTTTTGGGCGATGTTTGCTTTGCGTTCGGCGTTTAGTGCGCTGTCTAATTGTTTGAGCAGGCGGAGTTTTTGCTGGATTTCGGGGGTGAGTTCGGGGCGGTTAGTGCGATAAGGCGACCATTTGACCGCCAATCCTGCACGGATGCTGTGTGCAGACCATTGCTCATTGGTCAGCAGTGAGGACAAATTATGCTGATAAAACACCTCTGGCGCAAGCATAACCGTTCCCGTGTTATTCATGGGAAATTCGTAGCTGAATCCCGCTGTGAGAGCCGTGAGCAGAGGAGCGCGTGTGGGATACTGACCCGTGCGTTCGTTGCGCACTGAGCTCAGTTCGCCGTTCGGCAGTTTGTACAGCACACTGTCGTTGAGCGAACGCTCGCGGTATGAAAAACCCGAACCCAACGTTACGCCAAACCGTGCGCCAATGGCAATACTCAAGTAATCGATTGGGCGGTAGGTCAGCACAGGTTCAATGCCCAGCGTGGAAATGATGGCTTGCCACTCGTGTTGTACGGACGCAAAGCCCGTTGGAACAAGGCTCAAAGGCACTTGTACTTCTTCGCGTTGGGTGAATGGCGCGTCGTGCGTGGCGTAAGAAAGTCGGAGCGCAGCACCAAAGCGTCGCAGAACGTCGTTGGTGGTGAACGCTTCTGCCGAAGCCTCTGCAAGCATCCCAACCGACCAGCCAAAACCCACGGTGCTGCCCCAGATGGCTCTGTTACATGTTGGACATCCGGGAATAACCGAAAATTGAGCATTGTGCAGATTGATGTTCGCGCCGCCGAACACGCCAAGCCGCAAAAACATGGGCGTGTCGGTGTCGGAAAGCAGTGTTTCTAAATCAGCCCGCGAAGGCACCGTCGTTGTGGTAATGTTGCTCTGAGCGAGGCTGTCCTGTGCCAGCACTATTGGCGGTAGCCCAGAAGAATAGAACGCCAAAACACTAAGAACCATCAAGGCTTTGAAGGCAGTGCAGTGTTTTGAATACCAGTTGCTTGAGAACATAGCGTAAAGATGATTGATTGCAAGATGTGCAGGATGTGATTGCAAGCCGAACTATCTGCATTGAGTGTGCAAACAGTATCTGCGGTACACTCAACAGCAAACTCGAGACAGCAAAAATACAGTTTTTTGCACAAGAACAACAGGCGCGATGATGTTCAGCGTCAATAATCCGTTTTCCAGTAGCCCAAAATCGAACAAGATTACGAGGCTACGAACACCCCAAAACAATTACGATTTGGTTGGTGGCAAATTTTTTGAGATTTTCACGTGAACACACAACTGCAGCAACCAAGAACTTTCGCGGACAGTTTACAATTCATGCTCTTTACAACACTTTCACACGCCCAGCACCAAGCCACTCGTGCGCTGCTCAAAAAATCTGAGCGCGAAGCACGGCGCGAGTACCTGATTGAAGGCGAAAAACTGTGCCGCGAGGCGCATGACCATGCACTTGCCGCAATGCGTTATGCTGTGGTCAATGCTGCGCTCATCCACAATGCGCCCAACGCTGCTCGGCTGCATCCTGTTTGCCAACTTGCTGAACAACTTTATGCGCGTCGAGTGCCAGTGTTTCAAACTTCGGAGCAGAAATTTCATCAGTTGTGCGACGCAGCCACGCCGCAAGGCATTGTAGCAGTGATGGCGTTCCCCGACGAAGCGTTATTTCAGGCGAACGTGCTGCAAGGGCTGCCAGTTCTTGTGCTGGACGGCGTGGCTGACCCAGGCAATGTTGGCACACTCATTCGCACAGCAGATTGGTTCGGCGTGCAGTGTGTGCTGCTCGGTGGCAGTTCGGCAGACCGATTTCATCCCAAAGTCTTGCGTTCAACAATGGGTTCAGTATTTCGCTGTGCTGTGCGTTCGGTGTCATCGCTTGCCAAGACGCTCCAAAGCGAGTTTTCTGCGTATCGCTTATACGGCGCGTTGCTGGACGGCGAAGAAGAACTGTGGCAAACGCGCTTTCAAGAGCCGTTCGGCGTTGTGCTGGGCAGCGAGGCGCACGGAATTTCGCCCGATGTGGCAGCATTACTGGCAGGAAGGTTTAGAATCTCTGGGGCAGGCTCTGGTGCGGAATCGCTCAACGTGGCTGTTGCTGGCGGCATTGTGTTGCATCAAATCCATCAACTTCATCACCTCAAGCACGTTGCTGCTACCAAACGCACGGCATGATACTCACCGAACACGAACATTAAACGAGATACGAGGGCATAGTGAGAAAAGTGTTGGGAGAAAAGCGTTGGTAAAAAGCCCAAGAGAAGCTATTTTGTGCCAAGTATTTATGTCCAAAGCAGTCAAAAGCCTTTGCCAATTGGTTGTTCTCTGCTGTGAGAGTTTCATGATATTCTTTCACGACATTCAATGCCTTCGATTTTGGAGAACTGTTGTATGCACCACACTACGCACCACACCACCATGCGTTGCTGCCGTTGGTCAGTGCTCAAGGGAAACACCACGTTAAACGTCGCTGCCACTGCATTGTGCTGGTGCGCTTTGTTTTTGCCGTTTTTGCCGTTTTTGCCGTTTTTGCCGCCTTCTGTGTATCACACTGCACAAGCTCAAACGCCTACCACGTGTGCTACGGTAAGGCTTACAGAGCAAAATGGTCTATTTCGTGACCGCACTGACGACAACGACGAATACGCACCCGACCGTGATTGCTTCTGGCTTATCAGCCCGCCCGGAGCGCGGCAAATTCGGCTGACGTTCACACAATTTGCCACTGAAGAAGACTACGACTATGTGACGGTGTACGACGGTGCCGACACGACGGCGCGGATTTTGGGTATTTTTAGTGGCTTAGAATTGCCGCCCACGTTGGTCTCAAGCGGCGGAGTGATGTTGGTGCGGTTTACCACCGATAGCTTTACGGAAAATTTAGGCTGGGCGGCATCATATTTTTCTTCGACTCGACCAGTCACTATCAGTATTACACCAACTTCTATCAATTTCCCGCCAACACTGTTTGGTAATACCGCACTGGACTCGTGCTTAGTTAGTGGTTCGGGTTTGCAGGGGAATTTTCGTATTGGTCTGCCGCGCGGATTTCGTGCGAGTTTGTTGCCGCAAGGACCGTTTGTTGATACCCTTATTGTACCAAACCGCGATAGCGTGGTAAGGGCGTTGCGAGTGTATGTACAATTTGTTCCGCCTGCACCAGGTCAGTACGCAGGGCGTGTGTTGGCGTGGAATGGCACAGGCGTTACCAATATGGCAGTCAGTGGAATTGCGCCACCGGCAATTTTTTGGGAACCGACCAACGGACCGTTTACAGGGCGAATAAACCATCTTGCGCTTGGCGCACAAAACACCATCATAGCGGGGACGTTTGGCGGGGTGTACTTGTCCAACAGCAGTGGTGCTGCTTGGCTGCAAAGCAATGACGGGCTTCGCACTTCGACCTCGCAGACTATTCGAGCAATCGTCCCAACACGCACCGGAATTTTTCTTGGTACAAACAACGGTATCTATCGTTCGCTCAATAACGGTCGCACGTGGCAGCCTGTCAATCGCGGATTGCCCAACAGAGGCGAAACCAATGAGGTCTATGCTCTAACGGGGCGTAACGACACGCTTTTTGTAGCAACGCAGGAAGGAATATTCCGCTCGCTGAACAATGCAGACCAATGGCAGGCGATAACGAATCCAAACGATGACGGATACGTCAGCGCAATGATACTCCACAGAAGCGTGTTGTATGCAGCTGTGTACGTTGAGCGTTCTCGACGAAACTCTCAAAGTTTCATATACCGCTCACAAGATTTAGGGCGCACATGGACAATGGATGATTCGTTTGTGACTTCTGCATATGTGAATGGTTTTGGAGAACAGGGAAATAGCGTATTTGCTGCTACCAACGGGGACTATATCTTTCGCAGTGATAACGATGGCGACTGGGCGCATCTTGTATCGGGGCTCACGGACACAGGCGGTGAATTTGTGTACGCCGTTTCCGCGAGCGCAGGTATGGTCTATGCTGCCACCTACGACGGCGTGTTTCGTTCAGCGAACAACGGCGAGAGTTGGGAGCAGCCTATCAGCAGTCGCAAAAGTCTTTCTGAGCTATATGCTAACACCGTGTTAGCCAATGGTGTTGAGGTATTTGCTGGCACCGACGCAGGAGTCTTTCGCTCTATTAACAGGGGTGGTACATGGGAAGCAGCAAACACAGGGCTTACAGCCGCCGTTGTAGCAACAATGCTGGAAAATCGCGGCGTGGTCTTTGCGGGGACGGCGGGAAGCGGTGTCTGGCGTTCCAATGACAATGGCATCACGTGGTCACCAGCAAATACAGGCTTACGAGCGCGATTTATCAATGCTTTTGCTGCTCGTGGGCGCGACGTTTTTGCCGTCAGTTATGACGGTTTTAACCCTGCCAATCCCCGTTTTATACCCGGTGTGTACCGTTCACAGGACAACGGCGCAAGTTGGACAAGCGTGCTGGTGGATACGACGATTATCGGTGTTGGTGGTGTGCGTCAGCGTCGGCAGTTCCGTTCTCTCATCATTACGCCGCGTGGTATCTTTGCTGGTGGCGACTACGGCGGCATCTGGCGTAGTACCAATAACAGTGTGTCGTGGGCTGACGTAAGTATGCGGCAGGACAAAGCCAGCATTACCTGCTTTGCACAGGGTTTGGGCAATAGTCTGTTTGCTGGCACCAACGGTCAGGGCGTGTACCGCTCGGACGACGACGGCAGAACGTGGATTGACGTCAGTCCGGGCGATACTGATGATGCTCATGTTGTCAATGCTCTGGCTCGAGTTGGCACAGCAATTTTTGCTGCTACTGACGATGGCATCTATCGAACGGTCACCAACGGTCGCACGTGGCTGAACATGGATTTTCCCGATACATTACTGGCTTCTTCGCTCTACGTGGCCGGCGGTGTGCTGTACGCTGGCACATATGGTAATGCTATTTGGCGTTCGGTGAATGAAGGGTTTGCGTGGGAGCCGATTACTGAAGGGCTTGCTCCCGATACAGATATTTATTCGCTGGTTTCAAGCGGCGGTGCAAGCGGTGAAACAGATTTGTACGTTGGTTTGGGCGGCAACGTGATTTTCCGCTCATCGTTGCAATTACCGACAAACACGTCGCGGGCGTTTTTTGAAATTCCCGACACGCTCTCGGCGCGTCCGGGTGAACTTGTGGACATCCCTATTGTGCTTAAAGACCTTCAACAACGCCCCCAAGTGCTTCCCATAGTGACGGGTGTCTTGCGCTTTAATGCTTCGATGCTCGACCCTTTGAGCGAAGAATTACGCCAAGAAGCAGTTGTTGGCGGCGAACGTTTGATACCCTTTCGCTTTCGCTTGGGCGATGCTGTTGGCAGACGACAAATTAGTTTCCGCTTTCGCGCCCTGCTGGGCAACAGTGTTGCCACGCCACTGACGCTGACGAGTCTGAGTGCTGACGGCGTGCTACTGATAGCCCCCAAACCTGGTATCTTTACCCTTAGGGGTTTATCGGAAGCAGGCGGTACGCGGCTTTTCCTTTCCGAACGCCAGCCGATACTGGCTTCTACATCGCCCAATCCCGCCGAAACCACGACCACAGTACGCTATGAATTGACAGAAATCGGCACGGCACAACTAATGCTGCTAAACACTTTCGGTCAGACCGTCAAATCGTTTGCCAATGCTGGCTCGCTGCCGGGCGAGTATGAACTGGCAATAGATGTAAGCAATGTGCCTTCGGGGGTATATTTTCTTGTGCTGCAAACGCCCAAGTATCGGAAAATCCAGCAGGTCAATATTGTGCGTTGAATTGGTGCTGACCTTTACCGTTGCCAAACCTGTATGTATGAGTTGAACCGAGTATTTCAAACGTTGTTCTACACCCAAGTATGAATCGCTTACAAACCTTACCCTTTCTTGCTATTGTGCTTGCTGTTCACGCTGTACTTGCTCTGGTGATTGTCCAAGCGCAGCCTGCGCCTTCCACAAGTGCATCGCAGCCTGCATTGCAAGATGTTGCGGGTGTGCGTATTGGGCTTGTGGGCATGGGAGCGTACAATCTCCACAACGCACGATTTTTGCAACTGCCCCGTGCGGTGCAAGAAAATATTAAAGACTATCCATTCTCCAACGGTGCGGGATTTGGTGCGGCTGGTGGCGTGTTTGTGGAGTTCCCGCTTACGAAGTGGCTCAATCTTGGGATTCGTGCCAGTGCTGTGGAATACAGTGGCACACTGCGCTCCATAGCCGAACCCAGTATCGTTGGGCGCAGCGACGGCACGTTCGACACTGCCGCCGTGTTCCAAAAAGTGTTTCAGGCAAATCTTGCTTCGGCAGGCGGCGAACTGCTGTTCGGTATTACGCCTGTGGCGGGACTCAACCTGTATCTGGGCGCACGAGCGGATTTTGCCTTTCTGAAAACCTTCAGCCAGTTTGAAGCCATTGTGCAGCCCAGCGACGGTGTGTTCAAAGACACGGGCGAACGCACACGTAACCGCCAAAGCGGTGTGCTGCCCGATGTGCGGAATCTTGATATTGCAAACTTGAACGTGGCGGTACTGGGCGGATTGGGCTATGAATTCCCTGTGAATCCTTCGCGTTCGTGGACGCTTGAGCCAACGGCATTTGTTTCGTATGGGTTGCTGCCAGTGCTGCAAAACCTGTCCGATGGTGAATACTGGCGCGTTCATGCGGTGCGCGGCGGCTTTGCGCTGCGCTACTATCCCGCCAGAGATGCTGCTTTCGACGAACAAGAATATAAACTCAAGCAACTCGTGAATTTGCAGCAGCAAATTGCTAACGAGCGCATGGCTATTCAAGAGCAACTCCAAGAACTCAAACAGTCTGGGTTGCTGGTCAAATTGACCAATATGACTGGTATCCGCTCTGACAATCAAGAAGTGCAAAATCCGTCTATCACCGTCGAGCAGTTTTCGGCAGCCAACACGGTGCAGATGCTGAATTTCGTCTTTTTTAACGAGAATTCCTCAGTGTTCCCAGCACGCTACAAACGCATTACTGCTGCCGAACGCACGAATTTTCGTGTGGAAAGCCTTGCCCAGTTGAAGCCGCTTGATGTGTATTATCACGTGCTGAACATCCTTGGCAAGCGCATGACCGAACGCCCGAACGCGACCATCACGCTCACGGGCTGCAACGCCAACGTGGGCGTGGAAAAAGGCAATCGTAAACTTTCGCGCCAACGCGCCGAAGCCGTCAGCGATTATTTGCAAGATATATGGAAAATAGCAGCTTCGCGCATCTCCATCAAAGACCGCGATTTGCCTGAACAAGCCTCCGACAACAGCACCACCAACGGGCAAGCAGAAAACAGGCGCGTGGAAATTCTGAGCGATGACCTGAGCCTGTTGCAGCCCGTAACGTTTGAAACAGCGTTTCGCAGTGTTGAGCCGACCGCCATACGCTGGGATGTAACCATCAACGCCGGTCCGGGCTTGAAACAATGGCTTTTGGAAATTTCGCAGTTTGAAGGACGTGAATCGAAAATTCTGAAATCTGTCGAAGGCGGTAATACTGCGCCAACACAATACACTTGGAATATCGACGAAGACCAACGCACCATTCCTAATGAAACGGGAACAGTGGATGTGCGCTTAGAAATTACCGACATCACCAACCGTAACGCCGATGCACCCATTATCAGTATTCCCGTTACGGTAACAAGCATTGCCGATAAGCAACGCAAAAAACTGCCCGACACCCGCTTGGACGTGTTCACCTTTGGCGTGTTTTCGAGCGAGGTCAGCAAAACCACCTCCGACCCTATGACCATAGCGATGATGCAGAGCATCAAAAGCAAAATTACCCCGCAATCGAAGGTAACAATTGAGGGCTATGTGGAGGGTGATACGAACGAAGCCGGGAGTTTGGATAGCTTTTTGGGTGAACAGCGTGCCGCATTTGTGGCGGCTGCGTTGGGTTTGTCAAGTTCTCAGGTAACGACCATTGCCAAAAGGCGCGGCACAACGCTTTCAAAAATTCTTACCAATGATGCCACCGTGCCAGAAGGGCGGTTCTACAACCGCGCCGTGCGTGTGGAGGTACGAACACCTGTTCGGTACTGAAGAAACAGCAGCAGTATGGCACACCACAAGTGGACATATATGCTGTATATGGCAGTGATGCTCCAACTTTTCACCAGAACCCATGGAACAATTCCACCTTGTTTCTTCATATCAGCCTAAAGGCGACCAGCCTGAGGCTATTCAGCAGCTTGTCGAGGGCTTGCGGCGCAACGACCGCTTCCAAACGCTGCTCGGTGTAACAGGTTCGGGCAAGACGTTCACGATAGCAAACGTGATTCAGCAGGTGCAACGCCCAACGCTTGTTATTTCGCATAACAAAACGCTTGCAGCGCAGTTGTATGCAGAGTTTAAGCAGTTTTTTCCGCACAATGCGGTGGAGTTTTTCATCAGCTATTACGACTACTACCAGCCCGAAGCATACATTCCCACGACCGACACGTTTATCGAAAAAGATTTTGCCATCAATGACGAAATAGACCGCTTGCGGCTTCGTGCCACCAGTGCGCTCGTGGAAGGGCGGCGCGATGTTATTGTTGTTTCGTCGGTGTCGTGTATTTACGGCTTGGGAACGGTGGATTCGTTCCGCCAAATGTTGCTGCCGCTTCGCAAGGGCATGAAGATTGACCGCAAACAATTGATGTACAAACTGGTGGACATGTACTACTCGCGCAATGAATTTGAGTTTGCACGGGGAACGTTTCGCGTGCGCGGCGATGTGATTGACATTATGCCTGCCTATGAAGACTCTACGGCGATTCGCGTTGAACTCTTTGGCGATGAAATTGAAAGCCTGAGTTTTATCAAAGTCTTGGACGGCAAGTTGATTGACCGTGTGGATGCCACGACGATTTATCCGGCGCGGCTGTTTACCACCACACAGCCCGAACTGGAACGCGCTATTAAGGACATTCAAAACGAGCTACGCTGCCGCTTGAAAGAGTTGTACGACATGAACAAACTCTTGGAAGCGCAACGCTTGGAGCAGCGAACGCTTTTCGACCTTGAAATGATGCGCGAGGTGGGCTACTGTTCGGGGATTGAAAACTACTCTATGCACCTTGCGGGCAGAAAGTTCGGCGACAAGCCCACGTGTTTGCTGGATTATTTTCCCGACGATTACTTGATGATTATTGACGAAAGCCACGTGACCGCGCCGCAAGTGCGTGGAATGTACAACGGCGACCGCTCGCGCAAAACAACGCTTGTAGAGCATGGGTTTCGCCTGCCCTCGGCATTGGAAAACCGCCCGCTCAAGTACAGCGAGTTTGAAAGCATGATGCGCCAAGTGATATTCGTCAGTGCAACGCCCGGCGACTACGAATTAGAAAAGTCGCACGGCGTGGTGGTTGAGCAAGTCATTCGCCCCACAGGCTTGCTCGACCCCGAAATTAGCGTGCGACCTATTAAAACGCAAATAGACGATTTGCTGCAAGAAATCCGCATCCGCCAACAGAAAAAAGAACGGGTGTTAGTTACAACACTCACCAAACGGATGGCGGAAGATTTGTCGGAATACTTGCAGAAACTGAACGTCGCAGTAGCGTATATTCACTCTGACATTGATTCGCTGGAGCGTGTGGAAATTTTACGCGATTTACGACTTGGAAAATACGACGTGCTGGTGGGCGTGAACCTTTTGCGTGAAGGGCTGGATATGCCCGAAGTTTCGCTGGTGGCGATTTTAGACGCTGACAAAGAAGGATTTCTTCGCAGCGAACGTTCGCTGTTGCAGACCGCCGGGCGCACAGCACGCAATGCCGAAGGTTTGGTGATTTTGTACGCTGACAACATTACCAACTCCATGCAAAAGTTGATTGATGAAACCAACCGCCGCCGTGCCATTCAGATAGCCTACAACGAGCAGCACGGTATCAATCCCAAAACGGTGTATAAATCGTTGGAAGAAATCCTGCAAGGCACATCCATCGCCGACATTAACGCTAAACGCACCGAACGCAAAAAAGAAGCCGAACTAAAATCACTCCAAAAATCCAACGAGCCAATGCTGAAGTTTATGAACGCCGAACAGCGTGCAGAACTTCTTGCCCAACTCAAGGAGGAGATGAAACACGCTGCTAAAGACCTTGATTTTGAACGTGCTGCCGAACTCCGCGACGAAATTCGGCGCATTGAAGCACTCACTACCACCCAAGCAGCTTGATGACAAGAGCCGTCGCATGAGCATTTTCCCGTGGTTCGTTTGTCCCACTTGTCCCACGCCAAGGAACAAGGGGCAATTCCTCACAATGCTGCTTTAGCAGCAAGCCTTGACAATGATACAACCTTCACAACAATAGGGAACAGGGGACAAAGGGTTGCAACCCCTTGTTTTGTCAAATCTTGTACAGCAAAGAAGCATCATATTCCCTCGCTCAAAACAATGCCATGTTGCAAGTCCTCCATGAGTAATCGTCGCACAGTCGCTGCACAGTCGTTGTATAATGGGTTACGAAGAGATTTTGTGCACGTGCAAGAGTTTTCTTGATTTTTCGCCTTCTGCGGTGTATCTTTCGGCTTCTGTACTTGATGTTGCATGTTGCTCTGTGGTGGGAATTTGAGGGGATACGCTGAGAACAACAACCCGCGCCGTCCTTTGAGTTGCCACCGTACCGCGTGCTGCACACTTCGCCTTGCTTGCCTTTTGTAACCATCGTGAGATTATTATGCTGAGTTATTGGGAACGAGAATCCTTGTTGCGCTATGATTACGTCATCATTGGCGGGGGAATTATTGGGCTTTCGACGGCATTAACCCTCAAAGAGCGCAGCCCGAACGCTTCGGTGCTGGTGCTGGAGCGGGGGATTTTTCCATCGGGTGCAAGCACGAAAAACGCTGGGTTTGCCTGTTTTGGCAGCCTTACGGAAATCGTTGCCGATATGCGCCTCAACGGCGAAGAAATAACGTTCAAACTGATTGAGCAGCGCATTCGTGGGCTAACGCTGCTCCGCAAACGGCTTGGCGACGAGGCAATTGGCTATGAGCATCACGGCGGTTATGAGCTTATTATGGAAAAACACGTCCCCGCGCTTGCCGAATTGGAACACATCAACTTGTTGTTGCGCGAGGTGTTCAAAAGCGATGTGTTTCGTGTGGAAAACGAAAAAATAGCTGAGTTTGGCTTTAGTTCTCACGTTCGCGCACTTGTCCACAATCCATTTGAAGGTCAGCTCAACACAGGTGCCATGATGCAGACGCTGCTGCACCACGTGCTGGCAACAGGCATCGTCGTGCTGAACGGTGCTGAGGCACGGCATTTGGAAGAACAACCGGGACACATTGAAATTTTTGTTGAACACAATCGCCTGCACAGCACCAAACAACTTGTGTTCGAGGCAAAAAAAGTGGCACTGTGTACGAACGCTTTTACGAGCCGTTTTGTGCATGATGTGGACATCAAGCCCGGTCGTGGACAGGTCTTTATCACTCGTCCGGTGGAGAATTTGCGCTTCAAAGGCGCGTTTCACGTGGACGAAGGGTACTACTATTTCCGCAATATTTCCACACCCGAAGGCGATAAAATCCTGCTTGGCGGCGGAAGAAATCTGGCACTGGAAGCCGAGGCCACAACGGAATTTGGCTTGAGCTATTCGATTCAGCAGTATTTGGAAGATTTGCTGCGAACGGTGATTGTGCCCGACGGGCAAGTAAAGATCGAAAAACGCTGGACAGGCATTATGGGTTTTAGCTCGAACAAATTGCCCATTATGCGAAAGTCCTCCGACCGTGTATTTATCAGCTTCGGCTGCAACGGCATGGGAGTCGCGCTTGGCAGCGTGGTTGGCGAACGTACTGCACAAATGCTGCTTGAGGATTGACCACTCTGACATACAACAAACCATGACAAACACTCGTGCAGGATTTGTAGCCATTATCGGCGAACCCAATGTTGGCAAATCAACACTGATGAACGCAGTGTTGGGAACAAAATTGTCCATCGTCACGCCCAAGCCCCAAACCACCCGCAAGAGCATTTTGGGCATCTACACCACTGAGCCTGCCAGCACAGCGACACCAAGCGGCACTGAAGGCGAGCCTATGCCAGTGCAAACGCAGATAGTGTTTTACGACACGCCCGGTATTTTGCAGCCCAGCTACGGTTTGCACGAAAGCATGATGGAATCTGTGCGGAGTTCCATTGAAGGTGCAGACGTTATTTTGCTTGTGCTGGATGCTCTCAAACTCGCGCCTCAACACTCCACCAATCGTCCGTCGTCAAAACCTACAAAAGCCAATCAACGTCGCATTGAAGACGCTGCTCAGGCGGCGTTGCTGTTGCGGTCGCTGACCGAGAAGCTCAAAACGACGTTTGAATCGCTTGGCAAGCCTATCGTTGTAGCTATCAACAAAATGGACGCGCTGCACGACGCAAAGCAAATTTTGCCGACCATGAGCGCACTGCTCAACACAGGCGTCGTGAAGGAAGTGTTTACCATCTCTGCGCTGCACGGCAAGTTCGTCAGCGACCTCGTGCAGGCACTCAGTGCATACATGCCCGAACACGAGTTGTATTACGACCCTGAACTGTTGAGCGAAATGCCGCAACGCTTTTTTGTGTCGGAAATCATCCGCGAAGTCGTGTTTATGGCGTACAAAGAGGAAATTCCGTATTCGAGTGAAATCAACATCGCAGAGTTCAAAGAGCGAGAGCGAGGAAAATGGTACATTTCGGCAGAAATTATTGTCGAACGCGACACCCAAAAGGGCATCATCATTGGCAAAAACGGAGCAAAACTGAAAGATATTGGGCAAAAAGCCCGCATTGCTATTGAAGAGTATGTGGAAATGCCCGTGTTTTTGGAACTCTACGTGAAAGTGCGCGAAGGCTGGCGCGACAATCATCAATATCTGCGCTCGTTTGGCTATGGCATATCGTCGCGTTGATAGCTGCGTTCATACCAAGATGACTACATAGCAGGGTAGGCTGCCGTCGAGTACTGTGCGCTGGCAATAGTAGCACTGCAACAAAAGAGGCGGCTTGAACGCGGTGGTAGTAAACGCAGTGCTGCTGAACAGCTTGCCGTAGTGCCTTGACAAATTGTGCCGAAAATGCTATTTTGCTAACAGCAGCAGAAAAATAAGGGGAAATGTAAGGGGGAACAACTCACCGATGTATCATCAATTGTGGATGTGTTTATGATTTCCGATGCTTCGGCTATACCAAATGCGTCAAATCACACGATAGTCTTGTCCATGCCTGACTATATGCGTTCGCTGTTGGACAAAGCCAGTACTGCCAATGGGATGAGCGCAGAAGAGTTTGTCAACGGCGTGGTTGCTGCAAAATTGGCAGAATTCCTGATGGACGAGTTTTTTGCCGAAAAGCAACGCCGTCGCCAACTCTTAAACGCTGAACGCATGGGCGAAGGGCAGCGCGCGCAGCCGCAACACCAATCATAGCAAGGTTTATCGCCACACACCCTGTGTGCCTCATTCTTCCACATCTACCAGCACCACTGTGTCGTTGTCTGGCGGTTGTACATTTCTCAGCATGGTAGCACCCTCGCCTAAAGGAAATTCCAACGCAAAACATGACCCCTTGCCAAGTTCGGAGCGGCAGTGTACTGTGCCACCCATGACCTCGACGAACTCTTTGACGATGTAGAGCCCCAGACCTGTTGAGTGTTCGCCTGCTGTGGGTTTTGGTGTCAGTTTACCAAAACGCTGGAACAGTTTGGTTTGGTCTTCGGCACTCAATCCGGGTCCTTCGTCCTCCACTTCTATACGCACAGATTTACTGGGCTGATGATGCTTGCCATTCTGAGCCGATAAATACTGATGGGCGTTAGCATACACCACCCGCACAACGACCGACTTGTCCTGTGGAGAATATTTGATGGCATTGGAGAGCAGATTGTCTAATGCGTGACGGAACACCCGCTCGTCCATCATCATCCACTGTTCCAAGGGCAGACTTTCAAAACGCAGCGTAATATTTTTGTTTCTTGCTTGGTGCGAAAACTCTTCCACAGCTTGGCGCGTAAGGGCTACAATGTCCAGATGGCGTGCGTCAAGATGAATTTTACCCGAATCCAGCGCGTCAATGTCTAACAAGTCCACAATAATTTTGTTCATGCGTTCGGCTACGGCGCGGATATGTCGTGCGCTCTTGATAGTTTGTTCAGGCGTGTGTTTTTCGGCAAATCGTTCCAACGTCGAGGACGACAGAATGATGCTGGCGAGGGGATTTTTCAAGTCGTGTGCCACCACGCCAATAACTTCATTTTTCCGCTGATGCAGGGCTTTAAGGGAATTATTGACCTCAGCCAACTGGTGATTTCGTTCGTAAAGCTCGCTGTTGACGATTTCAATTTCGCGGGCTTGCTCTTCCAAGAGCTGCTGCTGTCGAAGAATATCCGCGTTTTGAGCGCGAAGTTCTTCGGTTCGGTCTTGCACAACGCGCTCCAAATGGCGTTTTTGACTGCGCAAACGCCGCACACGCAAACGGTAGAACAGATAACCCAATAGCCCCATGATGCAGACTGTCAGGACACGAAACCATGCTGTTTCGTAGAAAAATGGTTCGACAACGAGCGTAAGAGTTGCCCCTTGCTGATTCCAGACCCCGTCATTATTGCACGCCACAACACGAAAGCGATAAATGTTCGGCGGCAGATTTGTGTAATATGCCGTGCGCCGTGTGCCTGCATCGCGCCACGTGCTGTCGAACCCTTCGAGCATATAGAAAAATCGGGTTTTTGTTGCCATCACATAACTCAGTGCCGTGTAGTGAATTTCCACTGAACGCTTGCCAAGTGGCAACGTGAACGAGGTTTGCGCTTCGGCAGGAAGGTCAATAGCAGTGCCATTTGCTTCAAGGCGTTCGGCATACACTTTTGGTACAGCAGTGTTCTTCCACAGCCGCGAGTGGTCAACAATAGTCACTCCGTTTAGCGTTGGCAGCCAGAGTGTGCCAGAGTGGGTTGTCGTGCCTCGGCTTGCGCCTGTACACTCGGTGGCACTCATGCCGTCGGCTTTGCTAAAGCGTGTCCAGTCAATAGTGCTGCGCTTGCCGGCTGCGTAGTCGTTCAGCAACGCTTTACGGGTGTATAACACGCCTTCTGGCGTGGTGAGCCATACACCGCCGTCGGGCGTTTCCAGCATTTGAAAAATAATAAGCGCAGGTAAACCTTGTTCTGCACCAAACGTCGCCCATCGTCCCTGTTCCAAACGTGCTAATCCCTTTGCTGTGGCAAACCACATAACGCCATCATTGTCTTGATGCACCTGAAATACCACATTGCTTGGCAGTCCGTCCGCTGTTGTGTAGGCACGAAACACGCCCTGCTCGCGGTAAAACGCGCCACCGCCATCCGTACCAACCCAAAGTCTGTGCTGACGGTCTTCGGAGAGCCAAAGCACATAATCGTTTGTCAGCCCTTCTGAGCGACTGTACACGTGAAATTTCCCTTGCTGAAAGCACGCCAAACCCTTGCGTGTGCCAATCCACAATCTGCCCTCGTGGTCTTCGGTAATAAATCGTACTTCGTTGAACGGCAAGCCATCTGCTGTGGTGAAGACCCGCTTGCTCACCCCATCGTCGCGCACAAGCCCGCCAAAGGTCGCTATCCAGAGCGTGCCGTGGGTGTCGCGGTAAATGTCTCGCACGGTGTTATCGGGCAGAGAACCGTTTTCGACGTTCCACACTCTCCAACGCTGCGTATCGCGCTCTTTTTCGCCTTTAGTCCCGCTAACCTTGTTGCGTGCCAGCGCAGCATTGGGCTTGCAGTATGCCAGCCCGCGATTTGTTCCGACCCACATCGTACCGTCGGGGCCTTCATACACTCGGTGTACAATACCGCTTGGGAGACCTTGTTGTGTGCCAAGCGTAGTGAATTTGCCGTTGCTCAGACAACTGAGCGCAGAGTAGTATGTGCCTATCCACAAATTGCCCTCGTGGTCTTCCCGCAGGGCTTCGATATTTGTGAGTCGTTCACCGTATTGCAGTGTGTCTAAACGCCCTTTGTACAACCGCATCAGATTTCCGTTCACTGTGCCTATCCACAGCGCACCGTAGCGGTCAGTGTAGAGTTTTCGTACTACGGTAGATGTGCTTGTTGTTTGTGCCGAACCGTTGATACGAGTGCGGTGCTGGAGAAACACGGTGTTGGCGAATCCTTGTGTGCAGTACTGCGCCGAACGCACAACAAATGCTAATCCCTGCTCCAGTCCCGCAATCCAGAGCGTGTCATTTGTGCCTTGTGCAAAGGAAACCGCATTATGCAGGGTGGAAGAAAAAAAATAGAGTTGTCCGTTCATAAACCGTGCCAGTCCTTTGCCGCGTGTGCCTATCCACAACGTTCCCGTAGCATCGTAGTGCAATGCCCACACAGAAACGCCTGCCAGTTCTTGAAGGCTTTGTATGCTGAACGAACCGTCGGGGCGCAATGTAATGCGGTCTAATCCGTTGGTTGTTCCCACCCACACAGTTCCTGCTGCATCGGCGCACACAGTGTTCACCACATTGGACGACAAACCGTGTGCAGTTTGCCATGAGGATATTTTCCCTTTGGCAATACGATACAAGCCATGTCCATTGCTTCCAGCCCAGAGCGCACCAACGCTGTCTTGGCACAATGTGTAGAAACTTGAAGCCTGCATCTCTTGTGTGGTGGAAGAGTTGTACACTGTAAACCGCACACCATCGAACCGCGCCAGACCGTTGAATGTGGCAAGCCACAAGTACCCATCTCGTGTTTGCAGCACATCCAGCACACCCGTTGAAGGGCATCCTTCATCGCTGCTCCACGACCGCACGGTGTATTGCTCCAAGGTGTATTGCTCCAAGGGCTTTGCAGGGTCTAAGCCTTGTCCGGCACGCGCGGGTAAGGCTTCTAAGGCGATGGACAGCACACAGACCGAATTATAGGCTATAACCCGCTTCAGCACACGTTTCAGCGCAAGAACCGTACTGCGGTACAAACACTGGCATTTGCTATGTAATATTGCGTCAGTCATAACACCAAATCTACAAAGAACAGCTTTGGCAGTGAGCGAAAAGACTGTATTTTACCAAGAAATAATATGCCAAATCGTTTGATTTGACGCGTCGCGGTCGATGTATAGTCGGCAATGACGAATGAGGCACGCGGGGGGTTGCAATTCCTTGTTGTATAAAGTCTTGTAGAGCAAAGGAGTACACTCCTTTGCTCAAAAAAAATGCTATTTTGCGAAAGTCCTCATGAACTTAGATACCTAATTTAAGTATGAACACAGCACATCATACACCAGAACCACGCCCCACTACGGAGAGTTCCATTTGGCGCATCTTTGCTTGGACGCTGTTTGACTTTGCCAACACTGGATTTTCCGTGATGATTGTTACGTTTGGCTACGCGCTCTATTTTCAAAGCGTCGTAGCCCGGGGCAATGATTTTTACTGGGGTCTGGCGGTGAGTTTGTCCATGATGATTTGCGCCGTTATTGCGCCGCCGCTTGGTGCTGCTGCTGATGCCAGCAACGGCAAAAAACAATTGTTGCTTTGGTTTACTGTTGTAGCAGTTGCGGCAACGGCGGCGTTGTGGTTTGTGCAACCGGGAATGATTGTGCTGGGAACGGTGCTGTTTGTAATAGCCAATGTGGGATTTGAGGGCGGCATTGTGTTTTATGACGCTTTACTGCCGCAGATAGCCAAACAGTCCAGTATTGGGCGCGTTTCGGGATATGGCTACGCTATGGGCTATTTGGGGGCATTGGCAATTTTAGTTGTGTGTTTGCCCTTGCTCAGCGGCGGTTTTGAGCCAGCAAATTTGCCGAATATACGCCTATCGTTCGTGGTAACGGCGGCATTTTTTTTGGTGTTTGCCTTGCCATTGTTTCTTGTTGTGCCAGAGCAGCGCACTCACGAACGTCCAAAACGCTATGTGCGCGAAGGATTTCGGCGGTCGTTTGCCACGCTTGCCCACATTCGCCAGTACCCAACAATTGCGCGGTTTTTGCTGGCGTTTTTTTTGTATAACGACGCTCTTTTGACCGTTGTCTCGTTCGCCTCCATTTATGCCAAAACCACATTGCAGTTTTCGATAAGCGAACTGATAGTGTTTTTTATCACTGTGCAGTCCTCAGCAATACTGGGTTCGGTGGTGTTTGGCGTTGTAACGGACAAGATAGGCGCGCGGCGCACAATTTTGATAACGTTGGTGCTGTGGATTGGTGTGGTGCTAGCGGCGTATTTCGCTACGTCGAAAGAAGTGTTTTATGGAGTAGGCTTGATGGCTGGCGTGGCGATTGGTTCATGCAGTTCGGCAAGCAGAAGTTTTATGGCGCGTCTTGTGCCTAAAGAACGGGCAACAGAATTTTTTGGGTTTTACGACGGCTTTTTTGGCAAAGCCTCAGCAGTTCTCGGGCCTGTGGTGTTTGGCGGGCTTTCGGCGGCATTCGGGCAGCGCGTGGCAGTGGTCATGCTCTCGGTGTTTTTTGTGGCGGGTTTTGTGTTGGTGCAGCGTATTCCACCACAAGCAAGCCAACAATAATAGACATTATCTATCATAAGTATTTGATTACGGAAAACTGAGGCGAAGATTGGCTAGTCCGCAGGCTATTTCCATGACCAAGTCCCGCGTAGCCGCCTTTTTGAGCCGCACAACTTCTTTG
>Ga0272446_1001557_pt1 | contig 33132 bp, 26 predicted proteins | sample YNPCB0061_FD_194587 | JGI IMG/M metagenome (GOLD analysis project Ga0272446, IMG submission 194587) | Hot spring microbial mat communities from Yellowstone National Park, WY, United States - YNP-CB-006-1 | ecosystem: Environmental > Aquatic > Thermal springs > Hot (42-90C) > Sediment | place...
ATGGCGAAAGAGAAATTTGACCGCAGCAAGCCGCACGTCAACATCGGGACGATCGGGCACATCGATCACGGCAAGACGACGCTGACGGCGGCGATCACGAAGGTGCTGGCCAAGCACAATCCGAAGGTGCAGTTCCGGAGCTTCGATTCGATCGACAACGCGCCGGAGGAGAAGGCGCGGGGCATCACGATTGCGGTGGCGCACGTCGAGTACGAGACGGCGAAGCGGCACTATGCGCACGTGGACTGTCCGGGGCACGCCGACTACATCAAGAACATGATCACGGGCGCGGCGCAGATGGACGGGGCGATTCTGGTGGTGGCGGCGCCGGACGGGCCGATGCCGCAGACGCGGGAGCACGTGCTGCTGGCGCGGCAGGTGGGGGTGCCCTACATTGTGGTGGCGCTGAACAAGGTGGACATGATGGACGACCCGGAGCTGCTGGAGCTGGTGGAGCTGGAGCTGCGGGAGCTGCTGAAGAGCTACGGTTTTCCTGGCGACGAGGTGCCGATCGTGCGGGTGAGCGCGCTGAACGCGCTGAACGGGGACCCGGAGGCGGAGAAGCAGATTGACGCGCTGATGGAGGCGGTGGACAGCTACATTCCGCTGCCGCAGCGGGACGTGGACAAGCCGTTTCTGATGCCGATCGAGGACATCTTCTCGATCCAGGGCCGCGGCACGGTGGTGACGGGCAGGATCGAGAAGGGCAAGATCAAGGTGGGCGAGGAAGTGGAGATCGTCGGCTTCCGGGAGACGCGGAAGACGGTGGTGACCGGGGTGGAGATGTTCAAGAAGCTGCTCGACGAGGGCATGGCGGGGGACAACGTGGGGCTGCTGCTGCGCGGGGTGGAGAAGGACGAAGTGGAGCGCGGGCAGGTTTTGGCCAAGCCGGGATCGATCACGCCGCACACGAAGTTCAAGGGCGAGGTGTACGTGCTGTCGAAGGAAGAGGGCGGGCGGCACACGCCGTTTTTCACGGGCTACCGGCCGCAGTTTTACTTCCGGACGACGGACGTCACGGGGGTGGTGAAGCTGCCGGAGGGCGTGCAGATGGTGATGCCGGGCGACAACGTGTCGATCGAGGTGGAGCTGATCACGCCGGTGGCGATGGACAAGGGGCTGCGGTTCGCCATCCGCGAAGGCGGCCGCACCGTCGGCGCCGGCACGGTGACCGAGATTCTCGAGTAGCTTGGTTTTGCCGCGCCGGATCGGTGCGTGCGCCCGGTCCGGCGCGGTACAATGAAAAAGACTTTGCCCCAGGGGCTTAGGTTAACGGTAGACCGGCGGTCTCCAAAACCGCGAGTGGGGGTTCGATTCCCTCAGCCCCTGCCACTTCCTCCCCTTTCTCTTTGACAGAGGATTGCGGCAGCCGGCTCGAAGCCGGGGGCGAACCGAGGTGGTCCGGCCGTTGCCGGGCCAGGGAAGCAAGCCGGACAGACAGGTGCCCAGCATGGCAACAATCGCAGCTAGCAGCGGAAGCGAGCCCGAAAAGAAGGGCGTGGCAGAATGGCTCGCGGCGGCCAAGGAATACGTGGCCGATCTCAAGGCGGAAATGCGCCGCGTGACTTGGCCCACGCGGCAACAGGTGCAAGCCACCACCGCCGTCGTCATCGCAGCCGTTTTCCTTTTCGCGGCGTATTTCGCGGCCGTGGACATGCTTCTCGGCCGGGCGATCACCAAGATTTTCGACTCGCTGGCGAAGCGCTAGGCACGCAGGAAACGAATCCAGCAATGCCGGATCAGGAATTCGACCTCAACGGGCAGCCGCAGGACGAGCTGCCGGCCGCCGCCGAGAGCCAACCGGAAGCGCTCGCCGAACCGGCGCAGCAGGCAGCGGCAGAGCCCGCCGCAGAGCCGGAGCCCGCGGCCGGGGCGGCCCCCGCCGCCGACACCTCCGGCATGCATTGGTACATCATCCACACTTACAGCGGCTTCGAGCAGAAGGTGGCCGAGTCCCTCCGGGCCCGCGCCGACGCCTACGGCTTTGCGCACAAGCTCGGACAGATCCTGATTCCCACGGAAGAAGTGGTCGAGCTCCGCAACGGCAAGAAGGTCACCAGCAAGCGGCTCCTGTATCCGGGCTATGTGATGGTGCAGATGGCCATGGACGACGACCTCTGGCACCACATCAAGAACACGCCCCGCGTGACGGGGTTCGTCGGCGGCGGCAACACGCCCGTCCCGCTGTCGGACGCGGAAGTCGACGCCGTGCTGAACCGCCAGGCGGCCTCCGCCGAGCGGCCGCGGCCGAAGCTGACCTTCGAGAAGAACGAGACCGTGCGGATCATCGACGGGCCGTTCGCCAGCTTCCAGGGCAAGGTGGACGAAGTGAACCCCGAGCGGAACACCCTGCGCGTGCTGGTCACGATTTTCGGCCGCTCGACGCCTGTGGAGCTCGATTTTCTCCAGGTTGAAAAGGTCAATTAAGCGAATGATTCAGGCAGGTTTTTGAGAAATGGCAAAAAAAGTCACTGCGCAGGTCAAGCTTCAGATCCCCGCCGGGAAAGCGACGCCCGCCCCGCCCGTCGGCACGGCGCTCGGCCCCCAGGGCGTCAACATCATGGAATTCTGCAAGGCCTTCAACGCCAAAACGGCCGCCCAGGAAGGCCTGATCATCCCCGTGGTGATCACGATCTATTCGGACCGCTCCTTCACGTTCATCACCAAGACGCCTCCCGTGGCCGTACTGGTGAAGAAGGCGTGCAACCTGGCCAAGGGCAGCGCCGAGCCCAACCGCAACAAGGTGGCCAGGATCACCATGAAGCAGGTGGAAGAGATCGCCAGGATCAAGATGCCCGATCTCAACTGCTTCGACCTCGAGGCGGCGATGGCGCAGGTCAAGGGCGCCTGCCGCTCGATGGGTGTGGAAGTGGTTTCCTGAGGCGCTGCGGTTGGACGTTCCGCCCCGGGCTGTGGTATAGTTGAAAGGTTCCTGATCTTTTCATCGCGAGCGGTGGTGCGCGGGTTTGCGCCCGCTGCCGCCGGGTCAAATTGGGAGGCGGCCAGGCCTGAAAAGGCCGGTGGCGGCCGTTTGGACCAGTCACACATATGGCAAGAAAACCAGGCAAGAAATACGCCGCTGCAGCTCAGCAGGTTGAAAAGCGCCCCTACACGCTGGAAGAGGCCATTCCGCTTGTCCAGAAGCTGAAATTCACGCGGTTCGACGAGACTGTGGAAGTGCACATGCGCCTCGGCGTGGATCCGCGCCATGCCGACCAGATGGTGCGCGGCACGGTGGTGCTTCCTCACGGGCTCGGCAAGACCAAGCGGGTTCTGGTGGTCGCCTCGGGCGAGAAGATCCGCGAGGCGGAAGCCGCGGGCGCCGATTTCGCCGGCGGCGAGGACATGATCGAAAAGATCCAGAAGGAAAACTGGCTGGATTTCGATGCGGTCATCGCCACGCCCGACATGATGCGCTCCATGGCCAGGCTGGGCAAGCTGCTCGGCCCCCGCGGACTCATGCCGAACCCCAAGACCGGCACCGTCACCATGGATGTGGCCAAGGCGGTGCAGGAAGTGAAGGCGGGCAAGGTGGAGTTCCGCGTGGACAAAACGGGGGTCATTCACGCGCCTGTCGGCAAGGTGAGCTTCTCTTCCGACAAGCTGCTCGAAAACGCCTCCACGCTGATCCAGGCCGTGGTGCGCGCCAAGCCGCCCGCCGCCAAGGGCCGCTACGTCAGGAGCGTGACCGTCTGCTCCACCATGGGGCCCGGCGTCAGCCTCGACGTCACGCCCTACAACATGCGCGCCGTTTAGCGCAGCCTGGGAGGAACGCCGATGAAAGACAGAAAAAAGAAACAGCAGGATCTCGATCAGTTGCGCCAGGATCTGCAGTCCTCCGGCGCCGTCTTCGTCACCAGTTTCGCCAAGCTGACCGTCGCTCAGGACTTCGAGCTGCGCAAGGCGGTGCGCGGCGCCGGCGGCATGTATCGCGTCGTCAAGAACACGCTGGCCGAAAAAGCCGCCACCGGGCTGCCCGCGGAAGCCGTTCTGAAGAACCTCAAAGGCACCACCGCGGTCGCCTTCACCGCCGGCGATCCGGTGGCGCTGGCCAAAGCGCTCAGCGATTACGCCAAGGCCAACCCCGCCATCACCTTCAAGGCGGGCCTTGTGGAAGGCCGGGCCATCGACCTCAAAGCCATCGAGGCGCTGGCCAACATGCCGCCCAAGGAAGAGATTTACGCGAAGCTGCTCTACCTGATCAACGCCCCGGCCCAGCGCCTGGTGACCGCGATTCAGGGAGTCGGCCGCAACCTCGCCGTGGTCATCAACCAGGGCGTCAAGGAGAACAAGTTCGCCTCCTAGCCGCGAGCCCTGCGCTGGCCCTTTCCGGGCCGGGCGCGCACTATGGAGCTGGAAAGAGTATCAGTATAGGGAGAATCGAGAAACATGGCTGACATCAATGTAATTGCTGAACAGATCCAGGGCCTCACGTTGCTGGAGGCTTCCGAGCTGGTGAAGCTGCTCGAGGAGAAGCTGGGCGTCTCCGCCGCCGCCGCTGCCGTTGCTGTCGCCGCCCCCGCGGGCGGCGCCGCCGCCGCGGCTGCTCCGGCGGAAGAAAAGACGGAATTCAACGTCGTCCTCACCTCGGCCGGCGCCAACAAGATCAACGTGATCAAAGTGGTCCGCGAAGTCACCAGCCTCGGCCTCAAGGAAGCCAAGGATCTGGTCGAGTCTGCGCCCAAGCCGGTCAAGGAAGGCGTCTCGAAGGAAGAAGCCGAGAACATCAAGAAGAAGTTCGTCGAGGCTGGCGCCACCGTCGAAATCCAGTAGCCCGGCGGCGCGTCCTGCGCGCCGGGCAGCCCGGCTGCCGTGTCTGCTTTTTCGGCCTCGCGGCGTGCCTGGGTTCGTCTTTGCGCGTCGTTTGACGCACCCCCTGCCGGTCTGCTACAGTGAAAGACATCAAGATTCTGGAGCCGAACCGGGAAGCGCCGCGCCTGTGCCATCTGTGATTTGCCAGCCATCCGCGTGCATGCGGAACGGGGCAATCCTGCTTCGTCATCCCGCCGCTGACCCGATCAGTGTACTCAGGCGCCGCTGCCGCTTGCCGGCTCGACTCCTCTCCGTTTCCTTTGCATTCCTGCCCTTGGTGACAGACGTCCCTGCGCCGGGCAATTCCCATACAGTCAGGCGATCGTCAATTTTCGCGGACTCCCCGCCCATGGCGGAGCGTCCGTGCCGCGTCCGGGCGTTTGGGCCCGCGGCGTAGGCGCATGAAGGAGTAGAGAATGGCAACTGCTTCGGCTGGTACGCCCTCCGAACGTGTGGATTTTTCCCGGGTCAAGACGTCGGTCCCGATCCCCAACCTCATCGAAGTGCAGAAGCACAGCTACGAGCGCTTCCTGCAGATGGATTTGCTGCCGAGCGAACGGGACGACATCGGCCTGCAAAGCGTCTTCCAGAGCGTTTTCCCCATCTCGGACTTCCGCGGCTTTTCCGAGCTGGAGTTCGTCGATTACACGATCGGCAACTGGGAGTGCAAGTGCGGCCACCTGAAAGGGCTCAACCACCTGCGCACCGTCTGCCGCAACCCCGCCTGCGGGGCCATGGTCCGCACCGACCCCTTCCACCCCGGCGACGTCATCTGCCACAAGTGCGGCACGTTCAACCGCAACCTGGTCACTTTCTGCCCCCGCTGCGGCGACCCGGTCGGCCTCCAGCTCAAGTACGACCAGGCCGAGTGCGAAGAGCGCGGCATGACCTTCGCCGCCCCGCTCAAGGTGACCATCCGGCTGAAGATGTTCGACAAGGACGAAGCCGGCAACCGCAGCCTGCGCGACATGAAGGAGCAGGAGGTCTTTTTCGGCGAAATCCCGCTGATGACCCGCAACGGCACCTTCATCATCAACGGCACCGAGCGCGTCATCGTCAGCCAGTTGCACCGCTCGCCGGGCGTCTTTTTCGAAAGAGTCGCCTTGCAGAATTACTTCCTCGGCAAGATCATCCCCTACCGCGGCTCCTGGGTTGAGTTCGAGTACGACAACAAGAACCTGCTCTACGTCCGCATCGACCGGAAGCGGAAGTTTTACGGGACCACCTTCCTCCGCGCGCTCGGCATGAAGAGCGATTCGGAGATCCTCAAGTCCTTCTACCGCATCACCACCCTGGTCCTGAAGGACCGCAAGGTTTTCTGGAAGGCCGATGAATCCCTGCTCGGGGTCAAGCTCGCCCAGGCCATTACCACCAGGAGCGGCGAGACCATCCATCCCGCGCACCGCAAAGTGCGCGAGGCCACGATCGAGGCCATGAAGAAAGCCCGCATCGAGGCCGTCGAGGTCACTTCGGCCGACCTCGAAGGCGCCTGGGTTGCTTCCGACGTCATCGACATGGAAACGGGCGAAGTGCTGGCGGAAGCCAACCAGGAGCTCACCGTCACCCGCCTCGGCCAGATCATCGACGCCGGCATCAAGAGCATCGAGATCTTCTTCCCCGAGCGCGACGACGTCGGCGTTGTCGTCTCCGCCACGCTCAAGAAAGACCCCATCAAGACGCCGAACGACGCCCTGATGGAGATCTACAAGAAGCTTCGTCCCGGAGACCCGCCTACGCTGGATACCGCGCAGCAGCTTTTCCACGGCATGTTCTTCGACCCGCGCAAGTACGACTTTTCCCGCGTGGGCCGCATGAAGTTCAACATCAAGCTCTACGAGAACCCCGAGTGGACCCCCGAGGGATGGCTGGAGCAGCAGCGGCAGCGCAAGGCCGCCGGCGAGCCCAACGTCAGCGAAAACCCGCTGGACCGCCGCACGCTGGACCGCCAGGATTTCATCGACACCATCCGCTACCTGCTGCGGCTGCGCAAGGGGTTCGGCTCGGTCGACGACATCGACCACCTCGGCAACCGCCGCGTGCGCGCCGTCGGCGAACTGCTGGAAAACCAGTTCCGCATCGGCCTGGTCCGCATGGAGCGCGCCATCAAGGAAAAAATGGCCGTTTACCAGGAGATGTCCACGGCCATGCCGCACGACCTGGTCAACGCCAAGCCCGTCATGGCCGCCATCCGGGAGTTCTTCGGCTCCAGCCAGCTCTCGCAGTTCATGGACCAGACCAACCCGCTTTCGGAGATCACGCACAAGAGGCGCCTCTCCGCCCTCGGGCCCGGCGGCCTGAGCCGCGAGCGCGCCGGCTTCGAGGTGCGCGACGTCCACACCACCCACTACGGGCGCATCTGCCCCATCGAGACGCCGGAAGGGCCCAATATCGGCCTGATCTCCTCGCTGAGCTGCTTTGCGCGCATTAATGAATACGGCTTCATCGAAAGCCCCTACCGGCGCGTCGTCAACGGCCTCGTGCAGGACGAGATGCGCGTGATCAACCCCGGAAGCTCGAACCTGAAGGTGGGACAGATCCTGTCGCGCAAGGAAGCCGACAAGATCCTCGCCTCCTTCCAGGGAAAGGACAACCCGCCCGAGTTCGAGGCCCACTGCGACTATCTCTCCGCATGGGACGAAGACCGCTACGTCATCGCACAGGCCAATCTCAAGCTGGACAAGGACGGGCGCATCCTCGACGAGCTCGTCAACGCCCGCAAGGCCGGCAACTTCACGCTGCTGGATCGCGAGCAGATCCAGTACATGGACGTCAGCCCCAAGCAGCTCGTCTCGGTGGCCGCCTCGCTGATCCCGTTCCTCGAAAACGACGACGCCAACCGCGCCCTGATGGGCTCCAACATGCAGCGCCAGGCTGTGCCCTTGCTGCGCGCCGAAGCCCCCATTGTCGGCACCGGCATGGAACACGTCACCGCCCGTGACAGCGGCGCCGTCGTCCTCTGCCGGCGCTCCGGCATCGTTGACAGCGTGGACAGCGAGAGGATCATCGTCCGCGTCGAAGGCAACGTCCACGAGGGGCAGATGTCGCGCGAAGTGGGCGCCGATATCTACCCGCTCACCAAGTTCAAGCGCTCCAACCAGAACACCTGCATCAACCAGAAGCCCATCGTCCAGGTGGGCCAGCGCGTCCGGAAGGGCCAGGTGCTCGCCGACGGCCCCTGCACCGACAAGGGCGAACTCGCTCTCGGCCGCAACGTCCTCGTCGCTTTCATGCCCTGGCGCGGCTACAACTTCGAGGACGCCATCATCGTCAGCGAGAAGCTGGTCAAAGAAGACTGGTATACCTCGATCCACATCGAGGAGTTCGAAATCGAGGCCCGCGACACCAAGCTCGGCCCCGAAGAAATCACCCGCGACATCCCCAACATCAGCGAAAGCTTTCTGCGCAACCTCGACGAGAGCGGCATCATCCGCATCGGCGCCAAGGTCAAGCCCGGCGACATTCTCGTTGGCAAAGTCACCCCCAAGGGCGAGACGCAGCTCACGCCCGAAGAGAAGCTCCTCCGCGCCATCTTCGGCGAGAAGGCGGGCGACGTGAAGGACGCTTCCCTCTACTGCCCCGCCGGCATCGAGGGCGTGGTGGTCGACGCCAAGGTCTTCTCCCGCAAGAACGCCGATCTCGACCAGCGCAGCCGCGACATCCTGGAAAGCCAGATCGAACGGCTCCGCCGCAATCTCGAGGACGAGAAGCGCATCCTCGGCGACGAGCGCGCCAAGCGGCTCGAGACGCTCTTCGAGGGCAAGGAGCTGCTGGCCGACCTCCACGACGAAAAGACCAACAAGAAGCTCCTGGCCAAGGGCACGCCGCTCACCCGCGACGTGCTCGAAAAGCTCCGCGCGCGCGACCTCAAGCGCATGAAGCTCAGCGGCAAGGATCCGCGCCTCAACGAAGCCGTCGACGAGATCGAGGAGCTCACCTCCCGCCAGATCTCCGTGCTCGAAAAAGTCACGCACGACAAGATCGAGAAGCTCAAAAAGGGAGACGAGCTGCCGCCGGGCGTGATCAAGGTGGTCAAGGTCTATATCGCCATGCGGCGCAAGCTCAGCGTGGGCGACAAGATGGCCGGCCGCCACGGCAACAAGGGCGTCATTTCCAGAATCGTTCCGGAAGAGGACATGCCCTACCTCGAAGACGGCACGCCCGTCGAAATCATCCTCAACCCGCTCGGCGTGCCCTCGCGCATGAACGTCGGCCAGATTCTGGAAACGCACCTCGGCTGGGCCGGCCTGAAGCTGGCCAAGCGTTACGCGACTCCGGTCTTCGACGGCGCCAGCGAAGAGGACATCAAGCGCGAGCTTACCGAAGCCGGCATCCCCACCTCCGGCAAGGTGACCCTCTATGACGGCATGACCGGCCTGCCGTTCGAGCAGCCCGTCACGGTCGGCGTCATCTACATGCTGAAGCTCAGCCACCTGGTCGATGACAAAATCCACGCCCGCTCCATCGGGCCCTACTCGCTCATCACCCAGCAGCCGCTCGGCGGCAAGGCGCAGTTCGGCGGCCAGCGCTTCGGCGAAATGGAGGTTTGGGCGCTGGAGGCTTACGGCGCGGCTTATGTGCTGCAGGAGCTGCTCACCGCCAAGTCCGACGACGTCTACGGACGCGCCAAGATTTACGAAGCCATCGTCAAGGGCGAGGCCGCGGCCGAGCCCGGCGTGCCCGAATCGTTCAACGTGCTCATCCGCGAACTGCAGGCCCTGTGCCTCGACGTGGAGCTCATCAAGCGCAGCCGCGAGCCGTTCGAAACGGCCCTCGCTGCGGACTAGACCCGGAAAGGACAGGAGGCGAACATGTTCAGATCATCCCCTTACGATCGCTCGAGCCTGATCGCGGACTTCGATTGCATCCGCATCAGCCTCGCCTCGCCGGAGAAGATCCGCAGTTGGTCCCACGGCGAGGTCACCAAGCCGGAGACCATCAACTACCGCACTTTCAAGCCTGAGCGCGACGGCCTGTTCTGCGCGCGCATCTTCGGCCCCATCGCCGACTGGGAATGCCTCTGCGGCAAGTACAAGCGCATGAAGCACCGCGGCGTCATCTGCGACAAGTGCGGCGTCGAGGTCACGCTGTCGCGCGTGCGCCGCGAGCGCATGGGCCACATCGAGCTGGCCAGCCCCTGCTCCCACGTCTGGTTCTTCAAGGGCCTGCCTTCGCGCATCGGCTACCTGCTCGACATCACGCTGCGCGACCTCGAGCGCGTGCTCTATTTCGAGGCCTACGTCGTCGTCGACCCCGGCGAAGTGCCGGGCCTGATGAAGGGCGAGGTCATCACCGACGAGCGCAAGCGCCAGCTCGAAGCCGAGCATCCCGGCAAGTTCGTCGCCATGATGGGCGCCGAGGGCATCCGCGAGCTGCTGCGCAAGCTCGACATCGAGGCCCTCTCGGTCGAAATCCGCGAAAAGATGAAGACCGAGCAGAGCCAGCAGAAGAAGATCAAGTACGCCAAGCGGCTCCGCGTCGTCGAGAGCTTCCTCCGCTCCGGCAACAAGCCCGAGTGGATGATCCTCAGCGTGCTGCCCGTCATTCCTCCCGAGCTGCGCCCGCTCGTGCCGCTCGACGGCGGCCGCTTCGCCACCAGTGACCTCAACGACCTTTACCGCCGCGTCATCAACCGCAACAACCGTCTGAAAAAGCTCATCGAGCTGCACGCGCCCGACGTCATCGTCCGCAACGAAAAGCGCATGCTCCAGGAGGCCGTCGACGCGCTGTTCGACAACGGCCGGCGCGGCCGCGTCCTCCGCGGCGCCAACAACCGCCCGCTCAAGTCGCTCTCCGACGCGCTCAAGGGCAAGCAGGGCCGCTTCCGCCAGAACCTGCTCGGCAAGCGCGTCGATTACTCCGGCCGCTCCGTCATCGTGGTCGGCCCCGAACTCCGGCTCCACCAGGCCGGCCTGCCCAAGAAAATGGCCCTCGAGCTGTTCAAGCCCTTCATCTACCACCGGCTCGAACAGCGCGGCCACTCCACCACCATCAAGCAGGCCAAAGAGCTCGTCGAGCAGCAGGACCCGGTCGTATGGGACATCCTGGAAGAGGTCGTCAAGGACCATCCCATCCTGCTCAACCGCGCTCCCACACTGCACCGGCTCGGCATTCAGGCCTTCGAGCCCGTTCTCGTCGACGGCAAGGCCATCAAGATCCACCCGCTCGTCTGCACCGCCTTCAACGCCGACTTCGACGGCGACCAGATGGCCGTGCACATTCCGCTGTCGCCCGAGGCCCAGATCGAGGCCCATGTGCTGATGCTCAGCTCGAACAACATCCTGTCGCCCGCGCATGGCGCTCCCATCGCGGTGCCGACGCAGGACATGGTGCTCGGCCTGTACTACCTGACCAAGGCGCGCCTCGGCGCCAAAGGCGAAGGCAAGAAGTTCGCCTCCATCGAGGACGTCCTCATCGCTTACGAAATGGGCGAGGTCGAAACCCAGACGCCCATCACGCTCCGCTACAGCGGGCGCGTGCTCGACCTCTCCACGGCCCGCGACTCGCAGGACCTTTTGCACATCGAGCCCGTCGAGTACCACAAGACCGACATGGAAACCACCGTCGGCCGCGTGTTGCTCAACGACATCCTGCCGCCCGAAATGCCCTTCATCAACGGCCTGCTCAAGAAGAAGGGCCTCACCCAGCTCGTCCAGTACTGCTACCTCAAGCTCGGCTTGCAGGCCACGGTGAAGCTGCTCGACGACATCAAGGATCTGGGCTTCGCCGCCGCCACCAAGGCCGGCGTCTCCATCGGCATCGACGACATGGTGGTGCCCGAGTCCAAGCCGCGCCTCGTGCGCGAGGCCGAGCGCCAGGTGGTCGAGGTCCAGAGCCAGTACCAGGAAGGCGCCATCACCCAGGGCGAGCGCTACAACAAAATCATCGAAATCTGGAACAAGGTCACCGACGAAGTGTCGGCCGAGATGTTCCGCGCCATGGAGCAGGACGACCGCGCCGGCAAGATCAACCCCATTTACATCATGGCCGACTCCGGCGCGCGAGGCTCCCGCCAGCAGATCCGCCAGCTCAGCGGCATGCGCGGCCTCATGGCCAAGCCCAACGGGGAAATCATCGAGACCCCCATCACGGCCAACTTCCGTGAAGGCCTCAACGTGCTGCAGTACTTCATCTCCACGCACGGCGCCCGCAAGGGCCTGGCCGACACGGCGCTCAAGACGGCCGACTCCGGCTACCTCACCCGCCGCCTTTGCGACGTCGCCCAGGACGTCATCGTCAGCGAGCTTGACTGCGGCACCGCCGACGGCATCTTCGCCGAGCCGATCATCGAGTCCGGCGAAATCATCGAGCATCTCCGCGACCGCATCGTCGGCCGCGTCGCCCTCGAGGACGTCACCGATTACGAAGGCAACATCCTCGTCCGCGCCAATCAGGAGATCACCGAAGACATCGCCCAGTCCATCGAAGACGCCGGCATCGACCGCGTCAAGATCCGCTCCGTGCTCACCTGCGAGTCGCGCCGCGGCGTCTGCCAGCTCTGCTACGGCCGCAACCTCGCCACCGGGCGCCTCGTTGAGCGCGGCGAGGCCGTCGGCATCATCTCCGCCCAGTCCATCGGCGAACCCGGCACGCAGCTCACCATGCGCACCTTCCACATCGGCGGCGCCGCCGCTGCCGGCGTGGAGCAGAACAAGCAGGAAGCCCGCTACGACGGCTTCGCCCGCTACATCGGCATCAACACCGTCCGCAACGCGCAGGGCGAAATCATCGCCATGAACCGCACCGGCCTGCTCGCCGTGGTCGATGAAAAAGGCCGCGAGCGCGAACGCTACCAGGTCGTCTACGGCGCCAAGATCCTCGTCGAGGACGGCGCCCGTGTGGAGGCTTCCCAGACCCTGCTCGAGTGGGACCCGTTCGCATTCTCCATCCTCACCGAGGTCAGCGGCGTCGTCCATTTCAAGGACATCATCGAGAACCTCACCTACCACGAGCAGGTCGACGAAGTCACCGGCCTGTCGCAATGGGTCGTCATCGATTCCCAGGACGAGAAGCGCATGCCCACCGTCATCGTGCGCCCCGAAGGCGGCACCAAGCATGACGAGAAGCGCTACCTTCTGCCCACCAACGCCCACCTGCTCGTGCGCGACGGCAGCGTGGTGCATGCCGGCGACGTGCTCGCCAAGATGCCCCGCGCCACCACCAAGACCAAGGACATCACCGGCGGCCTGCCGCGCGTCGTCGAACTGTTCGAAGCGCGCAAGCCGCACGAAGCCGCGGTCATGAGCGAGATCAACGGCGTCGTCCGCATCGGCGACGTCGTCAAGGGCTACCGCCGCGTCGCTGTCGTCGGCGACGACGGCGCAGAGCGCGAATACCTCATCCCCCGCGGCGTCCATGTCAACGTCCAGGATGGCGAGCGCGTCAAGGCAGGCGACCCGCTCATGGACGGCCCGCGCAACCCGCACGACATCCTCCGCGTCCTCGGCGAAAAGGAAGTCCAGCGCTATCTCGTCAACGAGATCCAGGAGGTGTACCGCCTCCAGGGCGTCAACATCAACGACAAGCACCTCGAAGTCATCGTCCGCCAGATGTTGCGCTGGGTGAAGGTCGAGGACATCGGCGATACCGACTTCCTGCCGGAAGAGGTCGTCGACAAGTTCAAGTTCCGCGAGGAAAACGATCGCGTCCGCCAGGCCGGCGGCCGGCCCGCCATCGGATCGCCCGTCCTGCTCGGCATCACCAAGGCGTCGCTGTCCACCGACAGCTTCATCTCCGCCGCGTCATTCCAGGAGACCACCCGCGTCCTTACGGAAGCCGCCATCAACGGCAAGGTCGATTACCTGCGCGGCCTCAAGGAGAACGTCATCATGGGGCGGCTGATCCCTGCCGGCACCGGCATGGATTGCTACCGGCGCACCAAGATCGCCGGCGAAGACATCGTCGAAGAGCCCGTGCAGGAGCAGGACGCGCTTCTCTCCGAGCCGCTCAACCTCTACGACGAAGAAACCCGCGGCAACTATCTGGCCGGCTCCGAAGGCGGCGACCTGAATTTCGACGATACCTTCGGCGACGCGGAATAGCCCCTCGCACACCCCCACTTCCCAAGGGCGGACCCCGGCCGGGTCCGCCCTTCGCGTTTCTCCCGCCCGGTCTCAGCCCGCCGCGTGCGCGAAGGCCAGCACCGAGGGCTTCACCAGTTGCTCCCAGTCCTCCGTGGCCACCTGGATCACGTCCCGGTGCGTGCCCGCGTTGAAGCAGATGGTCTCTTCCGCCAGCAGCAGTCCGTCCACCCAGACGGGCATGTCGTACAGCGTCCCGTTGCCGAACGGCGGCATCGCGCCCAGCTCGCATTCCGGGAACAGCTCTTCGAGTTCCCGTTCCGTCGCCAGGCGCATGTGCCGGCTGCCGAATGCGGCGCGCAGCTCGTCCAGGTCGACAATCCGGTCTGCCGACAGCACAGCCATCGCATAGCCGTCCTCCGAATGCAGGACGACCACCTTGGCGAAGCTGCGTGGCGAGACGTGCTCGGCCTGCGCCGTCTCCCGCGCCGTGTAGCTCAACGGGTGGCGGTCGTGCTTGTACGCCACGCCTTTCATCTCCAGGAACGAAATCAGTTTGTCCAATACCTTCATGACTTCCTCCTGCCGGGCGCCGGCTTGTTGCCGGAGCCCTGCGGCTTGACTGGCGCCGGCTTCGCGGTTGCGGCCGGCTGGGCGTGGGTGCGGATGCGCTCCACCGCCCAGGTACGGACCACGTGCGGATGCGACCTCTTGTCCATTGCTGCGCCTCCTTCCGCTACAGTTCCTTCGCACCCGCGCTCCGCGGGATCCTGCCCAAAAGCTCTTCCACCTGGTTCAGCCTTTCGTGCAGGGCCTCGCGGAACGCGCGCTTGGTCGTGTGCCGGATCTCGGCCAGCAGCTCGCGCTGCTTGCACTCGAGCAGATGCGCCAACAGTTCCCAGTCTTCCGGCGTGAGTTGGGGAGCCGTCATGGTCGGGCTTGCCATGTTCACCTCCTGTCCAACCTTCCGCCATTAACTTACTCCGAAACGGCGCGCGAGGGAAGGGGGGATCGGCGCCTGTGTTACACAGAAGTTGTATGCTTGGCTCCGCCCGCCGCGCCCCCCGGCCTGCCCTCCCGCAGGAGTCCCGCCCGTGAAGTGGATTCTGCTCGGCCTCCTCCAGTTCCAACTCGACTCGGCCACGCTCGATCCCCGTTCGCTGGAGGAGTTCCGGAAATACATGGCGCGGGCGGACCAGGAAATGCTCGAGCGTGCCCGCCCGGGCGCCTTTGCCCGGCTCGGCGCTCCCTCCGAACCCGCCATCGCGCCGTGGCTGAAGGACAACCCGGTGGAGATTCCCAAAGCGCTCATCCATGACTGGCTCGGGGCCGTTTTCGTGCCCGCGGCCAATGCCGGCGACGGGCTCGCCGTGCTCCGGGATGTGCCCCGGTATCCGGAGATTTACAGCGGCGAGATTCTCGAAGCCCGCCTGCTCTCCGCAGCCGGCAACCGGCGGCGCGTGCTCTTCCGCGTGGTCAAGAAGAAAGTGATCACCGTCGTTCTCGAGACCGAGTACGACGTGGAAGACCGTTTCCCTGCGCCGGGGCAAGCCCAGGTGTGGTCCCGCAGCGTCCGCGTGGCTGAAGTCGAAGATGCGGGCAAGCCCTCGGAGAGGGTCAAGGCCCCGGACACAGGCTGGGGCTTCCTCTGGAGGCTCAACTCTTATTGGCATCTCGAGGAACGCGACGGCGGGCTGCTGATGGAGTGCCGAGCCATCTCCCTGACGCGCGACATCCCGGCAGCCCTCGCGTGGATCGTCAGGCCGATGGTCGCCAGCCTGCCTCGCGAAGCCCTCGCCGGCACGCTTGTCAAAACGAAGGCGGCGGTGGAGCGGCAGGCGGCTGCGCGGCGCGCCGCCGGTAGGCTTCATCCAGCAGTTCCACCACGTGAAGCACCCGCTGCCCCTTTCCGTGCAGCGCCACGCCCGCTTTGAGCTGAATCGCGCATCCCACGTTGGCGGTGGTCACGATGGACGCGCCGGTCGAGTTCACCAGCGCCATCTTCTTCTCCAGGATCGAGGCGGCCATTTCGTCGTGCACGATGTTGTACACGCCCGCGCTGCCGCAGCACAGGTCCGCCTGCGGCAATTCGCGGTACTCCGCGCCCGGAACGGCCGCGATCAGGTTCCGCGGCGCCTGCCGGATTTTCTGCCCGTGCGCCAGATGGCAGGAGTCCTGATACGTGACGACGCATTCCAGCCGGTTTTCCGGCGGACGCAAGCCGATTTCATCGAGAAATTCCGTGATATCCCGTACTCTTGACACAAAATCACGGGCTTTATCCCGGAATTCCTCATCGTTTTCCAGCAGCTCGTGGTACTCCTTGAGCGTCGAGCCGCAACCCGCGGCGTTCGTAATGACCGCGTCGTAACCATCCGCGAGAAAGGCCCGGATGTTGCGCCGCGCCAGCGCCCGCGCCTGCTCTTTCAGCCCGGAATGCACGTGCAGCGCGCCGCAGCAGGCCTGCTCTTCCGGCACCGCCACCTCGCAGCCGTTCTCCTGCAGCACGCGGATGGTGGCTTCGTTCAGCCGCGCCGATGTCACGTTGGCCAGGCAGCCGGCCAGGAAGGCCACGCGCTTCCTTTGTTTGCCTTTTGCAGGAAAAACCCTGCCGATTTGCGAGAAAAAGAATGGCACTTCCGCTTCCGGGGCCAGTTTTTCGATGCGCCCCAGCTTGCCGGCCAGCTTCAGCATTCCGCTGCCGCGCACCAGGTTCTGCAGCCCGGAAGCCTGGTACAGGTACAGCGCCGCGCCCGCAGCCTTCAGCCAGCCGCGCGAAACCAGAAGCCGCTCGAACACAAACCGCCGCAGCAGCCGCACGTGCCATGGCCTTTCCGTGCGCGCCTCGATCTCGGCCCGGGCCGCCTCGATGAGCCTTCCGTAAGGCACCCCCGACGGGCACGCGCTCTCGCATCCACGGCATGCCAGGCACAGATCCAGATGCTCGGCGTAGGACGGCGTGATCTCCGCCAATCCCGTGGCCACCTGCACCATCTGATAGATGCGCCCGCGGGGGGAGTCCATTTCGAGACCCAGTTCCCGGTAGGTGGGACATGCGTTCAGGCAAAGCCCGCAGTGCACGCACTTGTCCAGGTCCGCTCCCTTCGGCGCATCCGGGTGCCGGTTGGGCAGGACAGGCGGAAAGACGGGCGTCTCAGATGCGGCCATACAGCCTCCCGGGATTCAGGATGCCGGAAGGGTCGAATGCGCTCTTCAGCTTCTTCATCCATTCCAGTTCCGGCCCCGGATCCGGCCAGTACAGCCCGGCGGGGCCGCTCGACCATTCGAGCAGGCGGCTCCACCCGCCGTGCGCCGGGTCCAGCATCCACTGCTGCGCCGCGTCCGCGCTCTCGAAGGCAAGCCAGGACACGCCCGTGCCCGCCCGGCTCACGCAGGGCCCCGGCGCCGATTCGAGGACCGCTTTGAGATCCGACAGCTTGTGCCCGGCGCGGACCACGAACGCCTGCTGCGGCGCGAACTCTTCTACAGCCCTCCACAACGCGGCTTCTCTTTCTCCCTCGAAGATCTCCGCGCCGGCCAGCTCGTGATCGTAGCGCGCCAGCAGCGCCTCCGGCCCCCCTGCGCGCGCCAGCAGGCAGCAGCCTTCCAGACCCATCAGCCGCGCAGCCGCGGGATTCAGGGCGTCCAGCGCCGCCGGCTGCAGCGGCCCCCGCAGCACGGCGTCGCGCCGCGCCGCCAGCTTCTCCGCGGAATCGAACGCCAGTGCGTAGCTCCGCGTCCGCTCCGGCTGCGGCGCGAGCTTGAAGTTCACCACGGTAATTACCGCCAGCGTGCCGAAGCTGCCGATCAGCGCCTTGTGGATGTCGAGCCCGGCCACGTTCTTCACCACCATGCCGCCAGTCTCGGCCACGTTGCCATCCACGGTGGCGTAGCGCATTCCGATCACCATGTCCCGCGCCGCCCCGTAAAGCCGCCGCCTCGGGCCGCTCAGGTTCGCCGCCGCCACGCCACCCACGGTGCCGGTTTCCGCGCAGGGCGGGTCGAGCGGCGCCATCTGGCGGTGTTCGGCGAGCAGCGCGCAGAAGTCGCGCCACCGCATGCCGGCTTCGACGCTTACGGTCAGGTCGCGCGGGTCATACTGCCGCACGCGGTCAAGCCCCAGGGTCTCGACCGCCACGGCCGCTCCCTGCACGGGCGCGCCCATGCGTTGTTTGGATCCCGCGCCGCGCACTTCCACGCGCTGGCCCGCCTGCGCCGCGGCTTGCAAGGCCTCGGCCATTTCCTTCTCGCTGGCAGGTCGGATGGCGCGCATAGTGCCCGGGTGACTGTCCCTCATTCTGCCAGATGAAGGCGCGGCCCCGCATGGTTCGCTATCATGCCTCCATGGCTTCCCGGCGGAATTTCCTCGGCACCGTGGCCTCGGGCCTTGCCACCAGCCTCGCCGCGCCCGCTTCCGTGCTGGGCGCGAACGACCGCGTCCGCGTCGGCATCATCGGCCCCGGCGCCCGCGGGCAGGAGCTCATGCGCCACGCTCTCGCCTGCGAGAACGTGGAGATCGTCGCCGCGGCGGATGTCTACTCGCGCCGCCTCGAGGAAGCCCGGGCCATCGCCCCGCAGGCGAAGACATTTTCCGACTACCGCTCCGTGCTCGACGACCGCTCGGTGGACGCCGTCCTGATCGCCACGCCGCAGCACCTGCATTGCGAGCATTTCACCGCCGCGCTCGAAGCGGGCAAGCACGTGTACCTCGAAAAGACGATGGCCTTCAGCGTCGATCACGCGAAGCGGATGCGGGACGCCTACCGCCGCGCCTCTGGCCGCGTCGTTCAGATCGGCCACCAGTCCTGCGCCTCCGGCATGATGGCGGATGCGCTGCGCTTCCTCGCCGAGGAGCCCATGGGCAAGATCACCGCCATCCACATGACGATGTACCGCAACACGCCCCATGGCAAGCCGCAGTGGGCGCGCCCCGTCTACCCCGACATGACGCCGGAAAACATCGTCTGGAAAGCCTTCCTCGGCGAAGCGCCCGAACGCCCGTTCGACCCCAACCGCTACATTAACTGGCGCTTCTTCTGGGATTATTCCGGCGGCAACGTTTACGAGAACATGTGCCACCAGATCGCCTTCTGGTACAAGGCCCTCGGGCTTGCCATCCCCCGGCGCGCCACCATGACGGGCGGCATCTACCTTTGGAAGGACGGCCGCGAAGTGCCCGACACGATGTGCGTCACCCTTGAGCAGCCCGAGGAAATGCTCATCAGTTGGAACTCCGGTTTCGGCAACGACCGTCTCGGCTCCGGCGAAGACGTCCTCGGCACGGACGGCACGATCGAGAAAGCCAGCCAGATCCGCTACACGCCGCAGCGCGTCAACGTCAAAGACCGCCAGGAGAAGCTCGGCGCGAGCCGCGCGCCCCAGCACGCGCTGATGGAGGACTTCATCCGCTCGATCCGGCAGAGCGGCGAACCCGCCTGCCCCTTCGACCTCGGCTTCCGCGTCTCCATCGCCTGCCGCATGGCCGTGGAAAGCTACCGCCAGCAGCGCGGCGTCGCCTGGGACCCGGAGCGCGAAGAGCTCGTCTGAGCCGCTCGTGTGGCGCGCCGCGCCGCTCGTGTACGATCATCAAGAACGTATGAGTCAGACCAGCGCGAAAATCGGTGTCATCGGCGGCAGCGGGCTCTATTCCATGCCCGGTTTCACCGCCCATCAGGAAGTGAAGCTCGCCACTCCCTTCGGCGATCCCTCCGACGCCTATATTGTCGGCGAACTCGAAGGCAAGCCGGTGGCGTTTCTCGCCCGCCACGGACGCGGCCACCGCATCAGTCCTTCCGAGCTCAACTTCCGGGCCAACATCCACGGCTTCAAACAGCTCGGCGTCGAATGGATCGTCTCGCTGTCCGCCGTCGGCAGCCTCAAGGAAGAGCACAAGCCGCTCGACTTCGTCATCCCCGATCAGTTCGTCGACCGCACCCGCGGCCGCATCTCCACGTTCTTCGGCAACGGCCTGGTCGCCCACATTTCCTTCGCTGATCCTGTCTGCCCCCTGCTGATGAAGCTGCTGCACGAGGCCTGCCGCGACGCCGGCGTTCCCTCCAAGCTCGGCGGCACGTATCTCTGCATGGAAGGCCCCGCCTTCTCCACCAAGGCCGAGTCCAACCTCTACCGGAGCTGGGGCGTGGACGTCATCGGCATGACCAATCTCCAGGAGGCCAAGCTCGCCCGCGAGGCAGAGATCTGCTACTCCACCGTCGCCATGGTCACCGACTACGATTGCTGGCACCCCGAACACGACGCCGTCACCGTGGCCGACATCATCCGCAATCTCACCCACAACGCCGAGAACGCCGCCAAGGTCGTCCGCGCCGCCGTGCGCCTGCTCGACACCGGAGCGCAGAGAAACTGCCTGTGCAGCCGCGCCCTCGAGCACGCTCTCATCACCGACAAGAAGGCCGTGCCGCCGGAAACCCTCAAGAAGCTGGAGCTCATCGTTGGCAAGTACTTCGCCGACTGACCTCGCCGCGGAGCTGCTCCGCGCCTGCCTTGCAGGCGAGCCCTGGCCTGAGCCGGCGCTGGACGCGCTGATCCAGGCCGCTTTCGACCCGCAAACGGCCGCTGCTGCGGAAGCGGCCCGGGCCCTGTTCGCCGGCCTCGCCGAGCCGCTCGCCGACCGTTTCGAACCCCGCCTCTGCGACGACTACGCCGCGCTGTTCAGCCGCGTGTTCGCGCGCGCGCTTCCGGCGTTCCCGCCCGAAGCCTTGCTCGCGCATTACCGGGCGGCGCGGCGCGTGCGCCCCGTTCGGTTCGAACCGGCGCGCGTCATCGTGCTGTCGCGCGTCACCCTCGGCGCCGACATCGCCGTGACGAGCGTGCTGCTCGACGCGGCGCGGCAGCGCTTTCCCCGCGCCGAGATCGTCTTCGCCGGGCCGCAAAAGAACTGGGAATTGTTTGAACGCGCGCCGCGCCTCCGCCATCTGCCTGTCTCGTATCCGCGAGCCGGCACGCTGCCCGAGCGCCTCGCTGCGTTCCACGCGCTGCGGCAAGCCGCTGCCGAAGATTGCCTGGTGCTCGATCCCGATTCGCGCCTCGCGCAGCTCGGGCTGCTGCCCGTCTGCGGCCCGGACCGGCACTTCCTGTTCGAGTCCCGCGCGTATGGGGGCGACGGCGAAGCCTCGCTCACCGCCCTGGCGCAGGATTGGGCGCGGCGCGTGCTCGGGGTGGAAGACGCTGTGCCGTGGATGCACCCGCGCTTTGCCTGCGAGTTTGGCTCGCAGCCGGTGGCGACGGTCAGTTACGGCGTCGGGGAGAACCCCGCCAAGCGCGTCGAAGATCCGTTCGAGGAAGAGCTCCTCGTGCTGCTGTCCGCGCGCAAGGGGCTGGTGATGGTAGACGCCGGCGCTCCGGGAAGCGAAGAGGAGGAGCGTGTCCGCCGCGCCGCCGAAGCGGCGCGCGCCCGCGGCGCCCGCATCGGCATCCATGAGGGCTCTTTCGCGTCCTTCGCGGCGATGATCGCCGCCTCGGGTTTATACGCCGGATACGACTCCGCCGGCCAGCACGCCGCCGCCGCCGCCGGCGTGCCGCAGGCGTGCGTCTTCCGCGGGTATGCTTGCGAGCGGGCGCTCGCGCGCTGGGCGCCCGATGGCCCCGCGCCTGCGGCCGTGGTGCGCGGGGAAGGGAAGTCCGCCGCGGCGATTCTCAACGAGATCCGCCAGGCTCTGGCTTGACGCCGCCCGGCTTGCGCTTCTTCACCATCCGCAATTCATTCATCTGCCCCGGCACGATGCGGTACTGCACGTCGTCCATGATGGTGCGGATCAGCCGCAGCCCGAGCCCGCCGCTGCTCCGCCGCCGGATCAGTTCCTCCACAGGCAGCACCGGCTCCTGCGTCGGATCGAACCCGCGCCCCCGGTCGACCACTTCAAAGGCGATCTCCTCCTCGTCCACTGTCACCCGCACGGTCACCTCGTGCGTCTCCTCGTTCTGATAGGCGTGCTCGATCACGTTCGTGCAGGCTTCGTCCACGGCCAGCGCCAGCTTCATCGTCTCGCTCTCGCTGAAGCCCGCCTGCTCCCCGATGGCGGACACAAACTCCCGGATCAGCGCGAGGTTCTCCGTCGACGACGGCACCTGCAGGCAGAACGTGCGCTCATAGCTTGCCATCGCCTACCCCTCCCGCGTTCCGGTCTCGAACCGCGCCACCGCCTCCTCCACCGTCGGCTGAATGTCGAACAGCGCCGGAAACCCCAGCACGTCGAAGATCTGGTACACCTTCGGCTGGATCGACGCCAGCTTGATGTCGCCGCCCGCGGCGCGCGCTTCGTCAATGAACGTCATGAACACGCCCAGCCCCGCCGACGAGATGTAGTCCAGCCCGCTGCAGTCCGCCACCAGCCGGCTGCGGCCTTCGCGCAGCTCTTCCTCCACGGCGGCCTCGAACCGCGGCGCCGTGTGGGCGTCCAGAAACCCGCGCAGCGCCAGAATTCGAACATTTCCGTGATTTCTTGTTTCAATCAGAAAGTTCCGCGTCACGGCTCCCTCGACTCTTACCGTTGTTGCCCGGCGCTTGCGCGCCGTCTCTGCATTGCACCACAAGCAGCGTCCAGTCGTCGTGCAGTTCCGCCCCTCCGCGGAACGCCCGGGCTTCCTCCATGATTGCACCGGCGAGCCGGCCCGGCCCCTCCGCCGCGTGCCGTCGCACGATCCGCTCCAGCCGCTTCTCTCCGAAAGGCTCCCCGCCGGAATTCATGTCCTCGGTCACCCCGTCGGAATACATCACCAGCACGTCGCCCGGGGCGAATTCGATCCGCTCCGTCTCCAGATTGGCCTCGAACGCCGGCCCTGCTGTCAGCCCCAGCCCGATGCCGCGCGGCTTGCGCCACTCGCATTCGCCCGTCTGCGCGCGCCACACAAGAGGCGGGTTGTGGCCTGCGCGCAGATGCTCGGCGGCGCGCCGCCCCGGATCCAGCACGAGCAGCGACATGGTGATGAACATCCGCCCGCGCCCCGTCTCCGCCACGGCCTGATTCAGGCGCGACGCCAGCGCCGCCGGCGCAGGCGCATGATGCGCCGCCGAAACCAGCATGCCTTTCAGCATCGTCATATGGAGCGCTGCGCCGAGCCCTTTCCCCGACACGTCCGCCACGCACAGCATCCACCGCTCGCCCGGACAGGCGAGCAGGTCGTACAGGTCGCCGCCCACCTCGCGCGCCGGCTGGCAGACGGCGGCGGTCTCGAACCCCTCGATATGCGGCGCTTGCGCGGGAAGAAGCTCCTGCTGCGCCCGCCGGGCCACCTCCAGCTCCGCGCGCAGCCGCTCCCGCTGCGGCCGGGGCGGCGCCGTTGCCGCCTCTTCCATTTCGGCTTCCACCAGCCTCGTATCGGCCTCCGGGAAGAGGAATGACGCTCCCAGCGCCGCCACCGCGAATCCAAAAACCAGCGCCAGCACCTGCCAGCCCGCCGCCTCCAGCGAAGGCGCAGGCATCTGCGCCAGCCGCACCCCTTGCACCGCGGCATGCATCCCCAGCGGCGCCATCCACGCGCCCAGCATCCCGCCAAACCGGTATGTGAGCAAATAGCCCGCCGTCAGCGCCGCCGCGGTGGCGAAGTTTGCCGCATGGCCGGGAGGAAATGCCGAGCGGGGCAGAGTGGCCACCAGCGTGCCCACTGCGATCGCCCCGATGGCGGCGCTCCAATCCTTGCGCAACCGCCCTGCCAGGAGCGGGAAAAAGAACAGCACGATGGCATACACTTCCCACGCCAACACCAGGCCCGCGAAGGCCTCGGCCGCAGGCCACGGCGCCATGAGCAGGTTTGTCCCTTCCAGAAACCTCACCCGCGGCTCGCCCGCCGCCAGTCCCGCCCAGTAAGGAACCGAGCCCAGCAGCGCCCCCGCCGCCATGCCCGTCCAGATCTGCTCCGCCGCCTGCCGCGTCCGCCACTGGCCGCGCGTGAGCCACACCGCCGCCGCCCATCTCCGGAAATGCGGCCGTGGCGCCGCCGCATAGGCTGCCGACAGAATCAGAAACAGCGCCAGCAGAATCAGCAGCGCCATCGTGATGCCGAACACCAGCCGCGTGTCGCCGGTCAATCCGTCCTCGAACGACTGCAGCAAGGCATCATTCTGGTAATTGCCCGACAAAAACGCCGCTGCCATCCCGGCCGCGGGAATCCACAAAAAGCGCCCGGCAAAGCCGAACGCGTCCGGGCGCTTCTGCAGGCTCACGAACAGAACCCGGAACACGAGCACCGCGATCAGACCCGCGCACAAAGCCGCCAGCACGGCCAGCGCCGCCTGCACATTCGCCGGCGCCGGGGGCGGCTGTCCCGCCGCCTCCCGCGAAGCGGAAAACTCATAGCTGCTGTTGACCACCCTGCCGTTGCGCGTCACCACCACCACGCGCGCCAGCACGCCGGCCAGTTCCGGGTCCAGCCATTCCCACGCGCTCCGGCTGCCCTCCAGCGTCCGAACATTTTCCGCCGTTTTTGTGAATCGCGCGGCATCCGCGCCCGCCAGCCTCGCCAGCTCCCGCTCTGCCGCATCCTCCGCCGCTTCTCCCGCCACGCTCTGCCGCCGGTCCAGGAAAGCAAGCGGGCGCCCTTCCGCCGTCATCACGGCCTGCACGGCATCGCCCCGCTCGGTAAACGCCAGCACGCGGATCTTCACCGGCGTGAACACGCGCGCCACCACGCTTTCGGGGCGCCGGCGCCGGATGCGCGCCAGCAGCGGGTCCACCTCCGCCGCCGCCGCGAATCGCCAGCCTCCGATTTCCACGCCATGCTCGCGCGCCCACGAGATGGCCCTGCGGATGGCTTCTTCCCGCCCCACCGTGGGGCGCACGCCTCCCAGCGCCGCATCCAGCTCCGGCATCAGTTGCCACAGGGACAGCAGGCCCGCGGCGGCGCAGATCGCCGTGATGGCGCGCTTCATGCCGCCTCCTCCCGCTCCGCCACCTCCCCGCTCAGGCACATCAGCACGGCTGTTACGTCGCTGTCCAGTCTGCGGCCGGAGCTGCGCTCCTGCAAGATCGCCAGTGCCTTTTCCAGCCACTGCTGCAAGGGCGGCGTATCCTCCGCTGGCAAGGCGGAAAGGACCTCTTCGGCTGCGGTCGTTTCCTGCCCGCCTCTGAGCTCGAACAGCCCCCTCGTACAAATGAGCAACGCGTCTCCGCTTTCCAGCCGCGTCCGGTACAGATCCACCGAGTGGGTGCCGGACCATACCGGCAACGCCGGCTCGAAGGCGAGCTGGTTGCGCCTTCGGAGAAACATCCTCGGCCAGGAACCCACCCGTCCCAGTTCCAGGCTGCCTGTGCGCGGATCCAGCACCGCCATGGCCAGGCTGATTTGGCCTGTGCTGCGCCGCAGCACACTGCCGATGTCCCTGTCCAGCCGCTGTACCGCATCCGCGGCGGAAGAGCCTGCCGCATTCTCATGCAGCAGGAAGCCTTTGGCCAGTGCGATCGTCATGGCCGAAGCCAGTCCGCCGCTTTCCCCTTCGGCCACCACGGCGCAAAGCCGCCCGTCGCCGCGCTGGTAGAAGTCATAAAAATCCCCGCTGGCTTCCTGCGCCACACGGCAGACAGCTGCCAGCGCCACGCCGGGCACCCGGGGGAGAGCCGCCGGCAAAAGCATCCGCTGCGCTTCCCGCGCCGCCGCCAGCTCGGCTTCCATCGTCAGCCGTTCCGCCAAACGCGCCGCGTGCGCCGGCCTGACTTCCTCGTCCCTGTACGCGCGGCCGAACCACGCCGCCGCCGCCAAAGGCAGTACCAGCGCCACAGCCAGCAAGGACACCATGTCCAGCCGCTCCCTCCAGTAAGGCGCCGTCGCCGTCAGCGCCGCAATCTGCAGCAGCAGGTTCACCGTGGCCGACGCCATCACCGCCGCCAGATAGTCAAACGTGAAAAACGCCAGCAGCAGCGCTGCGGCCACCGCTGCCGACTCCATCCACGCCGCCGCCGTCAGGGCGTCCGCCGTCCGGCCCTCATGCACCAGCAACATGGCCAGCGCCGCCACCAGCAACGCCCGGACCGCCCTCTGCCTCACGTGCCGCCGCAGGAACGTCAGCGGCGCCAGCAGAATGAACACGCTCTGCGAGACCGCCTGCAGCGGCGTGTCCGTGTAAAGCTCCAGCAGCGGCCAGTGGCCGAAAGTGAACCCGATCGCCTTCAGCGTCCGCTCCGTGATTCCGGCATCCAGCACCGCCCGCGCCACCACCACCGCGCAGAAAAACCAGCACGCCCACACCGTGCCCGCCACCACGGAAACGCCGATGTTGGCCGAAAACACGTGCCCCGTGAGCGCCGTGTCCAGCGACGTGATCTTGCCCGGCCAGCCCTCGCGCAGCTCGCTCTCCCCCGCGCCATACGCGATGCCCAGCACGGCGCCCACCAGCGCCGCCGTCAGCGCCAACAGGCTCCACCGGATCGCCGTGGCCACGGCCGTGAACTGTTGAGCGTCGAACCGCGCGCCCATCGTGTCCGGGTCGGCGAAGGCCAGCAGCAGGCTCGCCGCCGCGAACACGCCTGTCAGCAGGGCCGTGCGCCCGTGCGGCGCCTCGTGCTCCAGGCTCCGCCGCGCATAACGGTAGCAGGAGTAGGTCGCCAGAAACACGATCACCAGCAGCCGCAGCGCCGCCAGCGTGTCGGAGGCCGACGACGGCCGTGAGACCTGCTGTTCGAGAAACGCCGGCGCGAACACCGGCTCCACGCTTCGCCCGATCACCCGCTCGCCCATCACGTCCACGCGCAGCACCAGTTCCACTTCGGGCGCATTGCGCGGCTCCAGCCTCCAGGTGTAGCGCCTCGCGCCTGCCGCCTCGGCGTCCGCTGCCACGCTCGCCTCCGGCTCGCGCAGGAGCCTCACCGCCATCCCGCCGATCCAATCGCGGATCTCCTGCTCGGCTGCTGCGCGCGCCGCCTCCTCCGGCGGCGGATTCGCCGGCGCCCGCATCTGCCGGCCGCCCGCGCGGAAGTCGGTCACGAATCCCCGCGGCCCCACGTCGGCGCGCACCCACAGCCCGTGGCCCGGCTGGATCAGCAACACCTGAGCCACCGCTTCCGGCAGAAAACGCCGCACGCGGAACTGCTGCCCGACGTCGTGCTTCCGGAAGTAGGCGAGCGCCGCCGGCCGCGTCTCAAACCGCACGTGCGCGCGCCAGCCCTCCGTATCTACGCCGTGCGCGTGCGCCGTCTCGCGGGCAATCGCGACCGCCCGCTCCCGGTCGATCATCATCCGGAACCCCGGCCCCCGCGTCTGCTGGTCGTGGATCCAGAACCCCAAGGCCAGCGCCAGCGGCGCCCCTGCCACCAGCAGCCCCCACCACGCACGCCACCGGGGCCGCAGGAACGGTTCAAAGGGCTTCAACAATGCGTCGATGTCGCTCATCCCGCGCCAGGCGCCCGTCGCGCCACCATCACCGTGATGTCATCGTACTGCGGCGTCTCTTCCACAAAACGGCGGATCGCCTCCATCACGCCATCGCAGATGTCCCGGGCCGTGCCGCCGTGCAGCCCGGCCACCAGCTTGCACAACCGTTCCAGTCCGAACTCCTCGCCGGAAGGGGCCTGCGCGTCGGTCACCCCATCGGAGTAAATCACCAGCGCCTCGCCCGGCGCAAGGGTCATCCTCCGCGACTCGTATTCCAAATTCGCGAACATTCCCACGGGCAGCCCCGTTGCATCCAGCATCTCCAGTTGCCCTGACGCCCGCGCCACGATCGCCTGGCACTGCGCCGCGTTCACGTACTCGCATTTTCCTGACGCGGCGTCGAAGCGCGCCAGCATCAGCGTCGCATAGCGGTTGCCCGGCATCGAACCGCACAGGAGGCGGTTGGCGCGGTTCACCAGCTCCGTCAGGCTTTGCGGAAACACCAGCAGCGCCCGCAACGTCGCCTGGATCGTCGCCATCAGCAGCGAGGCCGAAATCCCCTTGCCCGCCACGTCCGCCACCACCAGCAATGGCTTCTCCGTGCCGCCCAGCACGTCGTAATAATCGCCGCCCACCAGCCGGGCCTGCCGGTTCGCCGCCGCCAGCTCCAGCCCCGGCACGCGCAGGAGCTCCTGGGGGAACAGATCGCGCTGAATCGCAGAGGCCAGCTCCAGTTCGCGCTCCATCTGGCGCCGGTAGAGCGTGTCCTGGAAGCGCCAGGCGTTGTCCAACGCCACCGAGGCCTGCGCCACCAGCGCCGTGCAGAATTCCAGGTCTTCCGGCGTATAATCCTGTCCCGAGCCGGGCGGCCCCAGCGCCACAACGCCGGCGACGCCGTCCCCGCTCCGCAGCGGCAACAGCAAAAACCCGCCCTCGCGCGCCGGCTCGCCGTCCCGCGGCGCCGCGCGCCGGATCTGCTCCTCCTGCTCCGCGCTCACGTTGCGCAGCAGTTCGAGCGGCTCCTGTCCCGCGGGCCACGCCAGCAGCGCATGCTGCCGCACGGTCCACCGTCCGCTCAACGTCAGCATCAGCAGCCGTGCGATCTCCTCCGGATCGATGCTCGCGGAGAATGCCCGCGCCAGGTCCACCAGCGTGTTCAGCTCGTGAATCTTCCGTGCCAGTTCCCGGTTGGCCTCGATGATCTCTTCGTGCGCCAGCGCGTTCTCGATGGTCGCCGAAGCCAGTGACAGCAGCGCCTCCAGAAACTCGCGCTCGCTCGAATCGGAGTCCCACCCCGGGCGCCGCGGCGGCGGCACGGCCAAAAGGCCCGCTTCGCGCGCCCCTTCGCCGATCGGGATTTGCAGCCTCAGCCCCGCCTGCGTCAAGTCCTCCGGCGTCACTGCATCGCCTTCCCGGATGCCCGCCACGCCCCTCACCGCCGCCGCCCGCCACCCGTCGCCGTCCTTCAACGCGATCAGCGCCCGCGTCACCAGCAGCCGCCCCATCACCGTTCGCATCAGGTGATTCAACTGCTCGTGCAGATCCAGCGACGAACCCAGAATCCGCGCCGATTCCAGCAAACTCTCCAGCCTGCCGGCATCCAGCCGCGTGTCTTCTGTTCTTTCCTCCACCGTATAACCAGAGTACTCAAAGCCGGCTGCTTTCCGCCCCTCTGCTCAGCCTGCAAACCGCCCCATCGCCCGCCCCCTCGCGCCCGGCCGCACCGCGAACACCCCTCCCGAGTGCGGCGCCGCGCCAAGCTGCTCCTCGCTCAGCCCGTCCCGCGCGCTCGTGATGTACAGCACATCGAAATCCGCCCCGCCAAAGCAGCACGACGTCGTCTGCGGCGCGGCAACCTCGATCACTTCCTCGAGCCTGCCCTCCTGCGAGTAGCACCGCACCGCCCCTCCGCCCCACAGCGCCACCCAGATCCGCCCTTCCGCATCCAGCGTCATGCCGTCCGGCACGCCTGCCTCTTCCGGGATTTCGATCACTGTGCGGCGGTTCGCAATCGTTCCCGCAGCCGCGTCGAAATCGAACACGTCCACCGTCCGCCGCGGGCTGTCGATGTAATACATCCGCGTCCCGTCGGCCGTCCAATCCATCCCGTTCGAGATCGTCACGCCTTCCAGAACCCGCGTCACCCTCCCGCCCGGATCCAGCCGGTACAACGCGCCGGCGCCGGGGCGGAAGTCGAACGCCATCGTGCCCGCCCAGAACCGCCCGGCCGTGTCGCACTTGCCGTCGTTCATGCGCAACTCCGGCGATGCCCCTTCAAAGGCCGCCACCGGATCGAGCGGGCCGCCGAACCGCGCCGCCGCCGCGAACCCGCTCTGCAGCGCGCACACCAGCCCGCCTCCTTCCCGCAGCGCCGCCGCTCCCACCGGCTCCTGCGTCTCCATCGCCTCCTGCGCCGCCGTCCCCGGACGCCAGCGGTGGACTCGCCCCGCCATGATGTCCACCCAGTACAGCCACCCCTCGCGCTCGTCCCACACCGGGCCTTCGCCGAGGCCGCAGCGCGTGTCCAAAACAAGTTCTGCCCGCATTGTTTTATTCCTCCTGGCCCGCGTATTTCGCGCTCAACCCGCAGTCCACCACCAGCTCCGCGCCGGTGACCGCGCTGGCGTCGTCCGAAGCCAGAAACACCACCGCCCGCGCCACCTCCCGCGCCTCCGCGATCCGCCCCAGCGGGTGCACGGACCCAAGCCGCCGCTCTTCTCCCTCCGGGTCGCCGCCCCGCCCGAGCCACTCTTGCACCGGCGGCGTCCGCGTCCATCCCGGCAGCACCGCGTTCACCCGCACGCCCGCCGGACCGTACTCCAGCGCCAGGCTGCGCGTCAGCCCCGCCAGCCCGGCTTTGGCCGCCGCATAAGGAAACATTCCGCGCGCCGTCATCCGCGCATGCAGCGAACTCACGTTCACGATCGCGCCCGCCCCCCGCGCCATCATCCCCGGCAGCGCCGCCCGCGCGCACAGCCATGCCGATTTCAGGTTCAGAGCCATCGCCGCGTCCCAGTCGGCGGACGTCATCCGCACCGGGTCGTAATATGTGTTGCCGCCCGCGTTGTTCACGAGAATTTCCGCCGCGCCCCACGCCTCCTCCAGATGCGCGAACGCGGCGCCCACATCGTCCTCCCGGGTGACATCGGCCGGAAAAAACAAAACCGGCAGCTTTTGTTCTTGCAGCTCCGCCCTCGCCGCCTCCCCCGCCGCCGCGTTCCGGTCGAGAATCGCCACCCGCGCCCCTTCCCGCGCCATCTCCTCCGCTACGGCGCGCCCGATGCCCTGCGCTCCGCCCGTCACCACGGCGATCCTTCCGGCCAGCCTTCCCGTTGCCATTGTTCGCGCTCCGCCGCATCATCCTATCCCATCGCGCCGCGCTCCGCGCGGATATACTTTTTCCATGCCCATGAACCGCCGATCGTTCGTCCAGTCCGTGCCCGCGCTGCTGGCCTCCGCCCGCGCCGCCGCGCCGGTTCCCAACCCGCCCTACGACCGCGACAAGCTCCGCCGCGTCGGCGTCATCGGCCCCGGCTGGTATGGCAAGTGCGATCTGTTCCGGCTCATCCAGGTCGCCAACGTGGAAGTCGTCTCCCTGTGCGACGTCGATCAGCGCATGCTCGAACAGGCCGCCGAGCGCGCCGCCGAGCGGCAGAGATCAAAGAAGAAGCCGCGCCTCTACCGCGATTACCGCGAGATGCTCAAAGAGCGCGACCTGGACATCGTCCTCATCGCCACGCCAGACCACTGGCACGCCCTCGCCGCCATTGAAGCTCTCCGCGCCGGCTGCCATCTCTATTTGCAAAAGCCCATCAGCGTGGACGTCGTCGAAGGGCAGGCCATTCTCGCCGCAGCGCGCAAATACAAGCGCGTCGTGCAGGTGGGCACGCAGCGCCGTTCGACGCCGCACTTGATCGAGGCGCGCGACGAGATCATCCGCGCGGGCAAGCTCGGCCGCATCGGCTATGTCGAGATCTGCTGCTACTACCCCATGCGCTCGCGCGAAACCCCGCCCGACACGCAACCTCCCGCCTGGCTCGATTACGAGATGTGGGTCGGCCCCGCGCCCATGCGCCCTTACAACCCCATGCTGCACCCGGGCCGCTGGCGCCAGTTCATGGAATATTCCAACGGCATCGTCGGCGACATGTGCATCCATATGTACGACATGGTTCGCTGGATGCTCGACCTGGGCTGGCCGAAATCCGTTTCTTCCTCCGGCGGCATCTACGTCACCAAGGGCGGCAAAGGCAACATCAGCGACACCCAGACCGCCATCTTCCGCCACGACGATCTCGACGTCGTCTGGACCCACCGCACCTGGGGTCCGCCGCCCGACCCGAAGTACACCTGGGCCGCGTTCTTCTATGGCGAGAAGGGCGTCCTCAAGGCCAGCGTCTACTCCTGGGATTTCATCCCCCTGGAGGGCCAGCCCGTCCACCGCGACGTGACCTATGAACTCGAACAATTCCCCCAGGACAAAACCGAAGAGCGCCTGGAGCGCCACGTCGCTCCCGCCATCCGCTATCACATGATGGATCTGCTGTCGGCCATCGACAACAGCCGCCGCCCCGTCGCCGACATCGAGCAAGGCCACATCTCCACGGCTTCCTGCATCCTCGCCAACCTCTCCGCCCAGACCAACCAGACTTTGCACTGGGACGCTGCCGCGGGCCGCATCCAGGGCGGCGAGGATCTCAACCGCCTCCTCGCCCGCCCCTACCGCGCCCCTTGGGTCCACCCGGATCCGAAGACCGTCTGAGCAGGCAATCTTCCGCAAGGGGCAATTCTGTCCCGGCAAGGCCGACGGCTGCGCTTGTCCGCGGATGCGCCGAGGGTCATCCCGGGGACCTCAACCGCGTGGGCCAGGTAAAGGCCTGCCAATGGGGCCCTTGCGGACTTTGCTCCGCGGCAAGCCACCGCCACGGCTCCCGAGGGCAGCCATTTCTCGCCACTTTGCAGGCTTGTTACCCAATATTCATGGTTCTGTAATTGAAACCCTGTATCTGTAACAATAGGAACAAGGGCCGATGAAGAAAATCCTTCTGATCGAAGATGATACCGACCTCTACGCGCTCCTCAAGTACAACCTGGAGAAGGAAGGCTTCCTGATGGTCGGCAGCCAGACCGGCCGGGGTGCTGTCGAACTGGTTCGCCGCGAGAGGCCGGATCTCATCATCCTCGACATCATGCTGCCTGACTCCGATGGGCTGGACATTTGCAAGGGCATCCGCAGCCGCCCGGAGCTGGCCCATATCCCCATCATTTTCCTGACGGCCCGCGCTTCGGAGACCGACCGCATCCTCGGCCTCGAACTCGGCGCCAGTGACTACATCGTGAAGCCCTTCTTCGTGCGGGAGCTGATTGCGCGCGTGAAGATCCAGTTCCGCCAGGCGCAACCGCCGGCCCGCCCCATCCAGGCCGGGCCGCTCGCTCTCGACCGCGCCACGTGCCGCGTCACGCTGGACGGCAAGCCGGTCTCTTTGACCGCCACGGAATTCCGCCTGCTCGAGTTCCTCATGTCCCGCCCCGGCGTCGTCTTCAGCCGCGAACAACTCCTCGATGCTGTCTGGGGCCACGACCGCGCTGTGACAGACCGCACCGTGGACGTCTACATCCTCCGCCTTCGCCAGAAACTCGAAGGCGAGAGCGAATCGCTCAGCTTCATCCGCAGCGTCCGCGGCTTCGGCTACTCTTTCAACGAAGACCCGGTGCAGTCGGCGCAAGAGTCCGCAGCAAGCTGAAGCATCCGGCAAATACGCAGCGCCTCCGCCCCTTGCGGCACGGCGCCGTGCCTTTTCCAAACGCTCCTCGCGCAGGCATCGGCCAGAGGTTCCTGATGCTGCGCGTGCGAGGTGATGTCCTGCCGGATTGCGGCCGCAGCGTGCCGGATCTTGCGGTGTGGCGCGCGAAACAGCGGGCAAGCGTGGTGCGGACGGGGAGAGTCGAACTCCCATGGGTTGCCCCGCTGGATCCTAAG
>Ga0272446_1001558_pt1 | contig 33113 bp, 25 predicted proteins | sample YNPCB0061_FD_194587 | JGI IMG/M metagenome (GOLD analysis project Ga0272446, IMG submission 194587) | Hot spring microbial mat communities from Yellowstone National Park, WY, United States - YNP-CB-006-1 | ecosystem: Environmental > Aquatic > Thermal springs > Hot (42-90C) > Sediment | place...
CGCCAAGCCGCCACGCGGAGCATGGGCATCAACTCTGACGGCTGCACGCGCCCAGGCCCGTGCATGACTTCCATTGCCCGACGGAGATGGGCGGCGAGATGCGCATGGTTTGCACCTGCACCGACTTGCGCTCCGACCCGATTCGCGTCCCGAGCACGACGTTGCCTCCAGGGACGAGTACCGATGGCGGCATCGCGCTAGGAGGTGCTTGCAGCGTCGTGGCGCTAGATGCCAAGGCATCCTCACTTTTCCAGCTCGGCGCAGCAGCGGAACCCGAGCGAGGGCGAACGACTGTTCCAAGCGCCGAGAGCGGCTCCCGACGCACACGTGAATGGCTCGCCGTTGTAGCTGCCGCCAACCGCTCCCTTGCGGTCCGCCTCTGTCCAGTTCACCCATTCCCAGACGTTTCCCAGCATGTCGAAGACCGCATCGAACGGTGGCTCCGCACCACGACAGGTCTCGACGGCCGGGACTTCGCGCGGGAGAGGCTTCATCCCCGCGTAGTCCTCGGTGTTGCATGCGGTCGGCTCGTACGTATCTTCGTACGGATACTCGTACCTGCCACCTGACGAGCACGCGTTGTACCACTCGCTCTTCTCCGGGTCGTTCATCTCGGCCAGGCTCGTGATCGCCCCGCCCCCGACCGCGCCGCACAGGTGCTTGCCCGCCCACGCGCAGAACATGTATGCGTCGCACCAATCCACGTCGTAGGCTGGCATCGCGCCCTGCGGCGAATTGTGTACCCAACCATCGGTGTAGCTCGTGTTATCTTCGCAGCCAACGGGCTGCCCCGACATGTCGGGCAAGCCGTTTACTGGGAGCACTTTGGCCTCGAAGAACGCTCGATACTGCTCCCCCGTCACCTCCGTCGATTCGATGCAGTACTTCTTGCCGCCAGGCGTCGACACCTCCACGAGCGAGGGCCCAGGCAGGCCCTTGGGGCAACCGCCCGCGGGGTCCACGGTGCCGCCGGCCCCGCCGGCTGTGCCGCCCGTACCCCCGATACCACCCCCGCTGCCGTTGGGCTCGGCACCGCCAGCCCCCGCTGTTCCGCCGGCTCCGCCCTCCACGGGATGGCACTGGCCGTCTTGCTCGAACGTGCCTGGACCGCAGGTGAGCCCTGGGCTGCCGGTTTCGGTGTTCGAGGAACAGCCGGATGCGGCGAACAGGCCCACGACAATCCGTGTTGCGGCGCCGGGGGAGGCGGAGAAAATCCGGAACATGACCACGGAACGCAACCTCCGCTGGGTAAGTGTTCGGCGGTTTTCACCGCGATCGTGAGCCTATCCGGCTGAATGTTTTGCGGTCAAGCCTCGAGCTGCGGATGCCAGGGTCCCGTCACGGACAGGGCCGATGTGGGGCGCCCCGCACGACCATGTGGGGCGCCCCGCACGACCATGTGGGGCGCCCCGCACGTCCATGTGGGGCGCCCCGCACGCCTATGTCGGGCACCGAAGCCCTGCGAGGCTCAGCGCGGACTTCCGTTGGACCGCGGACTGCGCGAAGTGCCGCAGAGGTTGTGGTGTCTTGCCCGAGCGTAACGGCTCGAAAAACGGTACCTCCCACGACTGCCTGGTCGGGCCGCCACGTCCGGCGGTGGCCGAGGGCACACGCCGCGTCGACCACGGTTGCCATCCGAGCTGTGGGCAGGATAGGTAGCGCACCGATGACGTTCTCCATCGGTCCGGTCCAGGTCGACGGGGTCGGGGTGCTCGCGCCGCTCGCTTCCGTGTCCGACGCCCCCTTTCGCCAGATATGCCTGGAGCAGGGCTGTGCCCTGGCCGTCACCGAGATGGTCGCCTCCGAGGCGCTCGTGCGCGGCGCCGGCAAGATCATGGATCGCATGGTGCGCGCCGAGGGCGAGAAGACTCTCGTCGTCCAGCTCTTCGGCGCCGATCCGGGCACCATGGCCCGGGCCGCGGCGATCGCGGTCGAGCGAAGCGGCGCCAACGTCATCGACATCAACATGGGCTGTCCGGTGCGCAAGATCCTGGGGGTCGGCGCCGGCGTCGCCCTCATGCGCGACCCGGACCGGGCCGCGGCGATCGTGGAGGAAGTGGTCCGCGTCTGCGCACCGCGGGTTCCTGTCACCGTGAAGATGCGTGCCGGCTGGGACGACCAGTCCGTCACCGCCGGGGAGCTGGCGCGTCGTGTCGAGGACGCCGGGGCGGCGGCGATCGCGCTTCATGCGCGAACCAAGGAGCAGGTGCATGCCGGGGCATCGCGCTGGGAGGTGATCGCAGCGGTGAAGGCCGCGGTGCGCATTCCGGTCATCGGCAATGGGGGCGTCCGAACCGTGCGCGATGCGCAGGCGATGATGCAGCGCACGGGCTGCGATGCCGTGATGGTGGGGCGCGGGGCCCTGGGCAATCCCTGGATCTTCGCGGGCATCGCGCAAGGCCGGGAGGTCACCCCGGGATGGGACGAACGGCTGCGCGTCATCCGCCGCCACCTCGATCTGCATGTGCGCTTCGCGGGTGACTCTGCCGCTGCGCGAGAGATGCGCAAGCACCTCGGCTGGTACCTGCGAGGTCTTCCGGGCAGCGCCATGGTCCGTGCCTCGCTGCAACGCATGAAGACCGCAGGTGACGTCCACGAAGCGCTCGACGCGTTCGATCGGGCGCTGCGGTCCGGGCGAGCCCGGCCGGGCGCCGGCGACTTCGGCTCCGCTGCCGGGTCGTGACATGCTCTGGGCAAGCCGCACGCGCGACGCTATACCTTGCGCCCATGCTCAGCGTGCGCGACCAAGCCCTCGACCTGCTTCACTTCATCGACCGGTCTCCGACGGCGTTTCACGCGGCCAGGAGCGTCGCCAGCGCCCTCGAACAGTCCGGCTTCCACGCCCTCGACGAGCGCGAGGAGTGGGCGCTGGCCCCTGGTGACAAGCGGTTCGTCGTGCGCAACGACGCTTCCATCATCGCGTTCATCGTGGGCGACGACGCGCCGTTCCGAAGCGGATTCCGTATCGTGGGGGCGCACACCGATTCTCCCGGCCTCAAGCTCAAACCCAACGCCCGGGTCGACCGCCATGGCTCGACGCTGCTCGCGGCCGAGCCCTACGGCGGGCTGCTGATGCACACCTGGCTCGATCGGGATCTGACGCTGGCCGGGCGCGTGATGGTCGCGGCGCCGGCGATCGGCACGCTGCACGCGCACCTGGTGGACTTCCAGGTTCCCATCGTGCGCATCCCCAGCCTTGCGCTCCACCTGAACCGCGAGGTGAACGCCAACGGCCTCGTGCTCAATGCCCAGCAGCACCTGGTGCCGGTGCTCGGGATCGCGCGTGGCGGCGCCCGCGATCGCGCCGGGCTCGCGGCCATGATCGCCGGCGAGATCCGCAGGAGCCTCGGTGTCGAGGTGCAGGCCCGTGACATCGCGGACTTCGACCTGTTCGTCGTGGACACGCAGAAGGGGGCGCTCGGCGGGGAAGACGAGTGCTTCCTGTTCTCCGCACGGCTCGACAACCTCGCGAGCTGCCACGCCGCGCTCACCGCGTTGCTGCAATCCGCCGCCGCGGCCCCGCGTACCCCCGCCACACGCGTCATCGCGTTCTGGGACAACGAGGAGTGCGGCAGCCGCAGCATGCACGGGGCAGCCGGGCCGTTCCTGCGCCAGGTGCTGGAGCGCATCGTCGAAACAAGGGCCCACGGCGCAGGCCAGTCCTTCGCTCGTTCCATGGCGGCATCGTTCCTCGTCTCCGCCGACATGGCACACGCCGTCCACCCCAACTACGCCGACAAGCACGATCCGTCGCACGCGCCCCTCATCGGCAAGGGTCCCGTCATCAAGATCAACGCCAATCAGTCCTACGCATCCGACGGCGAGTCCGCGGGGATGTTCACCGCCCTGTGCCGGATGTGCGGGGTCGAGCCCCAGCGCTTCGTCATGCGCTCCGACATGCCCTGCGGATCCACCATCGGCCCCATCACCGCCGCGTTGATGGGCATCAAGACGGTCGATGTCGGAAACCCGATGCTCAGCATGCACTCGATCCGCGAGATGGCCGGCGTGGACGATCACGCCCAGATGATCGCCGTGCTGGCGTTGTTCTTCACGCAGTCGCCCAAGACCCAGCGCAGCGCTCGCGCACGGCGGCCTGCCGCCCGCTAGCGTCCAACACACCTCTTCACAGCACCGGCATCCCCCACGCCGCCAGCCCTACATCTCCTCGCCCTTCGTCACCGCCTTGATCGCCCGGTCGAGCTCCCGCTCGTCGAACCCGACCAGGATCCGGCCCCGAACGTCGATCACCGGGATCGTGCCTCGGTCCCGGATGCGTGCGTCCGCCAGCTTTCGCTGCATCTCTGCCCTGGCGCCCTGGTCGGACTCGATGTCCTTCTCGATCACGTCAATGCCCTTGCGGCGCAAGTAGCGGGTCGCCCCGCGGCACGCCTCGCACCACGGCGCACCGTACAGAATCACCGTGAGGCGGCTCGTCGGACTCACCGTCGCCGTGCCCGCGGCAGGACCGGACGGCACCGGCGGCGGCGCCACGTTCGCCATCGTCTTGTCCCGGCGCTGCTGCGCGATCAGATCCCACTCGGACCTCGGCATGCTCCGAACGGCATACCCGCCGTCGGCCAGCTTCTTGCGAAGGTCCGCCACGTACACCAGGTCGCCGTCGCCGGCGAAGCCCTCCTGCGCGATCACGACGCGCACGGCGTCGCGCCCCTTCTCCGGCACATCCGCCGGATGCTGCACCACATGATGCTCGCCCCGCTCGTCGATCCACGTAAGCAGCAGGTTGGCCGTGTCGTCTCGCAGCTCGATGGCAGGCAGCTCCCTGGACTGGGGCGACGTACCATCGCTGCCTGACCGGCCGCACCCCGAGCATCCGGCGGACCATGCCGCCAAGAGGACGAACGCGATCCACACAACGCGAGCGGCGCGCGTCATACTGGCTCCTGATCCAGCACGGAAGCGGCGTGAGACAACTCTTCGCCGAGCGCGGTCCATTCCTCCATCATGGCATCGATCCGCGCGGCCAGCTCCTGCTCCTGCTGGGCGAGCCGGGAGAGCTCCTCCCAGCGGTCGCCCGGCGCCTCGCGAAGCTGCTCGCGCATCGCCGCGAGATCCCGCTCGCCCTTGGCGATCGCGTCCTCGAGCTCGCGGAGCCGGCGCTCCTTGCGCTGCTGCGCACGGGCCGCCGCCTTGGCAGCCTCGAACTGGGCGCGCCGCGCGACCTTGTCGTCGGATGGTTCGGCCTCTTTCGACGACAGCTCCGCGGCTGGCTCCGCGGCCGGTTCTTCATCCGGCAGCGCGGGCTTTGGCGCCGTCATCTCCCGGTAGCCGCCAGGGTAGATGTCGACGCGCCCGTCGCGGAACACCACCACCCGAGTGCTGACATTCTCGAGGAATCTGCGGTCGTGCGACACGAAGATGGTCGTGCCCTCGAACGACAACAGGGCGTCTTCAAGGATCTCGGCCGCCGGGATGTCGAGATGATTGGTCGGCTCGTCGAGGAACAGGAGGTTGCGGGGCTCGAGCAGCAGGCGAGCCAGCGCGAGCCTCGTGCGCTCGCCTCCGGACAGGCTCGCCACCCGCTGGAAACCCTGGTCGCCCCAGAATCGGAATCGAGCCAGATAGGCCCTGGTCGCATCCACGTTCATGTCGCCCCGAACGGACCGGATCTCCTCGATCGCCGAATGCTCCATGTCGAGCACGCCCAGGTCCTGGTCGAAGAAGCCAGCGCACACGTTCGACCCGAGCCGAACCTGACCGCGGTCCCCGGCATCACCGCGCGACGCGAGCAGCTTCAGCAAGGTAGTCTTGCCACAGCCGTTCGGGCCGACGATCGCAATCCGTTCCCCGCGGCGAACCAGCAGGTCCACGTCTTCGAACAGCCGGCGTCCCGCCCGCGCCGCCCCGAGCCCGCGCGCATCCAGCACGATGTCGCCCGAGCGCGGAGCAGCCGCGAAGCGCAACCTCATCCGCTGCGCCTTCTCCCAGACGTCGTCGGGACGCTCGATGCGATCGAGCTTCTCGAGCATCCGCCGCCGGCTCTGCGCCTGCTTGGTCTTCTGGCCGGCGATGTTGCGCCGGATGAAGTCCTCCGTCTTGTCGATCATCTCCTTCTGACGATCGGCCACCGCTCGCTCGCGCTCCAGGTCGGCCTCGCGCTGGACCACGTAGTCGCTATACCGAACGGGATAGACACGGAACGATCGCTGGCCGAGCTCGAACGTGCGCGAGCAGACATGGTCGAGGAACGCACGGTCGTGGGAGACGACCAGCACCGCGCCCGGGTAGTCGCTCAGGTAGCCCTCGAGCCACGCGATCGTGTCCAGGTCCAGGTGGTTCGTCGGCTCGTCGAGCAGCAGCAACTCCGGCCTTGTGGCCAGCACCACACCCAGGTGCAACCGGCCTCGCTCGCCGCCGGAGAGGCTCGAGACGGATCGATCGAGCTGATCCGTGGGGAAGCCTAGCCGATGTGCAATGGTCTCCACGCGACGTTCGAGGGCGTCGCCCTGCGCCAGGTGATACTGCTCCTCGACGCGCGCGAGCCGGTCCAGGTCGGCACGGCCGCCCGACGCGGCCGCGTGACGCGCTTCGACCAGGCTCCTGCGCAGGGCCAGGACGTCGGAGAATCCCGACATCAGCGCGTCGCGCATCGTTCCGTCGAGCGATAGCTCGTGGGACTGACGGTAGAACCCCAGCCTTGTGTCCTTCGGGAGCACGACGCTCCCCGTGTCGGGTGCCAGCTCTCCGGCCAGGATGCGCAGAAGCGTGCTCTTGCCAGCTCCGTTGGGAGCAACGAGCGCGGCTCGCTCGCCCATGGCCAGGCTGAACGAGACGCCTTGGAACAGCGGATCGGCAGCGTAGCCGAACCCGACCTCGGAGACCTGGAGCACCGTCATCGGAGACGCGGGGTTCATAGCCCGCGAAGTGCCCGCGCGCCAGCGCCGTCAGGCCGGCCGGGTCAGACCTCGACCACCACCGCGGTGATGTTGTCCTGCCCACCCAGGTTCTTCGCGCGATCGACAATCAGCCCGCTCGCCGCCTCGGGTCCGCACTCGCGCATGATCGCCTCAATCTCTTCGTGATCGACCACCTCATGCACACCGTCGGAGCACAGCAGGAACTTGTCTCCGAGCATCGCGTCTTCCACCCTGATATCGGGCGTCGCGTTCGCGTTGCGAGCCAAAGACCGCGTGATCATCGCGCTCAGCGGCCCGGTCAGACGGCGCGCGATATATCCCGCACCCGCGGCCTCCAGCTCCGCCGACAACGAGTGATCTCGCGTCATCTGCTCCAGCACACCGTCGCGCATCCGGTACACCCGGCTGTCTCCCACATGGGCGATGAGCGCATGGCCTTCAGCCACGAGCAGCACCGCGAGCGTGGTCGCCATCTTCGAGAGCCCGCCTTGCGACAGACGGGCAACCTCCCGGTGGCACATCCGAACCGCCAGCTCCATCCGGTGCTCCGCCACGCTCCTCTCGTCGGCGTCCATCAGGCCGAAGCCGGCGTTGTCGCGTACGCGCTCGAAAAAGCCCACCATCGTGTCCACGGCGATGCGGCTCGCGACCTCTCCGCCGTCTTGCCCTCCCACGCCGTCGGCGACAACGAATAGCCCGAGGTCGTCGCGCACCTCGAAGCTGTCTTCGTTGTTCTCGCGTCGTCCCAGGTCGCTCCGTCCATGTCCGTGAGCCATTGTCGAGCTGGCCTCCAGCGGCAACTCCCTAGCCATCTCCGTGCCAGCAGGAGAGCAGCGCGGTGCGTCAGGTCTTGCGCTCGCGCATCGCCTTCAATTCCTTCAAGGTTCGCATCACGCGTCGGACGCGGCGAGCGTTCTGGTCGGCCGGCGACGGCGCCGCGACCCGGGGCCTGCTTGCAGATGTGAAAGCCTGTCAGCACGGCTCGTTTCGCATGTGAAACTTCGCGGGCCACGCAACGACGGACCCCAGGCCGCCGTCCAAGGAGAACGCGGAACGGCTGCTGACACCGGCGACACCTCGATGCGCGGGAGCTTACCGCGGTGAGCTGCCCAGCCCCCACGGCTCCCCCACGCGGAAGTACACCTCCGGCGCCGACCTGGCCCAGGCGACGAACCTGCGGATCCCTTCTTCCAGGCCCACGCTCGTCGTCCAGCCCAGCTCGTCGCGTGCGCGGTCCACCGACGCATACGTCAGCGGCACATCGCCAGGCTGCTCCGCGTCGCGTCGGATGTCGGCCCGTCGCTCCAGCACGCGCTCGATGGTCGAGATGAGATCCCGGACCGTGGTGGGCCTGCCGGCCCCGATGTTGTAGATGCGGTATCCCTTCGGGGCGCCGATCGCGGCCAACAGACCGCTCACCGTGTCGTCGACGAACGTGAAGTCCCGCGCGAAGGAGCCATCGCCATAGACCGTGATCGGCCGGTCGGCCAGCATCGCCCGCACGAAGCGGCTGATCGCCAGGTCTGGGCGCTGGCGCGGGCCGTAGACGGTGAACAGGCGACACACGGTCACCGTCGCCTCGTGGACGGCGCAGTGTGCGGCGGCGAGCAGCTCCATGCCGCGCTTGGAGGCCGCGTAGGGGCTTTGCGGCTCTCCGGACGCGCAGTCCTCGCGGAAGGGCGCGGGCTGGTCGCGCCCGTACACGCTCGACGATCCGGCGAGGATCACGCGCTCGACGCCGGCGTCGAGCGATGCCGACAGGACGCTTTGGGAGGCGACGAGGTTCGCCTGGACGTAGGTCATGGGGCGCTGGATCGAGGGTCTCACGCCGGCGGTAGCGGCGAGATGGAACACGACCTCGGGCTGGAATTGGTGGAATGTCTCGCGGAGCGCGGGCTCGTCGCACAGATCCTGCGCCGACAGGATGAAACGCGGGTGATGAAGCGCAGCGGACAGGTTGGCGAGCTTGACCGGCGCCGGATAGAACCGGTCGAGGCAATCGACGCAGAGAACGTCGTGGTCGGCTTGCAAGAGCTTTTCGGTGAGATGGGAGCCGATGAACCCGGCACCACCCGTGACAGCGATGCGCATGACCCAGTCCTATCGCTTTGTGACCTCCTCGTCATGTCTCTCCACACCGACCGGCATCGCTGCTACGTTGCACGGACGGAGGGTACAGCGCACGTGTCCGGTCAACCGCCCAAGTCGACGCCCCCGCAGGCTTCCGCACCACCGGCGAGGCACGATCAGCATCCTGCTGATTCGATCGCGGACATCGACGTGACCTTCGAGCTGCTCGACGACGCTCATGTCGGCGAGCAAGTGCCTGACGGTCTCACCACGCGGGTCGACGAGGAAGTGATCACGCGCGCCAAGCGGAGCGTGGCGCTCGGCAGCGAGCCGCCGGCCGCACCCGCGCAGGCAGCTCCGAACATGTCACCCGCGGAGTTCGACGCCAAGGAGGAACCATCCACCGGACGCGCGCGCGCCTCGTGCTACGCCGGGCGCTACGAGCTCGTCGGTCTGCTGGGTGTCGGCGGGATGGGCTCGGTCTACCGTGTGCGCGACCTCCTGCTCGACGAGGAAGTCGCGCTCAAGATCCTGCGAAAAGACCTGGCGTCGTCACCGCAGGCCGTGCGCAGGTTCCGGCGCGAGGTCAAGCTCACCCGGCGGGTCGCCCATCCCAATGTCGTGCGTATGTTCGACGTCGGCGAGCGCCGGGGTGAGCACTACTACACGATGGAATGTGTGGTGGGCGATGCCCTGTCGACGGTGATCGTGCCGGGCACGCCGTTGGACATCGAGCGCGCGATCGACCTCGCCGCTCAGATCGGGCGGGGCTTGGCAGCCGCGCATGCGGCGGGTGTCGTGCACCGGGATCTCAAGCCGGACAACATCCTCGTGACGCGTGAGGGCCGGGCGGTCATTGCTGACTTCGGCGTGGCCGTGATGCCAGGTGAGGACAAGGTCGAGGCGCTGCCCACGAGGGGAGCCGGCACGCCGTTCTACATGGCGCCCGAGCAGGTTGAGGGGCGTGACGTCAACGAGCGGACCGACCTGTACGCGCTCGGTCTCATCCTGTTCGAGATGCTGACCGGGACGCTTCCATGGCGGCGCGCCGCCGAGGAAGCCGGAGGCAACTTCGCGCGGCTGTCCGTGCCCGCACCCTCACCCAAGACGCTCAACCCGCAGATCCCGGACGATCTCGCAGCGCTGACGTTGCACCTGCTCGATCGCGAGCCGGACCGAAGACCGTCGACCTCCGCGGAGGTCGTGCGGTCCCTCGAAGCGATCCTCGAACGCCAGCGTGCATCGCAGGCTCACCCAACCTCCGTCGAAGCGCCCGTGTCTTCGCTATCGAGCTCCTCTCAGCAGGCGTTCCCGGCGATCGCCACGACCAATACCCCGCACGTCCGGTCCGTCGCCGTGCTGCCCCTGCGCAACCTGGGCGATGCGCGCGACAACTACATCTGCGAGGCGATGACCGCTTCGCTGATCGACCAGCTCCTCGTCTGCCCAGGCGTCCGTGTCGCCTCCCGCTTCGCGCTGCAAGACAAGATCGGCGGCGACCTCCGCCTCATCGGCCAGCAAGCCGGCGTGGAAGTCGTCGTCGAGGGCACCGTCACCAAGCTCCCCAACGGATCGCTCGAGGTGCTCATCCGCGCCATCGATGTCGAACGAGGCTTCATCCTCTGGTCCGAACGCTACGTGCGCCGAGCCGTCGAGATGTTCGACATGCAGGCCGCTATCGCATCGCAGATCGCGAAGGTGCTGACGGTCGAGATGACGGCTCAGCAGCGTGACGCCGGGCCCATCAACCAGGACAACGTCGACCTGTTCCTTCGTGCGAAGCAGGCGTATGCCGAGTGGTCGCCGCGCGGTGTGCGCACGGCCATCGATTTGCTCGAGCAGGCGCTGACCGTCAGCCCGGCGGACGCGCTACTGCGAGCCTGGCTCGCGCTTGCCCAGCTACGTGGATGGTACCTGGGAACACGCGAACCTGCCGCATCGTCGACCCATGCGGCGGACAACGCTCGCACCGCGCTGGAGATCAATCCAGCGATGGGCGAGGCGCATCTGGCCCAGGCGATGAACGCCTACTACGGGGCTTCGTGGCTCGCTGCCATGCGCGGCTTCGAGGAAGCCATCCGGTGCAATCCTGCCCTGGCCGACGCGCTGCACGCACTGGGGCGGATGAGCTGCGCCGCCGGGCGCGTCGAGCAGGGGATACGCCTGCTCGACCTGGCTTTGCGCGTCGATCCCAAGAACCTCGGCGCCATGTGGGACAGCGCCTACGTGCTCGCGCTGGTCAACCAGAAGAGCCGCGCGACCTACTTCCTCGACCGAGCCGACACGGTCTGCGAGCACCACCCCGACACGGTGCTCGCGCGCATGCGCATCGGGGCCTGGACCGGCGACCGGCTCATGGTGGCCTGGGCCAGGGAAGCCATGAGCAAGCTCGCGTTCCAGCCCGGCACCACCCAGGCGCCCGCGCTCGGACTCTTCGCCGAAAACGAGCCCGACGCACAGGTCGGCATCTTGATGGCCATGGCGGCGTCCGCGGAAACCCCTCCGCTGCTCCAGGGCCACTTGCTTCAGCTCGTCGCCGAGCGGCTGGCGATCGGCGGGGATATCGAAGAAGCGTGGAGCGCGTTGCGCGCAGCGTCCGCGCACACCATCGACGCCTTGTGGTTGCAGCGCTGTCCGCCGCTGGGCCGTCTCGCCCGCATGCCCGCCTTCCTTTCCCTGCGCGCCCACGTCAGTGCTCGTGCCGAACAGCTCTTCGACACCGCCGGATCGAAGAACGCAAACGACGATCCCTCGTCACCGCACACCGCCTGATCGCCTTCACGGCGCCAGGTCGATCGACAACCAGACATCCAGTCCGGGTCGATCGATGCGGTGCGCCGTGCGAAGCGACGCTTCCAGGCATCCGCATGGGTGGTGGTACTCGATGCCGCCGCGCGCTCCGAGGTAGGCGTCCCCAGGCCAGGCCAGCCATGTGTCACCAACCAAGCGGAATCCCGAGGTCAGATCGACCGTGGCCCCTGGCACCAGCGACGACCCGTCCCGGTCCAGCCACGCCCCCTGTCCCCACCCCTCGTCGATCCACAGCGCCGTGGCGTCCAGCGTGTCGACGCGGCTGCGGTACGCCCTCGCAAAGCGCACATGCGACGAGTCCTCGGCACCGATGCGGAGGAACGCGACATCCGAGAAGCCGAACGTGCCGTCACGCCGGACCAGCGCCGCCTCGGATGCGATCGCCAGCCACCCCAGATCGGACGCATGTCTCCACGCCACGACGGGCACCGACGCGCGTGCGCGATCGATCGAGCCCACGTATCCGGCGCTCCAATCCAGCGACGAACCGCGGTCCGTGCCCGGGCGTCCAACAGCGTTGCGCGTGCCGACCTTCGCGACCCACCGGGTGCCGGAACCGAGCGCATTGGGCATGGGCAGGATCGGGTAGACGTCGCCTCGCTCGCGGATGCCCAGGATCTGCGCGGACACGTAGGGGTCCACGACGTGCACCATGGCGGCAGTGCTCGGTCCATACCGTTTCGCCAAGGGGACGGAGGCCCGAGCCACCGACGACGCCCACATCTGGGATCCGGTTGTGTCCGGTCCCGTGGCCGATCGAGCCCGTCCGATCGCCGCCGCGCGCATCCCAAGCAGTCCCAGTCGCCAAGCGGTGTCGACACGCGCCTGCGCGGTGAGCACCTCGAGCGTGCCCGAGGCCTCGTCGACGAGGCGCATCGCAGCGCCTGCCTGCCAGGCGCCGACGTTGGCTAGCGAGCGGCCCGCTTGCAGCGACGCCACCGGGCCGAACGCCAGCGGCTCACCCGTCGCACGCCTTCCCGCCGCTTCGACGCCGGTGGACACCGCCATCGTCCGACCTTCGCGCACGGCAACGTGCACCCTGAGGTCGTCGTACCGGCGCGATGCACGCAGGATATCGAGCCAGCCGGTGCGGGCGCGTTGTCCCCGTGCGGCGTCCGCCGACCACGCCAACACGGCGGCGCGGTCGTCACCTGCGGCACCGTCGCTCTCGATCGAGAGCAGCTCGTCATGGGCTCTGTCGTAGCGGATTCGCGTGTAGGTCGCGGATGTCGCAAGCGTCGGCTCGACCTCGATGCCACCCGACGAGTATCCCGATACGTATAGACGCAGAACCGACAGGTTTCCATGGTCATCACGCCACGGAAGATGCACACCCGGCCCGGCGAGCAAACCATCGTTGCCCCGCCAGGCGAGCCGGGGTACCAGCAGCCCTGGACGGTCAGGAGCGCGGAGCCATATCGCAGGCATGCGCAACACGGTGGTCCCACCCAACCGCGCGAAGGGATGATACAGCACGAGGTCCGACGGCGGATCGACGCGCGCGCGTTCGAATCCGATGGACACCGGGGCGTCGTCGCACGGGCATAGCAGCACCTGCGCGGGCCCGTCGACGTCGATCCCATCGTCGCGCAGGTCGAGTTGCAGACGGTCGGCCCGAAGGCGGTATCGCCCGCAGCGTGCTCGCACCTTGCCTTCGAGCACGACACGACCTGCGTCGGGTTCGACTGCGGCGCGATCGGCGCTGAACTCGACGACGGACGGGGGTTGCCGGGCATCGGCGTTGGCCGTGGAGAGCAGGCAGGTGGCGACGCAAGCGGCTGCTGCGCGGCGCGACCGGAAAGATGCGTCGCGCACCCGAGGTCGATCACGCGGTGGGAGGGGTCTTGGCTTCAAGGCGTGGTGCAGCCAGATGGCCGTGCTGCGTGCCAGCCATCGGTCGGGTCAGGGAGAAGGTGGCCCCATCACGCCGTCACTCGTGGTGGGAGGGGCAGGCTGCGACGCCGAATAGGGGGAGGTCGAGGCTGAGCTGCTTCTGGCACGTCGGCCGCGGGCAGGGTCGACGACGGGCTCGGTCCAGTAGTTGCCGGGGGGAAAGTCCACCTGAAGCGCCAGCACCTTGTTGGGGACCAGCTCGACGACCCTGGCTTGGGGCGTGGCTTGTGCGCGCAGGTCGACGATCAGGTGCACGTCCTGTCCGACCTGCTGCAAGCGAGCGTCCGCTACCGGCGTGTTGAAAAAGCGGGTCACGAGCGGGTTCTGGTTGTTGTGGACGGGCACCATCGCGTGCTGGAAGACGTACACCAAAGCGCCGGGGATCTCGTACTGCAAGACTTTGGGGCTGCCGAGCACGCTGACCTCGACACGGGAGCTGCCGTTGGAGAGCATCCGGAAGCCTGGCGAAGAAACGAGCTGCCGGAGCTCGATGGTGGCCTTGCGCCTGGCTGCCGCGGCTGTGGACGGCGGAGGCGGGAGATCGACGGACGCCGACGCGGCGGGACCGACGATCTGGACCTCGGTCGGCGTGCCGGCCAGGACCGGGGCAGGTGGCGCGGGGCGTCTCCTGGGATGGCGAGCTGGTTTCGCCGCGCTGGCGTCGGGAGCGGCGCGGCCTGTGTTCTGCGCGCCGGCGGTGGTTGCTGCGAGCGCGAGCGGCACGAGCGCGCCGAGCACGATCGCTTTCTGGAGGGAGCCATGCCAGGACCGGGTAGACATCGGTCCAAGTAGACCACGTTCGGGCGTCAGCGACAAACTTGAGAGGTGCGCGCCCCACGGTCGCGAGCCCTGTGCGAAGGGAGGGCTCAGAGCCCGTTCTGCATGACGTTCAGGCGGGCATCCCTGCGGGCGCGCGCGGCAGCCGACTTCTCCGCCTCGGCGCGTCGACCGGACAAGGTATTGTAGATCTCGTCCAGGTTCGCGGTGGCCTCGAAGTACACCCTGGCATCCGGGCTCCAGAGCGGATTGCGATGCTGGCCGTTCTCGCCGATCTGGTTGGTGACGTTGTAGTAGCCGGCGCCGATGGTCAGCTCGGGCAGGACGTCGAAGTCGAGGCCTGCCAGGACGTAGGGCAACACGCGGTAGTGGACCGGATCCTTGATGCTGTCGGGCTGCACCCTGCCCGTGTCGGTCGCCACCGGCGGCGTCTGGCCGAAGTCGAACGTCCACTGCTGGATCCAGATATACGAGGCGTTCAGATGCAGCGCGTTCGTGATGTCTACGGTGGTCCCGACCGAGGTGGTGAGCTGGTGCTCGACCTTCGCGCTCGCGCTGATCTGGCTGGAGATGATCGTCTGACCGTTGACGTCTTGCCGCTCGCGCTTGAAGTCGGGGTTCTCGCCGACGGTGGTGCGCGCGATGTTGTACTGGTAGGCCGTGCTGGCATCGAAGGACGCGCCGGGGAACCAGGTCGCTTTCGGGCCGGCGAAGGGCACCGCCTGGTTCACGCCGACGATCCCGCCGAGGAGCAAGCGCGTGCCCCCGTTGTAGGTGTACTTGTCGGTGGGGAAGATGACGCGCGGCCCGGCGCTGATCTTGGTCATCCAGCCCGTGTCTTCGTTCTTGTAGGGCGTGAAGCCGTACGACAGGTTCAGCCAGATGTTTCCGAACAGGGTTTCGTGCTCCTTCGTGGTGGTGTCCGAGTTGGTGTACTCGGTGACGACGTCGAAGCGCATGTTGACGTTGAGGGTGTGGGGGTCGGAGTCGACGAGGTAGTACCGTGGTCGGAAGGACCAAAACGACTCGTACACGGGGTTGTTGGAGATGTAGTCCTTGCCGATGCCGACGGTCTGGGTGGTCGCGGAGTTATGCCAAAGGAGCACGGTGCCGCGCCAGGGCAGCTTCTCGGGCTTCTTGGACTTCTTGGCCTCCTCGGCCTTCGGGCCTTCGTCTTTGGCTGCGTCACCCGTCGTGGTCGACACGCTGCCCGAGCCGAACGTCACGGTCGCCGCGGGGGTGGACGCGGGCTGGGCCGTGGTGGGGGTGGGTTCGGGCGGAGGCGTGGGGCCGGGGTCGGGCTGCGGTTGCGCAAACGCGGCCGCCGACAGGGTAAGGACAATCGCTCCTGCGCAAAGCGCAATTCCGGTTCCAATGGATCGCATCTCGTGCCTCTCTTCGCCTCAGCAACGGCTGGTCGCCGAATTGCACGTCTTGGCCGTAGCGTCAACGCACTGCAGCGCCGACAAGCTCCACGGGAGGGGAGCCTGGGGCGCCTTATGCAGGTTTCAGGCCCAACAGACTTGCGCAAATTCCGCTGCATCTTGGCGTTGGGAGGGGCCGGGCGTCCCGGTTCTAACGGCCCAGGACGCCACGCCGTCCGCATGCTGACGGTCCGACGTCCGGGGGAGCACGCCCACGGGGAGGTGTGGTAGGCACGAGGGGTGAGCACGACATCCCTGCCCGCTAACGAGATCACCGCCCTGCTTGGGCGTGGCACCCGGTTTGAAGGAAAGCTGCTGTTCGATGGGCGGGTGCGCATCGACGGTGAGTTCCGGGGCATCATCCGGAGCGACGACACGCTCATCATCGGCGATGGAGCCCAGGTCGATGCCGAGATCGACGTGGCGAACGTGATCATCAAGGGCGGCACGGTGCGCGGGTCGATACGCGCGCGAACGTCGATCGAGTTGTACGTCCCGGCCCACGTGGTGGCGTCGCTGCACGCGCCGACGGTGTTCATCGACAAGGGAGTGCACTTCGAGGGCACCTGCCGGATGGCTGCGATGGACGACCCGTCGCAGGGGGGCGAGCATCCGGTCAGCGGCGCGCAAGGTTGAGCGCGGTGTGGTGAAAGAACGACACGGCGGCGGTTGCGATGTGAACGGCGGTGCCCAGCGGCTCGCGCCCTCTCCCCGCCAATCCCTGGTATTGTCGGCGAATGCACGAGCCGTCACCAAAGGGCACACCCCCTGCAAGGGGTTGAACGCAACCAGCGGGTGACGCATCCTGAGAGTTTGCGGAATCGTCACAAGGGCTGGGTGAAGTCGATCCCCATACAGCGTACAAGAGGCACAAGACGATGAACCGATGGACCCGCACCGTAGCAGCCGTCATCACTGGCCTGTCGTTGCTCGGCATCCCGCTCATCGCAGGCGCCGACACGCAAGACGACGCGAACCGGCTTCGCTCCTCGCGCAAGACGGAGCGCTACGAGGTGAGCGTCAGCGGCTCCTCGATCAAGGCAGGCGGCGGACGTGTGTTCGTCAACGCACCCATCGCGGCGGTGCGTCGTGTCGTGACCGACTACGCGCACTACGAAGACTTCATGCCGCGCTTCAAGCGAAGCCGCGTCGTGGGCCGCACGGCGAAGACCACGGACGTGTACCTGCAGGTACCGATCCTCAACGGCAGCGCCACGGTCTGGAGCCTGACGCGGTTCCAGGCGCCGCGACGGTTGGCCGACGGTACCGAAGTCATCGAGGGCACGATGCTGGAAGGCAACGTGAAGGACTTTCGCGCGACGTGGTACCTGACCCCCATCGACGACCAGCACACGCTGCTGCGGGCTGAGCTGCTCATCGTGCCCACGCTGCCGTTGCCGGGGTCGCTGGTCACCGGCGAGCTGGCGTACGCGGCCGACAAGGCCGTCACGGCGTCGAGGGACCGGGCCGAAGCCGCGGTCGTGCGCGTGGCGGGTTCCGCTCCCACCACGCCTTGACGCAAGCTCGGCGCGCGGGCTACCGCGTTGGTGTGCGATCGCGCTTCCTTCTCCCGAGCATCTGGCTCGCCCTGGCCTCGTTGGGTTCCTGCCATGCACCGCGGTCATCCGGTCCGCACGTTGCGGCGGACGGTTGCTCGCGCGGATCCATGCCCGTCTCCAGCGCGCCCGCGTCATCGTCCGGGCCGGTCCCTGTGGGTTCGGCGTCGGCGTTGCCGTACGAGCTCGATCGGGGTTGCGCCGGGCTGGTGGACACGAGACAAGCAGCGCGCGTGCAGATCGACCGGCTCGAGGAGTGGTGTGTGCGCGGATTCGAGCGCATCGAGGGGGTGGAGCTGCGGGCGGCCGAGGCGGGGTTCGAAGCCGAGCTGCGGCTCGATGCGCACGCGTGCGTAAGGCTGGGCATCGCACGCGAGGCGCCGGGCGACGGCGTGGAGGTATGGTTGGGCGGCGCCGACGGCGTCGAGCTGGCGCACGAGGCGGGGCGCACGCCGATGCTGGTCGGGCGCGGGGGACCGATATGCGTGCGGCACGCGGGGGCATACCGGATTCGGCTGCGACCGCTGGGTTCAGGCGACGGCGAGCCGCGGCTGGCGGTGTGGAAGGCACGGTGAGGGGGCGATGAAATTTCAGCTTGCATCGCGCGCCGGGTTGGATATTCTTCGCGCCCTGCCGCCCACGAGGCGGCGCTTCTTGACAATCGGTTCTTCCCTTCTCGGGGCGTAGCGCAGCCTGGTTAGCGCACTTGACTGGGGGTCAAGGGGTCGGTGGTTCAAATCCACTCGCCCCGACCATCGTTCGGTCCCTTCGCTTGAGAACAATCCGTCCCGGAACGGGCCCCCAGACCGTTCCCAGTCGACCCACACGACGTCGCGGCGCAGTCGATGCTCGACCAGCCGTCGAAGCCGTGGTGTGCCGTGCGCCTGGGGACACGTTCCAGTAAGCGTATGCCGACGCCTCCCGGCCGCCACACCTTCGCGCCCCGCAATCCCGATGAGGATCGGACGAGCCACACGGCGTCAGCCGTCAGTACGGATACTCGCGCAGGATCCGCTCGGCTTGCGCCTCGTCGGTCAGGCTATCATCGAACAGGGGCGCCATCCCTTGAAGCGACAACGCTCGCAGCCGGTCCAGGGGCGGTCGCAAGTCCAGACGCTCGCGGCGTGCGCGGTCCAGCGCGATGAGCCGTGCCACGTCCGAGTCGTCCCCCCATTGAACCCGTAGTTCCCTCCGGAGCGCATCGGCGCGTTGCGTCTCCCCCAGCAGGTCGAGGGCTCTTGCGAGCCAGCGGGTCCTGGCGGCATACAGGTTCCCGGGTATGCGAGCGGGATCAAGCACCGGCGCTTCGAGCTCCTGGATTGCCCGGGCGGCGTCGCCGACGGTCGCGAACGCCCGTCCCAGCGCGAATCGCACGTATGCCCGGGATTCGTCGCTCGTTTCCGGTGCCTCCTCGAACGACGCAATCCGGCTCGCCAATCGCGCCGATTGGAGCCCATCCGCCTCTTCCAGAATACCCATCACGCGGATCAGCTCGCTGAGCGCATAGGAAGACCGAGCGGCCTGGTTCAGCCCGATCCAACCGTCCACCACATCCCCCAGCAAGCGCACCGATTCTTGGTAACGGCGAAGCCCGCTCAGCGCACGCGACAGCGCCCCGAGAAACTCCAGATCGACCTCATGGCACTCGACGATAGGGGTCTTGATCGCCAGAGCTTTTTCCACAATATCGGGGAGGTGGGTCGAATTGCCATCCAGCGCGGACTGCACCACATGGGCGAGGTAGCGCACGCGCACGGGTCGCGGCAATGCGGCTTGGACGCTGTCATCGGGCCAGGGAATCTCCACGTCCGGCTCGCCGCAATGCCGTGCTGCCACGCGAGAAGCGAACCACGCCTCGGCCCGGGCGCCTTGCGCCTCGGGCGGGAGCCACTCCGAAACACGTTCGGCCGCATGACGGACTCCCCTCCAGCTCAGCACCGGCCGCGGCTGCCGCGCATTGCCCTCCAGCACGAAGAAGAAGAGCTTGCGAGCCAGTCTTGTCGCTTGCTCGACATCTCTCCACTGCTCCTGCAGCACGGGTTCCCAGTCGGACCAGACCACGTCGAACAGCCCGTCCACGGTGGACAACGCCAGCACCTCGGCGTCCCATGCCTGCCTCTCGACCAGGTTCTTGGCATCGGCCCCCTGTTCTTCCGTGACGACCAGACGGCGGATCCCCAGGGCGCTTCCGGCCAGCACGCGGATCTTGTGCTCGAGCTGACCGACGGGTCCGAGTCGGACGGGTCCGCCCATGCCGTTGGTGAGCAGTGAAGCCGACGCCGCGAGGTCGGCAGGGGCTGGCACGCCCATGATGAGCGATGCCACGGCGATGAGCGACGAGGCGCCATAGGAGGCGCCGTCGAGCTGGCTGTCGCGACCGGGTCCTTCGCTCCAAAGGTAGTCGGCGGTCCAGTGACCGCGCGCGAGGGGGTGCAACCCGGCGAGATAGGGGAGCGTACGCGCGGCCAATCGCTCCGCGGTCTGCAGGCATGCAGCGAGCTCCTTGCCGAAAGGACGAACAGCGGAATCAGAATCCCCACTACGCCTCAAGCGCCAGAGACCGGTCCGAACGCTCTCGGTCGCTGCCGTCGAAGAGACGGAAACCAGCAGCGCCTCTCCGGGCTTGGAAGGCGGCGGCGAAGCGGGCAAGCCGAGCTGGCCGAGCCGGGCACGGAGGTCTTCGCGGGCGGGGTATAACCACGGCGCACCGAGCGCGCGCGTCAGCATATCCCACTCGCCCCTTGCCAATTTTGTCTTGCAGCCTTCCGTGAGTAGGGTCGCGATGGGTTGCACGGCCTAACCTTGTTGCGACGAAAGGTCGCCCCACCATGCGTCGGGCTCTGCGGACGCCACTGCGCGCAGCCGCTCGTCATCGAAGGGGGGGAGAAAGAACCATATCGAGTGCTCGGCTGCGGCACGTTCATCCAGGGTCTGCAAGGCGCCTTCGAGCACGAGGGCATCGCTTGTGCCGCGAGCCAGGAACAGAATTGCTTCCAGGTCGTCGCGACGTCGTAGCCAGTCCAGCGCCAGCGGCGCCGCCGTCACCGGATCCGCGGCAACCCTGCTCCGCAGCTCCGGCACCTCGTCCATAAGGTCGTCGATACGCGTCAGCGCGGCGCGGATCACGCCGCGGCGATCTTCGGGCGATAACGCCGCCCACCAGGCGCGCCCCACCTGGCCTGGCCCGGCGCCTCTCAACGATATTTGCAGTGCCGCCTGGACATCGTTTTTGCGCGGCGGCAGCCATAGTCGCCCAAGCAACCCGACTGCCGCACACCTATCTATCGCGGCAGAACTCTCCATCAAGGATTCCGCGGCAGCCTGAAGCCACGGCTGTGAGCCGAGGCCGTGCGTCAAGCTCGCGACCGAGGGTGCGGCCAGCTCGTGCCGCGCGTCAGGCTGCCAGGCGGCAATGGTGCGAACCGCGCGCGATGCGACCCCTTGTCCCCACAACTCTCCGCCGTTTACGCAGCCGAGCAGCATCGACCCCGTCGGACCGTCGATCAACACCCAGCCCTCGTCGCCTGGCCCCCCGGAGGCGAGCAGCATCTCGTCGTTCTCCAGCAACTGGCAGGTGCCGTGATGTTGTTCGAGGTGAGCCCCGGGAACCCGCACCAGGACCCCACGAGGGTCGTCCTGGATCTGCAAGGCATAGGCGCCCGGGGCACACGCCTCGAGCTTCGCCGTGAGCCGTTCGGACTCGATGGGCGCAAGCTGCGGCTGCCCCGCGCCCAGCGTCTCGACCATGGCCTGGAGCAACAGGCCGCCCGTCATGCCGATCATTCCGGCCGTTGCGCCCAGCGCGACTCCTTCGCGCGGCCCGGCCACGATGGGTTCTCCGAGCAGGTCGGATTCACGCAGCCCGAGCGACTCCAGAACATCGATGGGAAGCTTGCTGGTCATGGATGGGTCCTCGGCTTGTAAAGACGGTGCTCACGCCCTTCTCTGATTGCGTTTCAGAAAGCGCCGGATCGCCTGCCGGCAGAACTCGGCGTCGTCGACGGACAGCGACTTTCGATGTTCCATGTCCGCAACCGCTTCGACCAGCGCGTTGCGGAAAAGATAGTGGGTCGTCAGGATTCGGTCGCGGGCCCGCCTGCGCTCGTCGTCCGTGGAGCTCGCGCAGATGCCTTCGTCGCTGGCGAGCACGGCGTCCATGTCTTCCTGATCGTATACGAGACGTTGAATCTGCTTCCACGCTCGCGCCAAGCGGTCGCTGGGCTTGCGCGCGAGCATGTCGTCGACCACCCTGCCCAGCAACGCGCGACTCTTCTCCAGCCCCTCGTCGTGCCCATCGCTGCCAGGCGCCAGCGCGCTGGTCAGGGCCTCGCGCTTGGCGACTGCGCTGGCTCGCTTGCGTGTCTCGTCGATCCAGATCCGCACGAGCGTGGTTTCCACGAAGCGATAGCACTCGGCGGCCGACTTGCCCACCACCGGCACGGGGCTTCGCTCGAGGATCCGGATGCAGGCTCGCCCTGCCATCTCCTCCCGGTCCTCCTCCGGGATGGTCCACGACTGGCGCGACACGGGCTCGAACAGCTCACTTGCGGCGAGCTTGCGGAGCAGTTCGAGAAACGCGGCGGCCGCTTGCTCGCGTCGTGGCGAGCCGTACGCCAGATTGGCAAGGATCTCGTCGGCGTTCATTTCCATCCGGTTCATGTCCACCTCGTTGCTGCCCGGACCCACAGCTCGGCCTGGTCCGCGCCCCACGCCGGGCTCGTGACCGGTCCGGCAATCGCCTGGCGGGTGGAGAATGCCCGCTCGATCACGGCTTCCGCGGCACCGAACAGGGCCGCGGCCGGCAGCGTGTCGCCGTCCGGCTCGGCCTCGGCCCGAGCCTCGATCGGCAGCGGCACACGCGCAGCCCCCTGCTCACGAAGCGACGGCCAGGACCGCGCCCGCGCGAGCGGGTGGCGAAGCCGGTTCGCCGCGAAGTCCGCGACAGCGATCCCGGCATGAACACCCGAATCGAAGGACTGCACCGAAAAAGGCACGAGACGCACGTGATCGTCCGGCCGGCCGTCCCGGGGAGGCCGGAACGGAAACCGCTCGGCACGCCGGACACAACCGGTGACGTCGGCGAGCCGCAGGTTGACCCTCTCCCTGAACCGCTCGACCCAGACCCAGCGTGCGGCGACGAATACCTTGACGACGTGTACGTCAGGGCTTCCCGACCGCAGCAGGGCCAAAGCACGGCGAAAGAGCAGCTCGAGAAGCTCGAGATAGGGGTCGCGCGGAGGGGCGACGGACCCGTGGTCGGCGGCCGACATGGACGCCGTGAGGATCCAGCTTTGCGCGGGCCCGTAGCACTCCGCCAGACAGGACAGAAGCGTGGCCAAACGGCCGACCCGCGTGTCACGCTGGCCCAGGACGGCCGCGTACAGGGCGGGCTGTTGCATGCGCCATTGCTGATCTGCGGCCCGACAGACGTCCCACGCGGGCATGGCGGCGGCGTCCGTCGCGCGCACGAAGGCTCGGACCGCCGGGTGCGGGCAGGTCACGAGACGGTCCCACGCCTCGGAGGCTACCGCACCAAACGCCGGACTGTCGGTCGGGGCCGCGCCGAACAGCCGGAACGACGCCACATGGGCCAGCGGGATGTTCAACAACGCGGCATGCGGTGGATAGGCGGGAGCAGGGAGGAGTAACCCTATGGCCTTGCGCAGCGCATGGTCCAACGCGGTCGGCTCACGCTCGCGCACGAGCCAGCCAACGACGGATACGCATTCGCCTCCCGTGTCAAAATCGCCGGTTTCGTCGATGAACAAGAGCCACTCGTGGGTTCTGGGCACGCGCCGATCCTCCGGTCGCCCAAGTCTACATGAAGTGTGGGGATAGACGGAAGAAGAAGTTCGGGGGACTACCCGCGGGAACGGTCGTACGGCCACTGCAAAGCGTCGCCCGCGACGTCGGCTGCCGGAACCGTCAGACAAGGCACGAAAGCGACGTCTCTTGTCACGAAGGACAACCCACCATGCCAACCTCAGCGGCCGCTCAGCTCAACGACCTTGCCCCGCTTTTCGACCAGATCCGCGTCGGAAACGGCATCGATCGGGGACCGGTCACGTTCGTTCCCTTGTTTTTCGGGGCCCGCGCCCCCACTGTGGACGCCGACCTGCTCGAAGAAGGCGTCCGCGTGGGCGTAACCACGGTCAGCGAGATCAACGAGGCGGGATCGGTCCAATCCATCCTGGTCGAGCACCGCGGCAAGTTCCCGCTGCTCATCATCGACGGCGAGCAGGTGGTCGGCGCCAAGCAGAACCGCGTGTTCAACGCTAGCTTCCTGGTGCCTCCCGGCGCCTCGGTCGTGGTTCCCGTTTCCTGCGTGGAGCGCGGACGGTGGCAGTACCAGGCAAGACCGCATGCACATCCGGGGGACCGTCACAGCATCTCCGAGTTCGCGCCGTCGGAGGTCACCGTGACCGGCGACCTCAGGAGCCGCAAGCTGGCGCGGGTGGCGCGGAGCGCGATGACGAGCGGGCGCTACGACGCCGACCAGCGCGAGGTTTGGCGCGATGTGGACGAGTACCTCGCCAAGACGAAGGTATGGTCTCCGACGTCTTCGTTCCATGACGGGTTCACCGCGCGGGCGGACGAGGTCGATGCCGCGATGGAATCCTTGCACCCCCAGCAGGACCAGGCGGGCATCGCGGCGGTCGCGGGAACCCGGCTGATCAGCCTGGACCTGTTCGGGTCGCCGCGGCTCTACCGGCGGGCCTGGAAGAAAGTCGTGCGGGGCGTCCTGGCGGACGTGTACACGACGAGCGGGCGCCGCGAGGACGCGAAGACGATCGTGGAAGCCGCGATCCGGGCGTCGAGGAGGCTGCAACTCCACAAACTGCGGGCGCCGGGCACCGGAGAAACGCTGCACGGTGCAGCCGATGGCCTCGCGGTCGGCGCGATCGCGCTGGACGGACTCGTGTACCACGCGGTCGTGGCGGCGACGTGAACGATCCTGGGCGGTCCGCCCGATCGAGGCACTGCCTCTCGGCGCAAGATGCTCGTCCCGTCCTACGCGCCGCCGTCGACCGGACGCTCCTCGCCGGTCTCGAAGTTGACAAGGAGCTTGCGGGTGAGGCCGTGGATGGGGGTCAGCGACGACGCGCGCGTCGACCACCGCGCGGACGGGTCTGGCGGCTCCAGGTCGTAGAAGAGGCCCGACGGCGTATAGCGGTATCGCAGCACCTTCACTTCGGTGGGTGTAGAATTGCCCACGAACATGGCGGTCTGGCCGGGTGCGATGACTTCCAACCAGCCTGGTTCCTGCGCGGCGGGCTGGAGCGAGGAGGCATCGGACGCGCACGGGGCAAGGCCGCGCGCCTGCTGCAGCACGCGCTCCAAGCCGTCGACCACGCCCTCGACCCCGTCGATGGCGCCGCTCCGGACCCCGTCCAGCGCGAACGTGACAATCGCTTCGAACCGGTCGACCAGCATGGAGGTCAGCCGGAGGCTGCCGTAGGTGGCGTCGTAGATGCACATCCCGTTCACGGGGCTGTCCGAGAAGGGCGAAGTCCGCGCGTGGAACGGCCCGATGCCGACATCCGCGGGCTGCACGCCGCACAGGGCGCAGAAGGCGTTCATGATGGCCTCCGCCACCCGCTCCCGCGCGCCGTTGAGCCCGGGGAATCCGAGACACACCCCGGAGGTTTCGAAGAAGCGCGAGAGAGGGGATTCCGCATACGGAGACCCCGGCTGGTACTCGTGCGTGTTCTCCACCTTGCCGTGCTTCTCGACGAACCCCATGACGCGCTCGCTGACCTGCAGGTGCGCCTCCACGAGGAACGCAGGACCGGCCCGGCGCGATGCCAGGATGCCGTTGTCGAAGTTCGGAAATACCATCACCTGCCGGATGGGGCTGGTCGTTGCGCGCCTGTCCCGGTGCACGCGAATCTGGTGGTCTCGACGGCTGATCTGGCGCACGCGGTAAGGCCTTGCGAGGTAGTAGTAAATGGCGCCAGGGTAGGCCTCGCGCAGCACCTGCGAATAGTTCAACGTGCCGTAGGAATGGTCGTCCCTGTCGCATACGGCGTAGTTCGGCTCCACCGCGGACCGCAGGGGGAACTCGTGGTGGGGTGACCCCTGGGCTCGCTGCTTCAAACCATAGAGGTCGGCCGGAATCATCTCCTTCGGGTCGAGCTCGTTGGCGAGCATCCTGCCGAACGACTCCGGCAAGTCGGCCAGGAAGCGGCCCTCGTAGCGGCCGGGCGACGCCTTCGCCTCGGCCGCCGTGCAGAGCGCATTGGCATATTGCAGATAGCGGTTGTCGAGATACAGGCGATTGGGCTCGAGGGGCCGGGCGAGGAAGTCGGCCAGGCCGCCCTGCAGCGCCGTGGCCTTGCCCAGCCTGTCGAACAGCACGCAAACCCCCTCATCGCGACGACCGGCACGGCCAAACCGCTGCCAGAACGCCTTGACGGACGGCGGGGGACCGAGCAGAAGCACCAGGTCGATGTCGCCGATGTCGAGGCCGAGCTCGAGCGCGCTCGTGGACACGACGCCGGCCAGCTTACCTTCCTGCAACGCCGATTGGATGGCGCGCCGGTCCTCGGACTCGTATCCCGCGCGGTACGGCAGCACGCGGCGACGGCCCCTCGCGGTCACGTCGTGCTGGTCCGTGTCGGCGCCCTCGGCAGCGTCTTCGGCCTCTCTGTCGCGCAGCACGGCGGACACGATCTGCTCCACCATCTTGCGCGAGTCGCCGAATGCGAGAAACCGCCCTGCGTGGGCGTCGGCAAGGGTTTGCAGCGTATGGACGATGCCGTCGAAGGCGTCCGCGCGGCCCGCGGGGCGCACCAGCAGAATGGTCTTCTCCGGCGCTCCGGCGCCGTCGTGCGATGCGTCGAACACCACGACTTCCCTGCCGGTGAGCTCGCGGACGAATTCCGTCGGGTCGGCGACCGTGGCGGTGCTGCAGAGGAGCCGGTGCGGGCCTGCCACGGCCTGCAGCCGGCGCAACAGGAAGGCCGCATTGGTGCCGAAGACACCATCGTAGACGTGGGTTTCGTCGAGCACCAGCAGGCGCAGGTTGCGCAGGAACGTGGCGACCTCGCGCTGCGCGGCGCTCGACATCAGCCATGCATGGGCGACGTCCGGGGTCATCAGGATCACGCGCGCGTCTTGCAGGATGCCGGCACGCACGGCCACGGGAACGCTGCCGTCGATGAGGCGGACCGGGACGTCCAGCGCGCGACACAGCGGCTCCCACTTGCCGATCTGGTCCTGGATGAGGGCGCGGGCGGGATACAGCACCAGCACGCGAGCTTTCGGGTCCGCCCCCAGGACGTCCGCCGCCGCGGCTTGAAAAGCGAGTGTCTTGCCCGACGACGTCGACGTGGCGAGGCACGCGTCGCGTCCGTCGTGCACGGCCTGGACCGCGTCGGCCTGATGCGTGTACAGCCCGCCGGGATACCGCGCCTGAATGAAGGCCTGCACCGCGGAGGGCAAGAAGCGTGGGATCGGGCGCAACGACGGCTCGCGCGCGGGGACCGTGCGTGCGTCCGTGATCTCGAACCCCGCAGCCTCCAGAACCCTCCGTATCGACGTGCTCTTGTCCATGCTTGAACGCTCCTTCCGACTTCCGGCGCCGGGGTCGTGCCCGGGGGACCGATTGCTTGCCTGGGGGTCCGCCTCCAACTGTTTTATGATGGGTAGAACTTTCTAGGTCGTGCCCGGGGGACCGATTGCTTGCCTGGGGGTCCGCTGGCCGTATTACGACCGTTGCTTGATGGATTCGAGGGCCGTGCCGGACGGACCGATTGCCTGGACGGCCGGGCGGGCAAATGTCTGATGGGATCCGAGACCCGGTCGCGTGGTTGGATGGCAGAACGTGCTGCTTGCCGGTCGTGGGCATACCAAGCGAGAGCAATTCGGGTGCCAGGCGATCGGTCTTGCGTTGACGCTGATTCGCGGAATCGGCAGGTGGCGGGCCGCCACCCGGAACGCGCCGTTGCGGCGCTCGACACCGCGTTTTCCTCGGGAATTGCAACGGAAGTGGCGGAATGCGCGCCCATCCGGCGACCGCCACCCGGCTTCAAGAGCCTTCGTCAGAGAGACCGCGGTGAGTGCGTCCGATCATGGACGATGACGACGCAGGTCCAACAGGCTACCGCACTGCCCCGTGCCCTCTTCGAGCATGCCTGCTCGCTGCGCGAGCGGTGCGCATGGGAGCAGATTGCATCGTTGACGGACAAGCTCCCGCCGGACCTCGACCGGACCTGGCTGCCCGCGGCGGACGAAGTCGCGTTTGCACTGGGCCAGCTCGGCAGGCACCGCGAGGCCATCGACCTGCTGCTCCGGGCGTGTGCCGTCGAGGGCGCGTGGCGCAGGGCGTCGGCCCTGGCCTATCAACACTACGCCTGGGCCATGGCGCTGCAGCGTCCGGGCAAGGGCCGGATCGAGGGCGACCGGGAGACGATCCGCAAGGGATTCCGCCGGTGGATCGAGGAGGCGTTGCGTCTGCGGCCGGACTCGATCAAGGACCTGTACCGGCTCGGGGTGTTCGAGGCGCAGGTGGAGTCGCGGCACGACGCGGCGGCGCTTCGGGCACTGATGAAAGCGATCGAGCACTACGTGGGATTGCCGGACGGCGAGCGGGAGCGCCGGGGCGACCTGCGCAAGGTGTACTTGAAGGCGCTATACGCTGCAGCGAGGTCGGCGCTGCGGTTGGGGCGAGTGAAGCTGGCGCGCAAACTGTCGTTCGCCTGCATCCGCGAGGACAAGGAGACGGACCACGTGGCGCCGGTGCACAAGCTGCATCTGGCCGCGAGAGTGTGTCTGGCGTCGGGGGAGCTGGACCATGCCGAGCGGGCGGCGCGCGTGGCGCTGGACGGCAAGGGGCCTGCCCGGCGCGATTATCTGTTCGGCTTGCTGTCCGACATCGCCTTGAAGCGTAACGACGCTTCGGCGGCGGTAGCGTGGATTGACACGCACGTGCCGCCGCATCGGCGCGATGCCTCGCTGTGGCGGCGCCTGGGCGATGCGCATCGCGAGGCGGGAGACGCGCAGCGTGCGGCTGCCGCATGGGACAACGCACTGAAGAAGGATCGGTGCGGGCGGCATCTGACGCTGGTACGGCTAGGCGAGCTGTACCTGGAGCAGGGGCAGCTCGGGCGCGCGGAGGATGCGTTTCGCAAGGCGGTGGACTTCTGCAAGAGCCGGTACATGCGGGACGACCCGCGCGCGCTGGCGGGGCTCGGACGTGCGTTGCAGGCCCGCGGCAAGGCGGCTGAGGCGGACCGTATCCGCGCAAGGCTGGCGAAGGCCAGGCCGCGCGATGACCAGCTCGAGGATCCCATCGAGCCAGATACGGAGGTCGCATGACCGAAGGGAACGAAGCCCTGGAAATGGCACGGAGCGCGGTGGCGCAGGGCGACACCGATCGGGTTCTGGCGCTGTTCGAGCGTCACGCATGCGGGGCAGATGGCGCGTCGCGGATGGCCTGGGCGCTGCTGCTCGTGGAGGCGGGCTGGATCGAGCGGGCCCAGGAGCAGATCGCCACGCTGCCGCCCGAGCTGCGCGCCCGGGTCGAACGGGTGCTGGCGGGTGGGGAGAACGCGGATTGCGCGAGGGAGGAGTGCGTAGCGGCCCGCGAGACGGGCGAGGGAGAGGACGATCCGTACGCCGTCGGCGACGAGGTGGTACGGCCGCGGGCGACCGAGGATCGGCGCGCGGTCGAGACGTTTCTCCGCTGGTTCGGGGGAAGGCGCGATGTGTACGCCAAGGCATGGTACGACGAGCGCAGGCGCCGGGCGGGGTATCATCCGGTGGAGCAGCCGCTGACGGAGGCGGTGGTTCGGGCGCACTTGCAGGGCGCGATGACCGTCGGGCAGTACCTGTTGCACCCGGACGCCACCTGCTCGTTCGGGGTGATCGACCTGGACGTGGCCGGGGCGGCGATGGAGGCGCTGCGGGCGTGTCATGGGGGCGGTGTGTCGGCGCTGGAGCATCCGCCGGCGAGGGAGGCGGCGCTGCGGCTGATCGACGCGGGCAGCCGCCTGGGGATCCCGCTGTTTCCGGAGGACAGCGGCGGGCGGGGCGTGCACTTGTGGGCGTTTTTCGATCCTCGGCGGCCGGCGGCCGCGGTGCGGTCGGTGCTGTCGCAGGTGCTCGTGGCGTGCGGGCCGTTGCCGCCGGACGTGCAGCCCGAGGTGTATCCCAAGCAGGACAAGCTCGGACCGCGGGGGTTGTCGAGCCTGGTCAAGCTGCCCCTGGGGGTGCACCCGGCCACGGCGCGTCGCTGCGATCTGCTCGATGACCAGCTCCGTCCCATCGCCGATCCCGTCGCCGCGATGGACCGGCTGCGGGTTTCGCCGGTCGACGCCGTAGACGCGGTGGTGGGTCGTCGCGTGGTGCCGCTGCCCGCGCCGGAGCTGGAGCCGTGCGAGGCGGTCCCTCGGCTGGTGGAGCAAAAGACGCCGCGGAGCCTGGCCGAGACGCTGCGCGCGATCGCGCCGGGGCCGGAGGGACGGGCCGCCGCCGAACGGGTGGTCCGGGGCTGCGCCGTGCTGGCGTCGATCGTGCGCAAGGCGTACGATACGCACGCGCTGGAGGCCGCGGAAGCGCGAGCGATCGTGTACACCCTCGGCCTGCTCGGCGCGGAGCCTGGCCTGGCCGACGAGGTCCTGGCGGCAGCTCGTTTTCCCAGGCGGGAGCTCGACCGGGTGCGGCGTGGGCTGCCGAGCCCCATGGGCTGCTCGAAGCTCCGGACCCTCGCTGCCGGAACACCGCCGTGCGCGTGCTTCGACGCCAGGACCGCGCTGCCGTACGCCACGCCGGTGTTGCACGCGGTGGGACCGATCGCGCCGTCGGAGCCGCGCTGGAAACCCTTCGCTCCATTCCTCGATACCGACGGCGACATCGTGCGTCACCCGCTCGAGCAGATCGGCGAGACGCTGAACCGGATCGAGCGTCGGCTCGAGGTGCTGGAGAGCAAGGACCGATGACGCGCACGGCGTATGTGGCGCAGAAGGGGGCGGTGGTGCGGCGGGAGGGCGAGCTGCTGAACGTGTACGTTGGGGGCAAGCGCGAGGGGCAGATCGCGGTGCACGACCTGGCGCAGATCGTGTTGATGGGCAACGTGCTGCTGACGCCAGGCGCGCTGGACCTGCTCATCGAGCGCAGGGTGGACACGGTGCTGCTGACGTTGCACGGCAAATACCGGGCGCGGCTGGTGGGGCCGGGATCGCATCATATCACGTTGCGTATTGCGCAGTACGAGACGTTGCGGGATGCGGGCCGGGCGCTGGGCATCGCGAAGGCGGTCGTCCGGGGCAAGATCGCGAACCAGCGGACGTTGCTGATGCGGCACGCGAGGCAGGGAGGCGAGGAGTCGTTGCGGCGGGCGTGCGTGTCGATGCAGGCAGCGGGGGAGCGGCTGGAGCTGGCCGGCACGCTAGACGAGGCGAGGGGATGCGAGGGGTCGGCCGCGGCGGCGTACTTTCGGGTGTTCGGGGCGCTCATCAAGAAGGAGGGGTTCCGGTTCGACGGGCGCAACCGGCGACCGCCGATGGACCCGGTCAATGCGCTGCTTTCGTTGGGGTACACGTTTCTGGCGAACGCGGTGGAGGCGGCGGTGCACGTGGTGGGGCTGGATGCGTACCTGGGGGCGCTGCACGCGCCGGAGGCGGGGCGGCCTTCGCTGGTGTGCGATCTGGAGGAGGAGTTCCGGGCGCCGGTGGTGGACGCGCTGGTGCTGGCGGCGATCCACCGGGAGGCGGTCGTGCCGGGCGACTTCGAAGACGCCGGCGAAGGGGAGCCGGTGGTGATGAAGCCAGAGGCGGTCAAGACGATGGCGCGGCTGTTCGAGCGCCGTCTGGCGCGGCCGGTGCGCTACGAGCGGCTGGGGGTGCGGCTGCCCTGGAGGCAGGTGATCGAGCAGCAGGCGAGGGCGATGGCGAGGTGTTTTCTGAAGGGGGAACCGTACGAGGCGTTCACGCCGCGATGAGGGCGAGATGAGAGTGGTGATCGCATTCGACGTATCGGACGACCGGGCGCGCTATCGGGTAGTCAAGGCGCTGAAGGCGGTGGCGATGCGGGTGCAGAAGTCGGTGTTCGAGGCGCGGGATCTGGACCGGGCGGCGTACCTGCGGATGCGGAGCAAGGTAGAGAAGCACATCGACCCGGCGACGGACAGCGTGCGATACTACCGGCTGTGCGGGGGGTGCGTGGGTCAGGTGGAGCACTACGGCGCGGGGCCGGGGGTGGACGACGAAGAGGAGGACGTGTGCCAGGTGGTCTAGCGGGGGAGAGGGAGGCCGGATGGAGACGGGGGATCGGGCACGGAGGGCGGGCTGCGGGCACGGTGAAAGGGGCGAGGGAGGCGGTGGGTGCCTTCGGTTCAGCGGGGCAGCGGTTGGGACTTGAATGCGTGGGAGAAGCGTGATAGGCAGGGAAGGATGCTGGAGCAGCGAGGCTTGGTTTCGAGCGCAGGTCTTTGACAACGAGGTGCAATGGAGCGGACTGAAAGGACAAAATGGCGATCAGGGGAGGTCGGGCCCCCGGCGAGCCGCAGGAATCGGACGGAATTCCGCGTGGATCCCGGCATGGGAGGGCCGCAGGCGGGTCCGGCGATCGTGCAACCCATCGAAACCTCGAAAGAAAGCGCGGGTGACCGCGCGAGGGTTGGGCTGGCGGCCCCCCCACCGGGGGGCATCGGCGAAACCGGGGGTACAAGTGGCGGACAAGGCGTGGGAATTGGGAGCCGGAGCCCGAGAGGGCGTTTCCTCGATGAGGGGATTGAGACATACGACAAATCAATTGCTCGCAGCCCGAGCGATCGCCCGAGAGGGCGTTTCCTCGATGAGGGGATTGAGACACCCGCGGACCGGCGAGCCAGAGCGTCATCGCGACGCCCGAGAGGGCGTTTCCTCGATGAGGGGATTGAGACTCATGACGGCCTCTTGCATGCTTAACCTCGTTGCGAGCCCGAGAGGGCGTTTCCTCGATGAGGGGATTGAGACTCATAGCATGCGGCCATGCGAAGTGTGACCACGTGCGCCCGAGAGGGCGTTTCCTCGATGAGGGGATTGAGACCACCCTACCCTCGCTGGGCTTCTGGCCCGGCGCTTGGGCCCGAGAGGGCGTTTCCTCGATGAGGGGATTGAGACCACGCTCAGGTACGGTCCGCTTCGTGTTGTTCTTCTGCCCGAGAGGGCGTTTCCTCGATGAGGGGATTGAGACGTGGTGGTGCGGCCCCAACCATGCCCGTACAGCTCAAGCCCGAGAGGGCGTTTCCTCGATGAGGGGATTGAGACAAGGCTGTCAGGAGCTTTACACGAAACAGTAATAGCCCGAGAGGGCGTTTCCTCGATGAGGGGATTGAGACCTCTAGACTCATGCAACAAGATATGGTCAAGGATCACGCCCGAGAGGGCGTTTCCTCGATGAGGGGATTGAGACGGCAGCCGAAGAACGGCTCAATACGTTCTTTGATTGGCCCGAGAGGGCGTTTCCTCGATGAGGGGATTGAGACGGTCAGAAGAGACGACGGGTGGAATCTCTTCCATGAGCCCGAGAGGGCGTTTCCTCGATGAGGGGATTGAGACTTCATCCCCGGAGCGGTTTCACCCGGGAAGTGTTTGCCCGAGAGGGCGTTTCCTCGATGAGGGGATTGAGACGCCGTCCACCTGACGAAGGCCAAGACCCCGCGACTGGCCCGAGAGGGCGTTTCCTCGATGAGGGGCTGCGCCGCTCACCAGAAACCGACC
>Ga0272446_1001559_pt1 | contig 33109 bp, 30 predicted proteins | sample YNPCB0061_FD_194587 | JGI IMG/M metagenome (GOLD analysis project Ga0272446, IMG submission 194587) | Hot spring microbial mat communities from Yellowstone National Park, WY, United States - YNP-CB-006-1 | ecosystem: Environmental > Aquatic > Thermal springs > Hot (42-90C) > Sediment | place...
GCGGCAAAAGCCCCGGCCGAAACCGGCCGGTCTGCCGGTCGCTGCGCCAACCCCTGGCGCACAACGGCTTCGATACCGGCCGGCACGGCTACCTGTGGCGCGGCGACCGACATCGGGCGCGGCGGCTCCGACAGCCGAACGACCATCTGGGCCTGCATCGAATCCCCGACAAAGGCCCGGGCGCCAGTCAGCATTTCATAGGCGACAAGCGCCAGAGAATACACATCCGAGCGGGCATCCAGCGGACTGCCCATCACCTGCTCGGGCGACATGTAGTGCGGCGTCCCGACCACGAGACCAACCTGCGTCATCGGGACGACGCTTTCCTGTCCGCCAATGGCCTTGGCAATCCCGAAGTCCACGACCTTCACCCGGTCGCCTTCCATGACCATGATGTTGTCCGGCTTGAGGTCGCGGTGAATGACACCCAACTGATGGGCCACATCCAGCGCCCCAGCCACCTGGCGGATGATGTTCACCACCCGCGCCAGCGGAAGAGGTCCTTCCCGCTGCAGCAGCTTCGTCAGCGACTGTCCCTGGATGTATTCCATCGCCAGGAACGTCACCCCGGATTCCGTCTGTCCGAAATCGTGGATGACGACGGCGTTCGGATGGTTGATGCTGGCCGCCAGCTTGGCCTCCCGCAGAAAACGGCGTCCGGCGTCGGCATCGGCCGCCTCCGGGCGCAGGACTTTCACGGCATCAACCCGCCCCAGGGTGCGGTGGCGCGCCGCATAGACACTCCCCATGCCACCTTCGCCCAGTTTGGACAGGACTTCATACCGCCCGGCCAACACCTGCCCAATGAAGGGATCATCCGGGGCAGCCGTCACTGAAACCAGAGTTGCGCCATCGTGTGGACAAAACTGGGCATTGTCCGGGTACTCGGTCCCACAGGTTGGGCAGCGTTTCATCGGTCGTCGGGGCCTCGCCTGAAAATATCACGGTCACGGATGACACAGGCGTGACGCCCATGCCCACCCGGCTCTGTCGCACACATGAGACACCGAGTTTACCCGAAGAAGACACGCGCTGTCTCATAGAGTTCATCATCCAGGCGTTTGATGCAGGAAACCGCATGCTCAATCGGAACCGAGACCATGTGCTGGCCCTGCAGCGCCGCCATGTAACCAAACTCGCCGGCGCGCACCATATCCACGGCCTTGACGCCCAGCCGGGTCGCCAGCAACCGGTCATAGGCTGTCGGTACGCCGCCGCGCTGCGTGTAGCCCAGCACCGTCACCCGCGTTTCAATGCCTGTCAGTTCCTCGATCTTCTGCGCCAGCAGGTGCCCGATGCCCCCCAGCCGGGTGTGCTGAAAAACCCGCTCCCGTTCTTCCGCCGTGAGAAAGTCTTCGTCGGGATGCGGGTGGGCATCCTCGGCCACGACAATGATGGAAAAAAACCGCCCCAGCGACTTCCGGTGATTGAGAATCTCGCACACCTCGCTGATCCGAAACGGATGCTCCGGGACGAGGATGATGTCGGCGCCGCCGGCAATCCCGGCCCCGGCTGCAATCCATCCGGCATGGCGTCCCATGACTTCAACCACCATGACGCGGTCGTGGGATTCCGCCGTGGTGTGCAGCCGGTCAATGGCCTCGGTCGCCACGGACAGCGCCGTGTCGAAGCCAAAGGTCATGTCCGTCCCGCACAGATCGTTGTCAATCGTCTTGGGCACGCCGACAATCGGATACCCATACCGGCGGTGCATCTCCAGCGCGGCGCTGAGCGTGCCTTCGCCACCGATGACCACCAGCGCATCGAGTTCGTACTTGCGCCAGTTGGCGCGTACCCGCTCGGCCACCTCGTCGGTTTCCAGGGGGTTGGTTCGTGACGTGCCGAGAATCGTCCCGCCCCGGGGCAGGATGCCCGAAATGGAATACCGGGTCAGCGGCTCAACCCGCCCGTGAATGAGACCGTTCCATCCCTGATGAATGCCCAGCACCCGTATCCCGTACTGCATGGCGCGACGAACGACGGCCCGCAGCGCGGCATTGAGTCCGGGGGCATCCCCACCACCGGTCAGCACACCCAACGTACGAACTTCCATGACGCTCCCTTTCCCTGTTCATTCATCCCAAAGTCGCCAGGCGCAGAGGACACCCGGACGGGCACCCGACGCGCGCCCCCACTATAGCAAAGCACGAGGGGCATTTCGTTTCACCAGCGTGACATTTCGCACATTCGGTCTCCATACCCCAGCCGCCAGGGGCTATCACCCACCTGCCGGCAACCGGCGGGCCAACCACTGCCCACAGCACCATCAGATGCGGCGCAGCGCCCGTTCCCAGCGGTGCAGAGCGCTGAGCAGCAGCAACGTGATCGGGGGAAACAGCAGCCCGTCATGGATGGCATCAAACACCGGGAACGCCGCGGTCGGACGCCGGTTGACCAGCGTCCCCAGCCAGTACCCGATCACCAGCGCCGAAGCGTAACCGGCCAGAAGCAGGCCGACGACGGCGCTGCGGCTGAAGGGCTGCGCCGGGACGGAGGGCGCGGTCACGGAAAGCAGGGTCTGCCGGTAGGTGTAATGCTCCAGCATCACCCACAGCCGCCGTCCCAGAAACCACAGGCTGAACAGGCACGCCCCCCACAGGATGAGTCGTACGAAAAGATCATCCGGCCCCAACAGCAGGGAGGGCTGGACGGCCGTGGCCGCCAGCGTTGAACACCAGCCCACCACGACAAACAGCACGGCTTCCGCCCGAAACTCTGCCTCCCGGCGCTCGGCTTCGAGCATGTCATTGATGATGCTTTCGATGCGAATCTTGTAGGCCCGCGCCCGCGCTGCCCGCCGCCGGCGGCTTTCACGCGGACGTGGCGGAGGCGGCGCTACCGACTCGCCCCGGTCATACCGCGCCCGCAACTCCGGGTTGCCCAGCACCCGGTAGGCCGCCGTGATGTCCGCAAAGCGCACGGCCGCATCCGGCAACTGGCTTACATCGGGATGATACAACCGCGCCAGCCGGCGAAAAGCGGACCGGATTTCATCTGGCGAAGCCTCACGGGACACGCCCAGGGTTGCGTAGAAGTCCCCCATAACGCCACTGCGGGTCACAAGTAAAGTGGTGGGTGGATCAGGCGTGGGTTGGCTGGATCACACCGCCCGATGCACACGAAATTCTAGCGCAACCGGGTGGCATCGGACGACAGCTTTGCACGTTGCACCCATCGCGGGCCTCTGCCCGGCAGTTTCGCCTTTTTCCAACCATCCAGTACACTGGAGGTGTATCCGGCACCGGCACCGGGCACCAGCCCTGTACGCCCGCCCGACGCCAAGACCCGTTATTCGTGGAGAACCTGCCCTATGTCTCTGCCTGATGCCCGAACGGCCGTGCGCGAGCACCTGGCCGGACGGTTGTCGTCTGCAACGCTGTTCCGCAGCCTCATGACGCATTCCGACTGGCACGTACCGGTCTATACCAGCACCGAAGGCGAAGCGGCCGTGATGACCTTCGTGGATGCCGCCGGAGAACGTTGGATCAAGGTGTTTACCGACCCGGCCGCCGTCGAAGCCTGGGCTGAGCAGTCCGGGGGCGCTCCCGATCAACAGTGCGTCGTCACGGACGGCGCCAACCTCTTCAGCGCCCTCGACGACACCCTGGCCGGCGTCGAAATCAATCCCGGACTGCCCGAAGGTGTTCACTATCAGCAGGCACACCTCCCGCTCCTGCGCCAGTGGGCCCGGATCGTGGAACTCGAAAGCGCCCTGGAAACGATTGACACGGGGGAAACCCCCATCGGGCTGCTGCGCGACTACGATGCTTATGTGCTCGTCCTGAAACGAACCGGCGCTGACACGGCCCAGTTGGTGCTGGCCCCCGATGCCGAAGGACGCCTGCTGGCCGCCGTCTTCACCGCCGAAGACACCCTGGCCGCGTTCTTTGACCAGGTGCTCGCCACGGCTGATTTCGAGCCGATTCCCGTACGGGTCAACGGCATGCAACTTTTCGGACAACTCCAGGCGCTGCCCCTCGACGGACTGGTGTTCAACTGTAGTGGACCGATACCACCCCGTGCCTTCGGCAAACGGCTGGCAACCTACGTCCTCGCGGCAGACGACGAAACCGCCCGCCCGGTATGGCCGGATGCCCACTAATCCGCCGTGGACAACGCCTGACAGGCCGCTTGGGCGGCCCCCACCGCCGCGCCCACCGTGGCCGGCAGCAGGCGGCAGACGGCCAAGGACGAAGGTGCTGTCCGGCGCTCGACTTCCGCACGGATTGGAGCCAGCAGAACCTCGCCAGCGGAAACCAGGTCGCCCCCAATGATGAGCAGCTCAGGATTGAGCAGATTGATAAGGCGCGCTGCGGCCATGCCCAGATGAACCCCGGCGCGGGCAATGATGACCTGCGCCAACTCGTCTCCCACGCGCGCCATGGTGAGCAGGTCTTCAAGACCGATTTCCCGATCACGCGGGATGCCGCGCCGGGAGAGCGAAGATGTACGGTCACGGTACATCCGCTCTTTGGCCCGCCGAATCAGTCCTTCACCGCCGACCCGTTCCTGCAGGGTGAGGTCGCCGTCCACGTCCACCGAATCGTAGCCAATCGCGCCGGCAATGCCCGTCGCTCCACTCCAGAGTTGCCCATGATGGAGCATGGCCGCCGAAAGCTCCGGCCCGACTTCGACATAGACCACCGTCTGGCAGCCCCGGGCCACACCGCACCGGTATTCACCCATCAGTGCCGCCGTTGCCCGCGAGACCAGGTGGGCTGTCCCCAGGGCGCCACACGGCCGCAGCTCATCCAACGCCACAGCCGACCAGAGCGTGTTGGACTCACACCGGTCCGTCGCCCGGTTGAGGCTGCCCGGCAAGGCCAGCCCGACACCGCCAAACAAAGCCGGATCGGGCTCAGTCGCCGCCAGTTCGGCGACGAGGGCGCGCACGGCAGCCACGGCTTCCGCTGGCGCATGCCCGGTCAGCGGCCGCTGACGCTGTGTGACGACTTCCCCATTCGCTTCACAGACAATGCCCCGGAGAACGGTGGCCGCGCACTCTATCCCCATCCACAAGCGCCCGTCTGTCGCGTCTGATGCATGTGCCATAGTGCTACTATTGCCTACGCCAAAGGATGTTTGGGGACATCCGACACGGCACGTACCGACATCGGATGCCCAGCATAGCAAACGGCCGGGTGCGGCCACCAATACCGAAGTCTTCGCCAGGACTGGAATCCCTGCCTGTGAAACCGTCAAACCGCCCGACTTCATCCCTTGGTATCCTGCCGGAAAGGCTGCCCCGGCGCGCGTTCCTGCTGCGGGCCGGCCTGGGATTGATGTGCGGACTGGGGCTGGGCCGGGACGCCCGCCAGCGGGTCTGGGGACAGTCGGGGCGGGCTGGAGACGCCCCGCTACCGTCCCTCTCGCTCACGGTCATTGCGCAGGTGCCCACGCCGGAAGCTCCCCCAACCCACCTGACGACAACCGATCTGACCCTGTATGACGCCGGGGTGGAGCAGGTCATCGAAAGCATCGAGCCGGACCCGTCGGCGGCCACCATCGTCTTTCTGGCCGACAACTCGGCCACGTTCCAGGTCGAAGTCGGTGATATGGAGCAGAAGGCGCGTTCGCTGATCCGGGAACTCTTTACCGGCGACCGGCTGATGCTTGTCGGCTACGCCAAAGCGCCGGAAATTCTGTGTGATCTGACAGACGACGCGGCACAGCTCGTCGCCGGAGCCAGGCTCTTCCGCAAAAGCTCCGCGCCACGCCTCTACGATGCGCTTCTGGCCGTGACCGAAGATGTCTTCCGTCCGGCGACGACCGTCAGCAAGCGCGTCGTTGTCCTGCTGTCAGATGGCTATGACGAAGGCTCCCAAACCTCGTTTGAAGCGGCGCTGGCAGCCCTCCAGTCGGCAGACGTGGTGGTGTACGCCCTGCAGGCGCAGGACCGGACGTACGGTGCGCCCCGCGCCAAACGGCTCGGCCCCAAGCCGGCCGAGGCCCTCCGGCTGCTGACCGAGGGCACGGGCGGGCGCAGCTTCAAGCTGGAGGAGGCCCAGGCCGCGGCCGTACTGACCGATGAAGTGCGGCGGCGCTGGTTTCGCCTGCGCTACCGTCCGCAAGGCGTGAACAGCACCACGGCCCGCCGGCTGTTTCTGGTGGCGGCCAGTGACCAGATGGTGCTGCGCGCCAAGAAAACCCAGCCGCCGCCATCCACAATCCTGAAGTAAGAAAAAGTTGACAACACCACACTCAAATCTTATAGTTCTGTACAGGACATTTCCAACGCCGGCCGGTGAGCGTCACGACGCCCTCCAGCGGTGTTTGGTGAGCCTGATTTCAACGATTGTGTGGAGTGCAACAGGAAAGCCATGGGGAAAATCATTGGCATTGACTTGGGAACGACCAACTCGGTGGTCGCCGTGATGGAAGGCGGCGAGCCGGTCGTCATCACGAACTCGGAAGGGGCGCGGACGACACCTTCCGTCGTCGCCTTTACCAAGGACGGAAGCCGCCTGGTGGGACAGGTGGCCAAACGTCAGGCGGTCACCAATCCCGAAAACACGTTTTACTCCGTCAAACGCTTCATCGGCCGGCGTTTCAACGAGGTCAAGGGCGAAATCAAGCAGGTGCCGTACAAGGTCATTGAAGGCCCGAACGGCGATGTGCGCCTGGTTGGCGGCGGGAAGGAGTGGGCGCCGCCGGAGATTTCCGCCATGGTGTTGCAGAAGCTTAAAACGGCGGCGGAAGACTACCTGGGGCACCCCGTCACTGAGGCGGTGATTACCGTTCCGGCGTACTTCAACGACGCCCAGCGCCAGGCCACCAAGGATGCCGGCAAGATTGCCGGTCTCGAAGTCAAGCGCATCGTCAACGAGCCGACGGCAGCGGCGCTGGCCTACGGGCTGGACAAGAAGAAAGACGAAACCATTGCCGTCTTTGACTTTGGCGGCGGTACGTTCGACATCTCCATTCTCGAGGTCGGCGAAGGCGTGGTTGAAGTCAAGTCCACGAATGGCGACACGCACCTCGGCGGCGACGATGTGGACGAATGCCTGATCAACTGGATCGTCAGCGAGTTCAAGAAGGACCAGGGCATTGATCTGACGGCCGACAAGATGGCCCTCCAGCGGCTGAAGGAAGCCGCCGAAAAGGCCAAGATTGAGCTGTCGTCGGCGATGGAGACCGAAATCAACCTGCCCTTCATCACGGCGGATGCCTCCGGGCCCAAGCACCTGGTGATGAAGCTGACGCGGGCAAAGTTCGAGCAACTTGTTGACCATATCCTCCAGCGGACGCTCGAACCCTGCCGCAAGGCGCTCGAAGATGCCGGGCTGAAGCCCTCCCAGATTGACGAAGTCATTCTGGTGGGCGGCTCGACGCGCATTCCCAAGGTGCAGCAGATGGTCAAGGAGTTCTTCGGCAAGGAGCCGAACCGTTCGGTCAACCCGGATGAGGTCGTGGCCATCGGGGCGGCCGTCCAGGCCGGGGTGCTGGCCGGCGATGTCAAGGACCTGCTCCTGCTGGATGTCACACCGCTCAGCCTGGGGATCGAAACGCTTGGCGGTGTCAACACCGTCATGATCCCGCGCAACACGACGATCCCGACGCGCAAGAGTGAAATTTTCTCCACGGCCAGCGACAACCAGACGTCGGTCGAAGTCCACGTCCTCCAGGGCGAACGCCCCATGGCCCGCGACAACCGGACACTCGGCATGTTCCGTCTCGTGGACATCCCACCGGCCCCGCGTGGTGTGCCGCAGATCGAAGTCACCTTCGACATTGACGCCAACGGCATCGTCAACGTCACGGCCAAGGACCTTGGGACGGGCCGCGAACAGAAGATTACCGTCACCTCCGGTTCGGGCCTGAGCAAGGAAGACATTGACCGGATGGTGCGGGAAGCCGAGTCCAACGCCGCCAAGGACCGCGAACTGCGCGAGCGCATCGAAGCCAAGAACAAGCTCGACTCCCTGATCTACTCCACCGAGAAGCTCATTGCCGACAACCGCGAGAAAATCGAGGCGGCAACGCTTTCCGAAATCGAGGGGGTTCTGTCCGAGGCCAAATCGAAGCTTGAAACGGCATCGCTTTCCGAACTCAACAGCCTGTATGACCGCCTGACCAAGGCGACGTACAAGGTTTCGGAAGCCATGTACAAAGACGCCGCCGGAAGCCGCGCGGCCGGCGCCGGGGCCAGCGGCACTGAACCCGGCAAGGGCGATGACAACGTCATTGACGCGGAATACGTGGACGTGGATGACAAGCGGTAGGCCCGCGCGCCGGGGCCGCCCCTCCTGACGCCAAGTGCGGCAGGGATGGACGGTCCCGGCGGCGCGGCCCGGTTCTTCAAGTGTGGTCACGGAGGCGACCATGGCGAAGCAGGACTATTACGCGACGCTCGGCGTTCCCAAAACCGCTTCGGCCGAAGAAATCAAGAAGGCTTACCGTCGGCTGGCGCGCAAGTATCACCCGGATGTCAACCCGGGTGACAAGGCTGCCGAGGAGAAATTCAAAAGCATCTCCGAGGCGTTCGACGTGCTGGGCGACGAAGAAAAACGCAAGGTGTATGACCGGTTCGGTGTGTACACCGAAGCCCATGCCGAGGCAGCCAGACGTGGGGCGGACGGGGGCGGCATGCCCTTCGACTTCTCGACGTTCGACTTTGGCAGCACCACCGGCGGAGCCTCATTCCGGGACATTTTTGCCGAGATGTTCGGCGGCGGCCGCGCCACCGGCCGGAGTCCTTTCCCGCAGGCCGGACGTGACATCGAACAGACTGTCTCGATTACCTTCGAGCAGGCCATGGAAGGCACAACGGTCAAAGTTGCGCTGCCGGCAATGGCCGGGCGACCGGCTGAAACCATTACGGCCCGCATTCCGGCCGGCGTGGACAATGGCTCAAAGGTACGCATTGCCGGCAAAGGCTACCCCGGCGTCAACGGCGGGCCGCCCGGCGACCTCTACCTGGTGACCAACGTCGGGTCGCATCCCTTCTTCACGCGCAAGGGAGACAACATTTACTGCACCGTGCCGATCACCGTGCCGGAAGCGGCGCTGGGCGCCCGAATCGAAGTCCCGACGGTTGGGGGCAAAGCGCAGTTGCGCATTCCACCCGGAACACAATCCGGGCAGAAGTTCCGCCTCCGTGAAAAGGGCTTCCCGGTGCTGCGCAGTCCCGGACAGCGCGGCGACCAGTTTGTGGAAGTCAAAATCGTCCTGCCGGCGATCATCAGCGAAGAAACCAAGGAACTGCTGCGCCAGTACGAGCGCCTGAACCCGGAAAACCCACGCAAGTCACTCGGCGTCGAGTGACGTCACCTGTGCAGGACAAAGCCATGACGACACGCGACCGGAAGCAGACCAAAGCACGCCGATACTCGATTGGTGTGGTCGCTGAAACCTTTGGCATCCACGAGCAGACGCTCCGCATGTACGAGCGGGAGGGGCTGCTGATCCCTTCGCGCTCGGCGCGCAACACCCGCTATTACACCGACGCCGACCTCGAACGCCTCAAGTGCATTCTCAACCTCACCCGCGAGATGGGCGTCAATCTGGCTGGCGTTCAGGTCATTCTGGGGATGCGCGACCGGATGGAGGAAATGCACCAGAACATGATGGCCCTGCTCGACTACATCCGCGAACACATGGCCGAGCATGCCGCCCACGCTCTGGTACGCATGCCGCCCATGCATCTGGTGCAGATGGAACCGCTCGCGCCGGAACGTTCTCCAGCGGTTCAGATTCTGGACGCTTCGCGCCGCCGGCAGCCGTAGTCAGGACGGCCGTCGTCAGGACTGAAGCCGCATCCGGGGAGCAGCGTTGTCATGAAGGCCAAGCGCGTCATCATCGTCGGTGCCGGACTCGGCGGCCTTTCAGCGGCGCTGCACCTCGCCGCGAGCGGTTTTCAGGTGACGCTTCTGGAAAAAAATCCGACGGTGGGCGGCAAGCTCAACCGTATCGTGGCGGATGGCTACACGTTCGATACGGGCCCCTCGCTCGTCACGATGCCGGACATCCTCCGCGACACCTTCGCGGCCGCCGGCGCCTGCCTTGACGATTACCTCACGCTTCAGCCACTTGACCCGATTTGCCGCTACCGCTGGCCCGATGGGGCGCAACTCGATCTTTCGGCCGATCTTTCCAAAACGGTCGCGGCACTGCGCCGCATCGCCCCGGAAGATGAAGCCGCTTTTTTTCGCTTCCTGAGCTACGGCGCTGACCTTTACACGGCCACCGCGCCGGTGTTTCTGTTCAGTGACTTTCGCAACTGGCGCCAGCTCTGGCAACGCCTTGACCGCCAGCTTCTGCGGCAACTGCCACGCCTGGCCACGCTCAAAACCGTTGCCGACCGCACGACGGAATTCTTTTCCAGCCCCTACCTGCGGCAGTTGTTCAACCGTTATGCCACCTACAACGGCTCTTCGCCCTACCGCGCACAGGCGACGTTTTGCCTGATTCCCTACGTCGAGTTTGCCTTCGGCGCGTGGTACGTCGCCGGCGGGCTGTACCGCATTGCCGAAGCCCTGCTTCAGGTGGCGGCGGCGCGGGGCGTCACCATCCAGACGAATGCTCCCGTGGCCGAAATCGTCGTGGAAGGCGGGCGCGTCCAAGGGGTACGCCTTGAAGACAACACCTTTCTGGCGGCCGAGGTCGTGGTATCGAATGCTGACTCGCTCTACACCTACGCCAGACTGCTTCCCGGACTGCGGCGGCGCACCTATGATGACCGGCGGCTGGCGCGCATCGAGCCATCCTGTTCGGGCTTCATCCTGCTGCTCGGCACACGCCGCCGTTTCGACACGCTGGCCCACCACAACATCTTCTTTTCGGGCGACTATCCCAGGGAGTTCAGCGAAATTTTCGACACCCTGACGCCGCCCCGGGACCCGACGATTTACGTCTGCGCCACAAGCCGTACGGACCCAACCCAGGCCCCGCCCGGAGGTGAAAACCTGTTCGTCATGGTCAATGCCCCGGCCGTCTGTGAAGCTTATGACTGGGACGACATTGCCTCCGCATACCGGCACCACATTGTGGCGCGGCTGGAAGCTCTGGGACTGACCGGGCTTTCGGAAAGCATCGTGGTCGAAGAAAGGCTGACACCCAAGCGGTTTGCCGGCTGGTTCAACGCCCATCGCGGCGCCATTTACGGGCTGTCCTCCAACAGCCTGCGCAATGCCTTCTGGCGTCCGCCGATTCGGGCACAGGAAGCCCAGGGACTCTATTTTGCCGGCGGCGGAACGCATCCCGGCGGCGGGATTCCGCTGGTCCTGCTGTCGGGCAAGCTGGCGGCCGCGGCTGTGGCTGAAGACTTCGGACTGCCGTCCGCGACGGCCTGAGCCGAAGCCGCCTTCGCCCGGAGTCAGCTTTGGCGCTGACCGCGCACCAGCGCATCCATCCAGGCAAAAATATCCGGCAGCGCATCGGGCACGACGAGCAGGTGTTCGGCTTCGTAGAGCTTGAACGTTGTGGGTGTTCCCTGCGCCCGGAGGCGTTCGGCAAGCTGCTCCGAACCCGGACGTGAGAAGTCCTTTGTCCCGGCAGAAACAAAGGCTGGCACGGCTTTGAGGGCGGACAGGCTGCCAAGGGCACGGCCGGAAATGGGTGCCATGCCAGCCAGGCGGTCGGCGTACCTGGCGGCCACCGCCAACGTCGTTGCTGCGCCGAGCGAGTGTCCGACGATGAACAGGCGCGTCGCCTTGGGGGCCACCAGCGCCGGCAGCCGCTCGATGACGGGACCGTAGTCATCCAGCGGACTCGTCACCCGTGGGCAGATCAGTCCCCAGCCCCGCGCGCGGCACAGGCGGACGATTTCGCCGTCGCCGTAGCTGTCAAAAAACATGTTTTCGCTGCCGCCCGCTCCGTGAAAGGCCACGACCACGACGGGCGCTTCCGGCGCGGCCAGGGCGCGTACCGGAAGGGGTCCCTTGGCCGTCGGGACGCTCAGGAACAGCTCGCCCTGTCGCCCGGCCAGCGTCGAGGCCGCCGGTTTGGCGCGAAGCTGCTGCACCATGGCTTCGGTATCCTGCAACAGCCGGACGCCGGGCACATCGGTCTCGGCCGGGGCGCTTTCGCGCATGGACTTGAGCATCGCCAGCCGGCTGGAGAGCGTGGCCAGGTCCACATCCAGCGCGTCAGGCGGGGGTGTTTTCGTCAACTCGGCCGCAGCAGCCTGCAAGGCGGCCAGCCGCCGGTCGAGGTCGCGCGCCCGGCTGAGTCCGACACGCCAGCTCCGGCGTGCTGGTGCGTCCGGCGTCCCCACTACGATGTCGAGGCTTGTATCCGCTTCCTGCCGTGCCGGTTCACAGGCCACACGCACCCGGTGCGGCAAAGCAGCTTGAGGTGAGAGCCGGACGTTGGTCGTCTGCCGGCCAACCCGGAGTTGCAGCACCAGTTCGGGACGCGGCGCAGTGACCTCGTAGAGCGTGTTGATGACGACGTCACAGGCTGTTTCCCGCAGGTCGAGCAACGCCCGCGCCGGCGTGACGGACAAGGCCCCAGCCCAGCGGTCGGCAGCCTCCATGGGCTGGTTGCCCAATGCCGCCGCCGTTTCATCGAGCGCCTGGGCAACGGCGCCGGTATTGCCCGAAAAAAAGCCCAGCACGGCCGTTTGCACCCGTGGAATCGCCGCCGCGCGCCGCTCCGGGTCGCGGCACTGCATCCAGGCGCGTTCAAGGGCGCGGGTGCGCCGGCCCAGTTCATAACGTCCTTCAGCAAAACGGATGGGGCCCGACGGCCCCTGCACCGACGGCGCGGCCAGCACCACCCCGGCCAGCGCCAGACTCACCATCCCCAACATCACGCGCATTGGTTGCTTCATCATCAGGCATCCTGCATGTGGTCCCGGCCCGCAAACGCATCCGTCACCCCTCCGGTATGCCTTCCCCGGCCACTACGGCCCGGCGCATGGCCCGGCCGGAATCGGCGGCAAAGCGCCACTGAAACAGCCGTGTCACCGGATACGCCAGTTGGGTGAGCGGATGCGCCGGACGCGAAAAGGCCAGAATGTCATACGCCACGGTGTCCGTGGAAGCCTCCCACTCGATGAGAAACCGCTCTTCCCCGGATTCGACATGGGCCGGCAACGTTCCGTAGCCAAATCCGAACCGGCGTTCCTCAGCAATGACATAGATAATCCGGCAGGCATTGAGTGACCAGAACCCGAAGTGCCACGGCACAATCGCCACCACCTGTCCGGCTTCGATTGGCGTAGCGCGGGGGTGGCAGGTGAGCCAGCCCAGGTTGAACATCTCCCACCGGCGCAGGGCGGCACAGGCCCACCGGAAGACGGTTTCGCCAGAGCCAAGCGCAACGCGCGTGTGGTCAACCGTGTAGCCGTCCGGCAAGGCGGCGGCCAGGCGCGTGGCTCCCTCGGCCGTATAGGTCAGGGGCTGCCGGGTCTGGCTTTCCAGAAAGGTTTTCAACTGCTCCGCCGTCGGCGGCGTGAAAAGAAACATCACCAGCCCTCAAACAAAAAGCACCGGCGTGAAACCACGCCGGTGTGCAGGTGTTGTCAACATGCCCGGACTGTATGGCTAATCTTCCCCCTGCGCCTTGGTATAACCGGCTTCGCCATCAAACTCCGGCAGCTTCTCGATGTGCATCCAGCGATACTGGCTGCCGATGCGCTGTACCAGATCGAGAATCTGGGCGTCGGTCAGATCGCCGGCGGCATCCCGCGCAATGAAGCGGCAGCGGTAGTGGTCAACGCAATCCGTCATTGCCCCAACCGAGGGATAGACCTTTGTCCCACGGTTGGAAATCATCTTGAGCTTGAGGGCGCTTCCTTCGGCAATGGCTTCAAGCGCCGGCCCAAGCTGTTCCGGCAACTGGCCCGTCTCAACAAAAATGTCCGCGCCAATCGTCCGCCGCACTTCAGCCTTGACCACATCCGGGGCCTTCGGGAAGTCAGGCAGCATAATCGGCTTGTACTCACGCACCCGCCAGTGTTCAGACTGCCTGCCCAGATTGCCGATGATGGCGTCTGTAAAGGCCCGCGTGCCGACAGCTTTGGCATCACCCACGACATCCCGGGTCAGAATGCCCTGTTCCAGCGTCACGAGCAGGGCGTTTTCGATTTTGGCCGCCGCCTCGAACTCGCCCAGATGGCGCAGCATCATCACCCCGGACATCAGCACCGCCGTCGGGTTGATGACATCTTTCCCGGCATACTTGGGCGCTGAGCCGTGGACGGCCTCGAAGATGGCGACTTCACTTCCGATGTTGGCGGAAGGCGCAAAGCCCAACCCACCAATCAAACCGGAAGTCAGGTCACTGATGATGTCGCCGTTCATGTTCGTGGTGACGATGACATCGAACTGCTCCGGGCGCTTCACAAGCTGGTGGGCGCAGTTGTCAATGATGATGTGGTTGGCCTCGATGTCGGGATACTCCGGCGCAATGGCCTCGAAGGTACGTTTGAGCATCCCTTCGGTCTGCTTCATGATGTTCGATTTTGTCGCACAGTGGACTTTCGTGCGTCCCTCGGAGCGGGCAAACTCGAAAGCCAGACGTACGATCTTCTCGCATCCCTTGCGGGAAATGAGCTTCAGACACTGGGCGACGCCGGGCGTCTGCATGTGTTCAATCCCGGCATACAGGTCTTCCACGTTTTCCCGCACAACCACCATGTCCAGCCGCCGCCCGGTGAAGGGGGTCGGCACGCCGGGCATCTCGCGTACCGGACGGATGTTGCCGTAGGTCTCAAACAGCTTGCGCAGCGTCACGTTGGCGCTCTTTTCACCGAAGCCAACCGGTGTTTCGAGCGGCCCTTTCAGAACGACGCGCGTTTTGGTGATGGATTCAATGGTTTCAGGCAGAACGCCGGAGGGCACGCCCTGCTGAAAGACACTTGCCCCGGCCGCCCGCTCCTCCCAGGCCACAGCCGCCCCGGCGGCCTCGATGATGCGCCGGGTTGCCTCAACACATTCCGGCCCAATCCCGTCACCAGGGATCAGCGTGACGAGCTTCTTCCCATCCGCAGTGATGTGAAACGCCATGTAACGATGTCCTCGAAGAAAAGTGTGCGAAAGCGCACATAATGTCAGGCAGTCTAGTTCCCGGATGCCGTCCGGTCAAGAAACAGCAACGGCGTCGCGCCACGTGGACGCAACGCCGTCAGAAGCAAGGTCCGGAACTGGAAACGGGGAACTAGGAAGTTGCCAGGGCTTCGGTTGGTTCCGGCGTCAGGGCGCGGAACTGAATCTGACCGTTTTCGATGAACACCTCGATGTGCGTGGCATCCTTGAAGTCGCCACGGATGACGGCATCCGACAGTGGGTCCTCAATGAACCGCTGGATGGCACGCCGGAGAGGACGCGCGCCATACTGGCGCTCATGCGCCGTCTGCTGCACGATCCAGGCCAGCACTTCCGGCGTGGCCGACAGGGACAGCCCCCGGAAACTCAACGTCTCGTTGAGATGGGCCAGCAACAGGGCCACAATGGCTTCCAGATCGGCTTCGACAAGCGGCTCAAAGAGGATGATGTCGTCCAGCCGGTTGATGAACTCCGGGCTGAAGGTCTGCCGGACGGCATTCATCACCGCGGCTTCATCGTCCGGGACACTGCCGGGATGAAAACCGAGCCGTCCCCGTTTCTGGATGTGGCGGGCGCCGATGTTTGAGGTCAGAATGATGATGCAGTTCTTGAAGTTGACCGTCGTGCCCAGGCTGTCCGTGAGTTGTCCGTCTTCCAGAACCTGCAACAGGAGATTGAACAGGTCGGGGTGGGCTTTTTCGATTTCGTCAAACAGCAGCACGGAGTAGGGATGCCGCCGGACCTGCTCGGTCAATTGCCCGCCTTCCTCGTGGCCCACATAGCCGGGCGGTGAGCCGATGAGTTTGGCGACCGAGTGTTTTTCCATGTATTCCGACATGTCGAACCGGATGAGTGCCCGCTCGCTGCCAAAGAGCAGTTCGGCCAGGGTGCGGGCCGATTCGGTTTTCCCAACCCCGGTCGGGCCGAGGAAGAGAAAGCTTCCGACAGGCCGTTTCGGGCTGCGGACGCCGGCGCGGGAACGGCGGATGGCCCGGGCCAGCGCCGAAATCGCGCGGTCCTGGCTGATGACCCGCCGGTGCAGTTCATCTTCCAGACGCAACAACTTCTGGACTTCATCTTCCTTCAGAGCCGACACGGGAATCCCTGTCCAGCGGGAGATGACTTCCTCAATGTCGGCGCGGGTCACCACGGGAGTGGACAGCGGCGGGGGCGGAGTCTCCAGGGATGGCGGCACTTCGCTGCCAAAACTGGTGAAGTAGCTCGTGCGGCGGGGCGCCGGGGTTGTCACCGGCGCCGGAGTGACCTGCTGCGCAGCGCGCAGTTTCACCTGGGTGCCGGCTTCATCGATGATGTCAATCGCTTTGTCCGGCAGGAAACGATCCACGATGTAGCGGTTTGACTGGTGAACGGCCGTGGACAGGGCTTCAGCAGTGTAGGTTACGCCGTGGAAGTCTTCATACTTTTCCTTCAGACCGGTGAGGATGGCCAGGGCTTCCTCCTCGGTGGGCGGCGCGACCGGAACCGACTGGAAGCGGCGCTCCAGTGAGCGGTCTTTTTCGATGCTCCGGCGGAAATCGGCAGGCGTTGTGGCGCCAATGCACTGGATTTCCCCGCGCGACAGCGCCGGCTTCATGATGTTGGCCGCGTCGAGGGAGCCTTCAGCCGAACCCGCGCCGACGAGCGTATGGATTTCGTCAATGAAGACGATGACGTTCTTGGCCTCGGCCAGCTCCCGCATGATGTTTTTGAGGCGTTCCTCAAACTGCCCGCGGTACTTCGTTCCGGCCACGACCAAGCTGAGGTCAAGGGCGACGATACGCTTGTCCGCCAGAAAACGTGGAACCTCACCGTTGACGATCCGTTCGGCCAGACCCTCGACAATGGCGGTTTTGCCCACGCCCGGCTCCCCAATGAGCAGCGGGTTGTTCTTGTTGCGCCGGCAGAGAATCTGAATGACCCGTTCGATTTCGGTCTGCCGTCCGATGAGGGGATCAAGCATCCGCCGCGCCGCCATCTCGGTCAGATCGCGGCTGTATTCGGCAATCCCGGAGGATTCTTTCTTGCTGCCGCTGGAGGGCGTTGTGCTGGGCGCGGGCGAGAGGGTCCGCAGGATTTCCTCCCGGATGGCCTGCGGCCGCAGGCCATGTTCATACAGGATACGCGCCGCCAGGGTGTTTTCCTCGCGGAGCAGTGCCAGCAACAGGTGCTCGGTGCCAATGGCACGCAGGTTCATCCGCTCGGCCTCTTCCGCCGCATGGACAAGAATCCGCTTGGCTTCCGGCGACAGGGGCAGGTCCATCGCCACCGTCGTCCGTTCCCGCCGCACCGTGCGCGCTTCGATGTCACGGCGCACCCCGTCCAGCGTCAGGTGCGCCTTGAGAAAGAACCGGTTGGCCAGTGCCTTGTCTTCGCGCATCAAGCCCAGTAACAGGTGCTCGGCATCAATGGCGGGCGCGCCAAACTGCCCGGCCTCGTACCGGGCGAAGAAGACGACCCGCCGGGCCTTTTCGGTATATCGCTCGAACATACAGTGAGTTCCTGGTTGTAAGGTCAGTGTGGGGCTGGCTACCTGATGAGGACGTAACCGGATAGCCAGAGGATGTCCTGCTGCCAATGCCCTTGGATTATGCGCCGATGGGCGGGGGTTGTTCGTACCGAAAACGACACTGGTGCATTTTCCATGCTTCTGCCCTGGCGAAAAAGGCGGGAAAGCACCACGTCCGGGCTTCAAAGCGCCAGCGGGCAACCCGTTTCAGGCAGCGTCCCTGGGGGAAAGAACCTGCCAGTCAGAAACCGAAGGCTTGATACCGTCCGGGAAATCAAGCGTGTTTTTGCGGGGGAAAATCCGCCATGCCACCAGGAAACACGGCCGGCAGTGGAGTGAGCCGCCGATGGCAGGATGCCTGACGGGGCGATCCTGCCATGTTCTCTCCGGCTATCGGGGTTGGGGCGTGGGAACCGCACCGTTTCCGGTCAGGCTCCCCGGAAGGACAGGAGATGATTCAGGCCGGGCTTCACTCTTTGGCTTCACCCTTTTGCTCACGTCCGAGGTTACTGCTCAATTGGCGTGCCAGATTTTCCCGCAAATCTTCAGCCGCGCGCGCCAGAAGTTTCCCGGCAACGGCACTTGCCGAGGTTGCCTGGCCGAGCATGACATAAGTTTCAAGAACGGCCATCGTCTGGCGACTGACCGGTATCGTGATACTTTGTGCCACTCTTCCGCGGCGCTTCTTCACTTCACTCTGGGCTGAGTTTTGCTTTGTGTTTGCCATAGCTTTTACACTTCCCCTTTTTTCGAGTTATCTCGGTAATGCTTTCAAGTGGACGAAATGTCTTGAAAGTGCCAGGCCGTTTATAGACGAAATAACTCAAAAAAGGGAAATACTTTTTCTCTGAATTACCCCTAACCAGCCACCGACAATGTTGTTTCCGGGGTGAGTGGGGATGATTTTACAGCACACCGCGCCGAATCAATCGCAGCGCCGAGCTTTTCGGTTACGTTTCGTCTCCCCTGAAGTAATACCGTTTGGACGGTGCCATCCTGATTTCGTATCAGCAGGCCAAGGTAGTGCCGTTTTTTCTGAACGAGATAGGCCAACGGCCCCAGAATGGCTGCCCGAAAGCCTGTCAACTGCCGTTCGGAGTAGCTTCGTACCGCTTCCAGGTTGGCATAACGGACGACCAATTCCGACTGCCAACCCTGGTGGTGCAGGCTGGCCAGAACAAGCCCCTGCTCGTAGAGTTGAACGGCGCTGTACGCCCGTTCTGATTCATCCGTATCCGCGATATTCAGCCGATCCAGAACCACCGGTTGGTCAATGGCCACACCGAGTTGGTGGGATTCGGCCAGATGTGCCAACCGCTTTATATCACGGGCTTCAATCCGGGTGGCCTGACGGATCAAATCCCGAAAGACAAACACCCAGATGGCGTACATGGTGCCGATGGCAACGACCGTAAAGGTGATGCGCATGGGCAAAGGCAACTGATTGAAACCTGGCGCGTCCTGAAGGAACACAACCCAGCCCGGCATCATTGGCAGCAGTGGCATGGCAGAAACCTCGGATGGAAAGCAGTCAGGAGACCTGCTTCCAACATAGTCAATTGTCTTCCGAGGTGTGAGAAGAAAAGCGGTCCAAATGAAAAAAGCCGGCCATTCCGGCCCGCTGCTCCACCGTTACCGGGCAGATTTCAGAGTGCAGCCAGGTCTTCCACGATGCGCTGCGCGGCGGCCGCCGGGTCAGTCGCCGCCGTAATCGGACGCCCCACCACAAGGTAGGTAGCCCCGGCCGCCAACGCCGCGCGGGGCGTCAGCACCCGCCGCTGGTCGTCCGGGATGGCATCCGGCAGACGGATGCCCGGCGTCACGATGACAAAATCCTCCGGCACCATGCGCCGCACAGCCGCGATTTCCTGGGGCGAACACACCACGCCCCCCAGCCCACAGTCCACGGCCAGACGCGCCAGACGGAGAACCACCTCCTCCGGCGTTCCAGCCAGCCCAATCTCATCGAGTGTCGCCTGATCGGCGCTCGTCAGCAGGGTCACGCCCAGAATGGTCGGCCGCCGGCTGCCCGGCGGTAGTGCAGCCAGTGGCTCGACGGCCGCTTGCAGCATCGCCCGTCCGCCCAGCGTGTGTACGGTGCACAGGTGTACGCCGAGCTGCATCACCGCCGCCACCGCACCGGCCACCGTGTGGGGAATGTCATGAAACTTCAGGTCCAGAAAGACACGTGCGCCGGTCGCCAGCGCCGCTGCCACAACGGGTGGACCGGCCGCCGTAAACAGCGTCTTGCCAATCTTGAAGCCTCCGACATAGGGAGCGACCTCCCGCATGAGCTGCTCGGCCACGGCGCGGTCGGCCGTGTCCAGTGCAACCAGAAGCCGCCCGGCAGGCGAGGACGGATGATTCATAGGCGCGGCCAAGCCAATCTGCCGCCCGCGGCAGCCACAACGCCACAGACGGCAGGTGGGAGGTCATCCGAACGGCGTGCCCAGCGGGGCAACCGTAGCACGCTGTCAGTAACGGGTCCGGTAGCGGCGTCCCGTCGTGCGCGCATTGCGCGTGGTGTAACGTGGGGCGACGGCCGGCCGGCTTTCAGCCAGGGTGGGCGTCACAGCCGCGCCCAGACGGTCCTGGGGTGTCAGCGCCGCATAGGCCACGGCAAAGCGCTCGCGGGTGCCCACCGGAAGCTTGAGGCTGAAGCCTGCCGGGGCCAGCGCCCGGTGCAGCTCAGGATTGAGGGTCGAAAGCTCACTGACCGGAACCTGGAGCAGGTCGGCCGCCACCGCCAGCGAGGTTGGCGAATCGAGCGGGAACGTTTCGTACTGCATCGGCGGCTCCGGTGTCACATCAAAGCCGTATTGCCTGTGATTTTTGGCAATGGCGATGACGGCCAGAATGGCCGGAACATAGTTCTGTGTCTCACGGGGCAGCAGTCCGCGCTGATGCAATTCCCAGAAGTCGGCATAGCCGCACCGCTCGATGGCGCGCTCGACATTGCGCTCACCGCAGTTGTAGGCCGCCATGGCCAGCAGCCAGTCGCCAGCAAAGTAGTTGTGCAGAAACTTCAGGTAGCGGGCCGCGGCGCGGGTGGAAGCTTCCGGCGCCACGCGCTCATCCATGTAGGCATCCTGCCGCAGTCCAAAGCGCGTGCCAGTCCCCGGAATGAACTGCCAGATACCCCGCGCCTTGGCGAAAGACAACGCCCGTGGCTGCCACACCGATTCGACCTGGGCCAGCCAGATGAGGTCTTTCGGAACGCCTTCTTCGGCAAAGATGCGCTCGGCCATCTCGCGGTAGCGCCCGGAGCGGATCAGCCCACGCTCCATCGTGATGCGCCCCCGCCCAGTCGTGTAGAAGTTCATAAACTGATACACCTGCGCCGTCACCGTGAACTTGAAGTCGAAGTTCGACATATCCAGCTCACCCATCGGACGGGCGCTGATGCGGCTGATGTCCAGGGCCGCCAGTTCATCGCGGTAAGTCCCTTGACCGGCTGCCAGCGCCGCCTGTCGCAAGCCGGTGTGCAGCAGTTCAATGCGTCCCTGGAGTTCAAAAGCGTAAGCCTGCACATCCTGTCCGGCGCGCAACTCGGCCGGAGCCTGTTCAAGAACGGCCCTGGCCTGCGCAAAACACTGCCTGGCGTCTTCAAACTGACCATTGCGGAACGCTTCTTCACCGCGTTTGAAATGATGCTCCGCAGCCGCAATGAGGGCGCGCCCCGACGTTGTTGGAGTGGACACCAGAGGCGCTGGCGACTGCGCGACCGCGACGACCGTTCCGCATAGCGTCAACGCACAGAATGCGGATACGCGCCAAAGACCAAGGCATGACGTCATGGCATCTCCTGAAAAGTCACAACTTGAATGGTGGTGAGCCTCCGAACGCATCAACTGTGAAAACAGATCAGGACGGAGTACGTAAAACGCTCGAAAAGCTCAGCCGGAAGTGCCAGTCTTCTATCATCAGGGTGAAGGCAATGTCAAACCCTGTCCCATATTTTGGGGTCAATCGCCGCCGGCAAGGGCTATTCGGCAGCCGGGGACTGCCCTGCCTGGAGTGCCGTCAGGGCAATGGCATCCACGATGTCGCTGGCATCACAGCCACGGGAAAGGTCGTTGGCCGGCTTGGCCAACCCCTGCAAAATCGGCCCGATGGCTGTCGCCCGGCCCAGGCGTTCGACCAGCTTGTAGGCAATGTTGGCCGCTTCCAGACTGGGAAAAATCAGCACGTTGGCGTAACCGGCCACCGGGCTGCCAGGCGCTTTGCGCGCCCCGACGACGGGCACGATAGCGGCATCGGCCTGCATTTCACCATCCACGAGCAGTTCGGGACGCCGCGCCGCCACCAGCCGCACAGCCGCTGCCACCTTGTCCACGAGCGGATGCTCGGCACTGCGCCGCGTGGAAAACGACAGCATGGCAATCTTTGGCTCGACGCCCAGAAAGGTACGGCAGTTTTCCGCCGCGGCCAGCGCAATGTCGGCGAGTTCAGCCGCGGATGGCTCGATGACAATCGCGCAGTCCGAAAACAGAAAGTTTCCGTCCGCACCAAAGGACGGGTCCTGTACCGTGACGAGCATGAAGCTGGAAACGATGTTGAAGCCCGGCGCCAGACCGATGACCTGAAGCGCCGCCCGTACGGTTTTGGCCGTCGAATGCGTAGCCCCGGCCACGGAACCGTCGGCACGTCCCGTCTGCACCATCATGTTCCCGAAGTAAAGGGGGTCACACATCACTTCGCGGGCCTGTTCCAGAGACAAGCCCTTGGCTTTGCGGCGCTCATAAAAAGCTTGGGCGAAGGTTTCGTGCTCCGGGGCCGTGGCTGGTTCGACGATGGGAAAGCGGTCCGGGTCAATCCCCAGCGCCTGGGCCTGCTCACGAATACGCGCGGCGTCACCCAGCAACGTCACCCGTGCCATTCCCTGTTCCTGGCACATCACGGCCGCGCGCAGCGTGCGCGGGTCCTCCCCTTCCGGCAGAACAATATGCCTGGACAACTGCGCGGCCCGCTGACGCAGGCGTTCAAGTAGTGTCATAGCGGTGCTCCTTGCGGATAAGGCGTCCGTTCATTCGAGCCGTAAGCGACGACTGAGGATTTTTTCGTCGGGAAACAGGCTCGCTTGTGTAGCCGCATCAAATCCGAGGGTGGAATCCGGCGTCGGTACGAGACCAACCAATTCCGGCCGCCCAACCCGCACCCCATGGCGTTTCGCCGCCGCCACGACCGCGTGAAATACATCTGCCGGGTGTGTCCGGCGCACGTCGGTCAGGTTGCAGGAAACCTGTACCGTACCACGGGAAGCCAGGTGCAACCCCAGCGCCTTGACCCCTGGCAGGCCGCCCTGCGCTGCCCGCAGTTCCCGCGCGATAGACCGGGCAATGTCCAGCGCGTCCGTTTCAAGTTCGACATTGAAGGCAATCAGGTAATCGCGCGCCCCAATGGCCACGGCTCCGGCCGTGGGATGCGGCCGTGGCGGGCCGTAGTCCGGCGTCGGAAAGGTCGGCACAGTCCGTACGGCCCGCCGAATCGCAGCCAAATCACGGTACACCGCCTGACGCGCCGCCTCGCCATAGCAGAAGACCGGAAGCCCATGGCGGGCGGACACCTGCTGGCTGACCTGATGGGCCAGGGCCACGCAATCGGCCATGGTCACGCCGCGTACCGGAATGAACGGCACGACATCCACGACGCCAATGCGCGGGTGAACGCCCTGATGTCTGGAGAGATCAAGGCATTCCACCGCCTGGGCCAGGCCGGCTATGGCGGCGGCGCGCACGGCTTCGGGTGAACCGGCAAAGGTGATGACCGACCGGTGGTGATCGGGATCAAGATGCTGGTCAAGGATCGGTTGCCCCAGGGCGTGCTCTATTGCCGCCACAATGGACGCCACGACCTCCGGCCGCCGACCTTCACTGAAGTTAGGGACGCACTCGACCAGCGGTGCACCCATAGCTCGTCAGCGCGCTGCCTGCAGGTGGGCTTCAAGAAACCACAGCCGCTTGTCCATCGCGCGCGAAATGCCGGTGTAGAGATCGGCCGTATCGGCATCGCCCAGTTCATCGGTTTCGGCAATGGCTGCCCGAACATGGTGGGCAAATGGGGCATACCGCTCGGCCAGCGCCTTGACGTGATCCAGCCCGTCCTGGATGTCGGTGGGATATTCCGCCAGAACCGACTGCGCCGCCGCGATCCGCGCCGTTCCCAGCGCTGTACCACCCAACGCCGTCACGCGCTCGGCAAGGTCATCCACGAAGCCGTCCAGCTCGGTCGCCATCTCGTCAAACATCTCGTGCAGGGCAATGAACTGCGGCCCTTTGACATTCCAGTGGGCCTGTTTGACCTGGGTTTTGAGGTCGAGTGCCGTGGCCAACGATTGATTGAGAAGCCGAATGACCGCAACCCGAATTTCTTCGGGCAGGTCAAGGCGTGTTGCGTGCAGTTGCTCACCCATAACGCTATCCTCCTGTGGAAAAAACTGTGAAAATGTGGAAACCAGTAACCAAGCCCCGGCACCCTCTGGAAAGGCCTTGCCTTTACACGTAGCGCAGTTACACGTAGCGCAGTCGCATGGAAGTTTCCGCCAACTCATCAACGCGGGCGGCGATTTCCGGTGAGATGAGTTGCCCGTCCTGGAAGTCGGCTTTCGTAGTATAGACGAAGCGCAGGACAATCACGGCCCGAAAATCCAGCATCAGGCTGTTGGCCAGTCCAAGCACTGACATATAGCTCCGCTGTCCGCCGGCGGCGCAGAGAAAGGCCACGATCTTGCCCGCCCAGGCCGGGCCGGTAAGTTCGACAAGGTTCTTGGCCGCTGCATTCACATCGTAGTTGTAGATGGGAACGGCCAGCGTCACCACCCGCGCCTTGGCAATAAGCGCCGACAGGTCCGCCACGCCGGGGTCATCGTAGGCCGGCCCGCCATCGCAGAGCGGCAGAGGATAATCGCGCAAGTCCACGAATGCCACCTGTCCACCACGTTGGGCATAAGCCCCAGTCACCTGGCGGGCCAGAATCCGGCTGTGGCTGTCCGTACGCAGTGACGTGGCCAAGACAAGGTATTCCATAAGAGTGATCCTTAACGTGCCAGAACGCGCGCCCGGCGCATCGGGGCAGGCGACTCCAAAGAGGCCAGCCAGTGCCCGGGCGCGCATCACATGGCCCGGAAGATGAACGTTCAGCGCGCCGTCACTTTTTCCAGCGCCTCGGCATAACGCTTGGCGTGGGCTGCTTCAACTCGTCCAAAGGCTTTGAACTGTTTGGCAGCCCGCTGAAGCATAGCCTTGAACCGCTCGGCATGCTCACGGGATTCAGCCCCCTGCTCGATGAATTCCGCCACGGCGGCAGACTCCCCTTCCTGCCGCGCTTCTTCGGCAAAGGTCGGGTACATCTGCTCGGTTTCGTACATTTCGCCTTCATAGGCGATTTGAAGCAGCTTTTCGACGGTCATTTCGGACTCTGGATACATCAGTTGCAGGTGGGCAAAGGCGTGCCCGGTTTCTTCGTCAGCCGTACGCTCGAACAACTGGGCGACTTCCTCGTTGCCCAGCTTGCGGGCGAGCTGGCCGAAGTAGAGGTAGCGGCGGTTGGCCATGGCTTCACCGGCAAAGGCTGCCTGGAGGTTCTGCTGGGTTTTGGTCTGGGGTTGGTTCATGGTGTGGTCTCCTTTATGGACAGAATTCTGATTTAGATTTTGTCTAAATCAGTGGGTAAAAAAATTTCAGGCCCCGGCAGGCTGGCCCGACTGGGCGCAGGATGCACACAGGCCGCGCAAGGTCAGGTCGAAGCCCTCGATGACGTGCCGCCCCGGCAACGTGCACTGCGGCCACGGCCCGACCAGTTCCGACTCGACATCCTCAACCCGTCCGCACTGACGGCAGACGAAATGGTGATGGGGTTCGAGGTTGGGATCGAAACGCATCACGCCCCCTTCGTGGATTTCCATCAGATGCCCGTTTTCCCGAAGCCAGTTGAGCGTGTTATAGACCGTTGCCCGCGACGCCATGGGAAACCTGGCGTTGACGGCAGCCAGCACCTCTTCGGCCGTCGGATGGTGGGTGCACTGCTGCAAATACTCGACGATGGCCAGACGCTGCGGCGTCAGCTTGAGGCCACGGGTGCGAATCAGGGCAATTACCTCTTGGGTCGTGAGTCGTTTCATAACACTGGCTAGACTAAGTCCAAAAAAGGAATTTGTCAATGCCCTTTTCACCGGTCCAGCGACCCGCCAGATTGCCGCTCGCTACGGTACCGCTCTATCTCACGTGGCGACACATTCACGACTTCCGCCTGGGACGGAGTGATGCCAGCCAGGGTGTCAAGCGTCATGGCAACCGGCTGCGCCTGCCCTTCGGCCTCAAAGCGCAGCGGCAACCACCCAAGCCAGGTGCGCCGGTAGCGGACGTGCAGCATGACCTGCTGATTGGGGGGGTCCAGCCGGACACGGACACTTTCCACCTCCAGCTTCCGGGCGGCAAGCCGGGCTGCTGTCCGTTCGCGCAGGGTGGCCAGAGGCTGCTGCCGATCCCGGGCCAGCGCCGCCAGTTCTGCCCCCAGGCGGAAGTTTGCCTGGCGATAGAGGAGATACATCGCCAGGGCGTAGGTCAGCACCACCAAACCGACCAGCAGCATTCCCGTTTTCATCCACGGCCAGGCTGCGGTCCGACGGATGGCCCACACCGGTTGCGACTCAAACGTGGGACTGGAGGAACGCACCGGCTCCGGGGCGGCTTTCAGAGCAACGCCCTTTGACGCACGGGCCGGGGCAGCCGCCGCCGCGGCTGCACTTTCCATAGCGGGGAGTGACGGCTCGGGTGCCCGGTCAACCGTTCCGGCAACCGGCGCAACCGCCTCGGGCCGAATAGAAGCCACCTCCGGTGGCGGCGGCGGTGCCGGGGCAGAAGGCGCTGGAGCCGAAAGCTTTTCCGTGGATGAACGCGCCTCGGCCGCCCGCATGGACTCAGGGCCGCTGTGGGCTTCCCCACGGTCGTGCACCGGCAACGGCACAACCGGCGTGGCGGGCAATTCTTCGGACGGAGGTCTCCCTCCCCGCGGGAGAAGCACCGGTGGCGCGACCGCCGCGGCCTGGCGAAGCTGGGCGCGAAAATCCAGGGCCGGATTCGATGCCGGTTCCTCCGTGTGCAGACATGGCGCGGGAGAGGACAGCGCGGCCTCAAACTCAAGGGCAAAGTCGAGCGCCGTCGCATGCCGGGCTGCCGGATTTTTGCTCAAGGCACGCATGACGCAGAGTTCGACGGCTTCCGGCAAATCCGGGCGCAGGTCACGGAGCGGACGCGGCGCGGCAGTCACCTGCTGCATCATGACGGTGGTTGTGACCTTGCCCGGAAAGGGCACATTGCCGGTCAACAGTTCATAGACCAGCGTCCCCAGACTGTAGATGTCGGAACGGGCATCGAGCGGCTTGCCTTCACACTGCTCCGGCGACATGTAGTGGGGCGTGCCCATGACACTGCCGGTTTCGGTCGTGAAGTCCGTGCCGACGGCGACGGCATCCATGAGTTTGGCAATCCCGAAGTCGAGGACGCGCGGGATTTCCTCGCCATCCACGACTTCAATCATCACATTGTCCGGCTTGAGGTCACGGTGAATGATCCCCTTGCGGTGGGCGGCATGGACGGCCGAGCAGATCGGTTTCAGCCAGCCGACGAGCTTTTCCGGCGCCAGCGTTCCCTGCGCATTGAGAATACGGCGCAGGCTCCTGCCCTCGATGAAATCCATAACGAGGTAGGCCACGCCATCCGGCGTAAGGCCAAAGTCCGTCACAGAAACGATGTTGAAGTGCTTGAGGCGTCCGGCCATGGCGGCCTCGCGGCGGAAGCGGGACAGCGCATCGTCATCCGAAACCAGGTCCAGGGACAGCACCTTGACGGCAACGGTGCGGTGGATGAGCAGGTGACGCGCCCGATAGACCGTACCGGACCCGCCGCGGCCAATCCGCTGCTCGATGCGGTATTTGCCATCCAGTGTCCGTCCCAGAAAGGGATCATTCTGGGAGGCTTCACGCGGGGCAGGGTCCGAAGCCACATCCAATGGCAGGCGCATCGTCAAACCGGCCAGCAAAGCCGGCGGCACGGCCGACGCGCCGTGGGGAACAGAAGCGTCGCGCATGGCGAATCCTCAGAAGATGGTCGGGAAGAAGTCAACCTGGCTGAAACGAATGCCACGTCCGGGAAGGTGTTGAAAACTTCCTCAGAAAAGGATTCCCAAACCTTGAGGAACCGCAGGTTACACGCCCACGGCCACAAGTTCAACCCGGAATCCGGCCCCTACTGGAACCACAGCTTGAACAACCAACTGACGAGCATCCCCGTCACCACGACCAGCACCGTCAACAGCGGTGGGAACCAGGTCTCCACCCGGTTCACCCAGTCTCCCTTTCCCAGCAGGTGCAGCAGGGAACGCAGCCACCACCAGCCAAAGAGGGCAAACACGGCCGGCGAGAGCGGATGAAAACGCAGGGCGCGCTGCCACTCCCCCTTGGCCAAGGCACAGAAGGCACGGGTCAAACCACAGGTCGGACAGTCAATTCCGGTGGTGGACTTCAGCGTGCAGAGCACCACCGTCGGCACATCCGGCGGGCGATACCAGAAGCTGACCAGAAAGACAAGCGTCGTAAAGACGAATCCCGACAGATATGCCATAATGGCAATTTGGTCAGAAGCCTTGGATGTATCAGGTGTGGGACGCATGTCCGAAAGCCATCAGATACGGGATGCCGGAATGCCACTTTCTCCCGGATTGGAAACCTCGTCAGCCACTTCGTCAACCCTGACGCCGGGGCTGGCGCAACGTACCGCCTGCCTTGTCATTGCCCTGGTGGTCACGATTGGCTACGCCAACAGCCTCAACTGCGGGTTTGCGCAGGATGATGTGTACGTCGTCACCGTCAACCGCGCCATTCGTGATTTGCCGCACATCTACCGCGTGTTTGCCCAACCTTACTGGGGAATAGGTCATGAAGAGCAGGGAACCTACCGCCCTGTGGTCAACATCAGCCTGGCGCTCAACTACGCCGTTCACGGATTTCACCCCCTTGGTTATCACTTCGTCAACCTGGTGCTCCACGCCTTCAACTGTTGCCTGCTGTATGGTCTGGTTTACGCCTACACCCGCTGGAGCCAGCTCGCCCTGTTTACGGCGCTGCTGTTTGCCGCCCATCCGGTGCACGTCGAAGCCGTCACACAGGTGGTGGGGCGCACCGAGTTGCTGGCGGCCGGATTTGGTTTTCTAAGCTGGCATGCCTACCTGCGCATCGGCGAAGGACGGCACTGGCGCTGGCTGGCCTGGGCCGCCTTTGCCGGTGGGATGTACGCCAAGGAAAGCGCCCTGACCCTCATCGGCGTCATCGGCTTGGCCGAACTGTGCGCCGGACGCCTGCGCACCCGGCAGGAGTGGCAACGCGCGGCACTCGATGCCACAGGGTATCTGGTCGTCGCGGCGAGCTACATCCTCATCCGCCGCCTCGTCAACGGGCAGTTCGGCGTCCACGGCGACCAGACCTTCTTTCACGGCGATCCGTGGCACACCCGCTTTCTGACCATGGCGCAGGGCATGGTGGAATACTTCCGCCTGCTGGTGTTTCCCTACAGGCTCTGTGCTTTCTACGACTTCAGCTTCTTCCCGAAAGTTTCGACGCTCACCCCCCGCGTGGCGGCGTCACTGCTGTTGGTGGCAGCGGTCATCGGGGTTGGTCTCCGGGCCTGGCGGCGGCAACCGCTCGTTGCATTTGCCATCCTGATGTTTTTTGTCTCGGTGTCGCTGGTCTCCAACATCGTTGTCCCAACGGGTATCGTCATTGCCGAACGGGTCCTCTATGTGCCATCGGTTTCCATCTGTCTTCTCGGTGGGCTTGGATTGGCAACGCTCTACCGGCAGTCACGGGGTGGACGCTACGCGGCCGTCGGGCTTTGCGTCATCATTCTGGGACTGATGTCCTGGCGAACCATCACCCGCAACCCCGACTGGACAGACAATGAAGCCTACGGTCGGGCGCTGGTACGGGATGCCCCCGGCAACCCCAAAGGCTGGCTGGCCATGGCCAAAGTCCATGAAGAGGCTGGTGACCTGGCGGCGGCGGAAGCGGCGCTTCAGCACGCCATTGCGATTGGTGCTCACCGTGCGGCCCCGCGTACGGCCCTGGGACAGCTCTACCTGCGCCAGGGACGGCTGGCAGAAGCCGAGGCATTGTTCCGGGCGGCTATCGCCGGTAATCCCCTTGGCTGGCAAGCCTACTATGCCCTCGCCAACCTGCTGGCCCGACAGGGGCGCACGGCAGAAGCCCTCCAGTGGTACGAAGCCGGGAAACGGCAGTATGTGCCTTCCGCCGAGGTTCTGGCCGGAACGGCCGCCAGTTTCTACCGGGGCGGTCAGTACCCGGAAGCCCGCCGTATTTACGAAGACGCCCTGCGCCGTGATCCCCTTCTGGCACAGGCCTGGGCCGGATATGGCACAACCCTGCTCCGCCTCCATCAACTGGATGACGCGCGGAGGGCCCTGGAGCAGGCCGTTGTCCTCGACCCCAACCTGGCCGATGGCTGGATGAACCTGGGGAGTGTGGCTGGCGAACAGGGTGACTACCCGACGGCCCGGCGGGCCTTTGCTGAAGCCCTCAAACTGGACTCGGCCTCAGCAGAAGCCTATGCCAATCTTCGGTTGGCAACCAGCTTGGCCTTTTCTCAGTAGGCCGGACGGTGCACAATCACCACACCCGCACGGTCAGGCTTGGGGGGTTGACTTGCATCGTCCAGACCCGCAGCACAACGTCTTCTACATAGAAGCCAGGTCGCCGAACGTAACACCATCCTGGCAGTTGATGGAGCGATGACCACTTCAAACAATCTGGCTCAGAGCACATCCGCGACAAACCTTGACTTGGCACGGCAGGCCTTTCAGCAGGGCAACTATGAAGAAGCCCTGATGCACATCTATGCCGCGTTATGGAACAACACGCCTGATCCCAATGTGCACCTGCTTCTGTGGGATGTCCTTGAAGCCCAGCGGCTGGAACGAAGCCGGGTCAAACTGCTGCGCAAAGCCATCGAGGAAGTGGCGTTTTCACGCAAGCCCAAAGCCCCTCTGCCGGTCATCGAACCCGATCCCGATCCGAACGGAAAGCGACGGGCGCCGCGCTTTCCGGTCTCGCATCCGGTGATCCTCGTCGCCAATGATCCCCGGCGCACACTCTGGGCGGAACTGGCCGTGGTCGAAGTCACGAGTCTGGTGGGTGCGCGGCTGCGTGTGGCTACGGAGTTTATGGCGGGCGAACACATTCACCTGTTTGGCACCCGGGGCGACGCCCAGGAGGCGATTGAAGCTGTCATCCGCAACATTCGCCCCGATGAGGAGGAAGAAGGGCGTTTCCTCGCCGGCGTCGAGTTTCTGACGCCCGCCGGCCACTGGCTGCTCCCCAACCAAAACCAGGCTGAAACCGCAGACGCTTCCTGAACGCTGACGACCCTGTTTCGCAGTGGTGGCCAGCGCCGGTCAACGACTTCCGTCCATCACCGTTGGGCGCGGCGGCCGGCGCGCAGGAGCGGGTGGGCGGTGTAGCTCGTCGGGAAGTTGTTCCCCAACTGAAAATGGCGCTTGATGGTGGCCGCCGGGTCGAAGTACCACTCACCGAGTGGGCGCTGTCGCTCATTGCGGTCAAACCATCCCCAGGGGGGACGGGCCATGTTGCGGCCGCCGTTGACGCCCAGGAACGCCGAACCCAACACGCCCAACCAGATCGCCCGACGCTTTCCGGCCACGGTGATATGGCGTGTGCCGTAGTTGAACTGCTCGCCGTAGGTTTCGTTGCGTCCATCCTGCGCACGCGCCCACAGCGTGGTCTCCAGCGGCACGAGGGCATAACCCAGCCGGCGCGGTGGTTCACCATCACCGGGAACATCCGCCTGTCCTGTGTACTCATAGCGCACGACGCCTTTGACTGCGGCGCGAAGCTGGCGCTGGCTGCCCCGGTACGCCTCGATGCCATGCCCGCGTGGCTCGATAAACAGCAAGGGCCGCTGCCCTTCGAGGCGGATTGAGTTCGAGGACTGCCCGGTACCGGGGGTGTAACGGAGAAACTTGTTGTGGGCCAGCGACTCCACAAAGACCACCTGCTCCCCCGCCCGTCCGGCCCGGGACTTGGCCACGACGACGAGACAGCCTTCGAGGTCGTTTTCGTGGGCCAGCACCAGATCATCCACCACGCCGGTGGGGTCGTACTTCCGCCCGTAGCGCGCCCCCAGACGCATGAGATCACTCATCACCACGCCCCGGCGGTTGCCCCCCTTCCAGTCGCGGGGATGAAAGACGGCATAGTGGATGAAGTAGTGGGTCGCCGTTTCGCAAACCGAAAAATAGACCCACGCCGCCAGCGGAAAGCGTGGGTCGTCAGCATTCTGCCAGTTGTTGTCGCCGCGCCAGTCGTCGTCGAAATCAAAATTGGTGATGTAGTCGAAACGCGGCGTCTGACCCAGCCCCTGGTAGAAAACCGGCGCATAACGGGCGGCCAACGCCAGATCGGCGTCGAAGTCCGATGACTGGGCGCGGACAGGGGCGGACGACGCATCCAGCAGGACCCACACCAACCAGGCCGCGGCCAACCACAGCCGACGTTGTATGCTGCGGGCTGGCACGGAACGTCAGGCGTTGGTCGTTGGCGAGGCCGTGCCGCCGGTTTTGTGCTGGCTCAGCACGGTCGCGATCCGGTGCCAGAGGCGGGATTTGTACCGCGCCGCCGTGTTGTGGTGAATGATGCCTTTCTGCACCGACTTATCAATGACCGAGATGGCATCCAGATACACTTTCTGAAGCCCCGTCGCCGTCTTCCGCTTGACGCCCGAAAGCTTCTTCGGTTCGACCAGCGCGAGGTCTTCAGCCGTTGGTTTTCTCAGGGCAGCGCGAAGTTTTTTGATAAAGGTACGCAAGCGGCTGCGGTTGCGACGATTGACGGCGTTGCGCCGCTCGGTCTGGCGGACCCGTTTGATGGCGGAAGCCTTGTTCGGCATGTGGCTTGATTCGTCTCCTTCGTAAAACGCTGGCTCAAAGCAAGTCGCTTAGGATAAGGATTCAGCCTCTTTCCGTCAACGTTCACCGCATGACGGGCTGGCAAAAATTTTCCCTGACGGAAACGCCCACGGCGCTGACGCTTGCCAGGTGCATCGGCAGGCCGGTATGGTTGCTCCCACGATTCAAACAATAATTTTCCTTGATTGGATGCGCCATGACCGAGCCGCACACCCCACTAACTGATACGCCCTCCTGGATGGACCGGCTCAACTGGGTCGGCGCGACGGCCTCACTCATCTGCGCCATTCACTGCCTGGCCATGCCCCTGCTCATCGGGGCGCTCCCGATTCTGGGGCTGAGCCTGCTCACGTCCCCATGGCTTGAATGGTCTCTGATTGGCTTTACGGGCGCAATTGGTCTGCTCACGCTGCTGCCCAGCTACCATCGGAAACATCGCCGGTTACAGCCACTGGCCCTGTTCCTGCTGGGCTTCGGACTCATCCTTGGCACAAAGTTCCTGCTCGATGAAGGCTCCTCGCTGGAAACCTCCGGCATGGTCACGGGAGCGCTCTTCGTGGCCAGCGCCAATCTGACCAATCACCGCCTTACACACACCTGCACTGTCTGTCGGCACTGACGG
>Ga0272446_1001561_pt1 | contig 33095 bp, 25 predicted proteins | sample YNPCB0061_FD_194587 | JGI IMG/M metagenome (GOLD analysis project Ga0272446, IMG submission 194587) | Hot spring microbial mat communities from Yellowstone National Park, WY, United States - YNP-CB-006-1 | ecosystem: Environmental > Aquatic > Thermal springs > Hot (42-90C) > Sediment | place...
CGATGGCCAGGTCAACCCCGGTCGCCCCGCTGTTCTTTAATTCCCGAGCCAGCGACGGAAAATCGGGTACAGCCAACCGCTGATAAGAATCGCTGATGTTGCGTTCCTGTTTCGCCCCAAGTTGCGGAGCAAAAGACGGCACTAAACAGCGCGACTGCTACCCGGTGGGGAGGGAGCTAGTTGCCGGCCGGGGCGGAAGAAAGATGAATCACCAAGCCGAATCCCTTTTTGAAGACTAGTTGCAGAATCTTGTCGCAGCCGTCCGGAGAAATCGCACAGCGTTTGCCGCCCGCAGACTGGCGGACACAAACGCCTTACCGTCCCTGTATCGGCCGGAGAGTATCAACACGCGACTACCCATAAAGTCGCTCTTCTTTGATGTTGAAATGCGATTCACGGTTTGGCGGCAAGCTCGCGCTGAATTTTCTTAACACAATTCGCGGGCGAAGTCACCAGTTCGTGCTCCCAAATTCGCAGAACTCTCCAGCCCATTCGTCGGAGACGATTGCGGATGCGATCGTCTCTTCGCATGTTGCCAGCAACTTTCGCATCCCAGTAGCGGCGGCTCGAATGAGGGCGGCGGTAACACTTTGGGCACCCATGCCAGAAGCAGCCGTCCACAAATATGGCAATGCGCTTGCGTGCGAACACAAAATCGGGCTTCCCCGGCAAGTTGCGGACCTGATACTTCCATCCGCTGATACCCGCACAAGTTAGAAGTGCCCGCAATTTGCGTTCTGTGGACCGGGTGTGCTGCGAGCGCACAGCCGCCATGATACGCGACCGGACTAGTTTGGTCACAACGTCCATTATACCGCTTGCCGCTCTCGTTGTTTGCGGACGGCCGGTTGAAGCAGGATTGCTCCAAAATGCTCAGCCAGAGCGCGTGCAAGCAGTGGCGGAACGGCGTTGCCGACTTGCTTTTGCTGCTCTTCAAACTTCCCGGTAAAAACGAAGGTGTCGTCGAAACCTTGCAAGCGGGCTGCCTCGCGCACGGTGATGCTGCGGTCATCGCGGTAGTGGATAAACCGCCCTGAACCGGGATTTGAAAAATGAGCCGTGATGGTTTGCGCGATGCCGTGCCGATGCAAGCGCCCGTAAGCCTGACTCAAGTATTTAATCTTGCGCCCGCGATCAAAGCGCCGGCGACCATCTAGGTCCTGGTTGCTACCCCCTTCGGGAATCTTCTTAAGTTTCTTCTCAATGAATTCGGCGTCATGAGCGCGCGCGAAATGGTTGGCTAGCAGCCGGGCGTTTCGCCGACGCGCTGATTGATAGTCGGTAAACGGCTCGAGCGTGTAGGCTATTGCTTCTTGCCCCGCTTCCAGAGCCGGCAGATCACCGATGGCGTCCTCGACTGAAATGAATGGTGGGGAAAAAAAGGCGTCCTCCTCGCCGCGAATAGCGGCGTTTACTTCTCGAGCCGTTTGAAGTTTTGGGAAGCGTCCTACGGGGAAGCGCAGTTCGCCTTGAAACACATCTTTTCGCATCGCCGCGATGAAAGCGCGTTTGCGTAATTGCGGAAGCCCATATTCATTCGCCGAGAGCACGTCAGCGGTCGCTCGATACCCGGCTTGCTCAAAGAACCGCTCGGTTTCATCGAGGTATCGTCCACCGTCGTAATCGAGCAGGTTCGGCACATTTTCAATCAGAACGAAGCGCGGTTGCAGTGCGCGAATGAATTCAAGAAAGCGCGCGTATAAAGCATTCCGTGGATCGTCGAGCATCCGGCGCGCGCGCATGTTCAGCCTTGAGAACCCTTGGCAAGGGGGGCCGCCAATAAGAGCGTCCAAGGTATCGCGGGGCGAAAGTTGCGCGGCATCCCTGAGCTTATTGACGCTGAGCGAGCCTAAATCGGCAAGCAAATAACAAGTTTCCGGATGATTCCGCAGGTGAGTTTCGCGCGCCGCCGCGTTCCAATCCACAAGCAACAGAGGCTCAAACAGACGCCCACCGGATGGGCCGATTGCTGCTCGAAACCCTTCAGTAAGCCCGCCAACTCCAGCAAATATATCTATAAACGTAAGCATCGCTGCTCAAGACGCCAGCGGGTTCACCGGCGCCTATGCTTGAGCCGCCTAGGTGCTGCGTTGCGCCGCTGGTTCGGTTGTGTCCAACTTTTCCTTAAACAAGAATGACTGCAAGCTGGGGTCTTTCGCTGCTGCTTCGTAAACCTGTTTGTAGATCTTATCGAGCAACCCATCAACTCGCGCGGCCGAAAGGCCCGATTCCCGCTTTTCGGTTTCGTAAACGGCCTGCTTCACCAGGATGTCCATGTGCCGTTGGAAGATGTACTCCCGCCAGCGCGTGGACTCCGGGCCGTAGTCCTTACTCTCACGAATCTGTTTTGCGAAAGGCGACTGCGTATTGATCCAAAAGATACTTTCCGGCACGTCAACGTCTCGCTGGTACACGGGGGGATGACCCGGCTCACAGTTAACAGTCTGCGTGTATTTCAGGGGATCAGCGTCATAATTGGATAGTAGTACAAGTGGAAACTTTGGCCCCGATCTCTTTTCTTCACCTGCTCCACCGCCTTTGTCGCCTTCCGGCCCGGTCGTGCCTTTGTCGCCCCCGCCCTTTGAGGTTTTTTCGCTCGGCTCGCCGCCGCCGCCTGACCCGCCAAAACCCGGACCGATACCCGGGCCGCCAAAGATTTCACCGCGCAACTTTTCCCAAAACTTGGTCTTACGCATCCAGGAATTTAGAAACTCGTTGAACACACTAGATTGCTTCAGCTCCTCCACGCGTTGTTGGGCCTCACTTTGAGCGGCCATTTTATCAGCGAGGTCATTTACTTTTTGGCATATCCAACTCAACAACGCCTGAACCTTCTCGTCATCCTCGACGAGTTTGTCGCGCGAATTTCGGACGCAGTCATTTTCTGGGTCTTCAAGAATGGGACATTCGCATTCGCCATAGATAAACTCAGTTTCGCTGAAGTTTCTGATCTGTCCGAGCTCATTCATGCGGTACGACGCCACGACCCCGATCCCTGCGAGAATGTCAATGCAGTTAAGGCTTGCGCGGTCTCCATGACGGTTGAAAGGTTCGGCGGACGTAAAGAGCCGAAGTTTGCCTGGCGGGAATTTGTCGTTCGCCAATTCGATTTCTGCGCCGCCGTGCTGAATGATGCGAGGGACGTCATACTCAAACGGACCTTCAAAGCCGGGACGGGGTGTGATCTTTTCCGTTTGTAGTCGAAAAGGCGGTTGGTCGCCAACCACGGCGAAGATTGGCTTGTGTTTGATAAGACGGCGCGCCTGCGGATGGACACAAAGGCGTTGAAGGATGCTGCGCGGCGAATTTTTTCGCTTAATTCGCTCCGGCGCCTCGCCGATTACGACAGTAAAGCCTGTTTCGCCCCTTTCCAAACGGCGGCGGACGATGTCCGGCACGTGCGGCATCAAATCTGTGAGATTGGCCAATTCCAACGCGCGCTTCAAACTCATGGGTCTATTCTCGTAGTTTGGGTCAAAACCATATCGTTTGCGCGTGTTGAAACCAAAAACGTTGAGCTTACCATTGCGATAGGTAATAAATCGCGATTCTGTAAACATTTGGCGCATGTAAAACTTCCCGCCGTTGCCGTGTCCGCCCAGAAACCTTCGCCCTTTGCCGCGACTTGCCGCATTGGGGTCGCCCCAGCGTTTGAATGCGTTATCAATCTCCTCGTGGGTCATGCCGACGAAGTCAACGCACTCGAAGATCACTGGGCTGACAGCCGTCTTCGGGCGCAGACGAAGATACACATACTGATCGTCGTCTGCATACTTCGGCGAGCCATCCGCGTTTGTCTCGCGGTTATAAGCGTCCACAGAATTCTTGATCCATTCACCAAAGCCTTTGGCGTGGTCAAACTTGAACTCTCTCCCGATGATCTCCAGCAAGTGGTCGTCAAACACATTTGGCTGTTCGTTGATTTTGAACTCGCTCATGGTTTCCCTTTCTTGCGCTCAATGATGACAGCAAATTGCTTGCAAACGTAATCATGCAATTGCGCGGCTAACTGGTACTTCGGATTCTGCGATATCCGCACAGCGTCAGCAACGGCTTCTGCGACTGCATTCAACCGCCCCAGAAACTCGTGCTTCTCCGTGCGCACGGTAGCGCCCAAATATGCATAGAAATCTGTGTCGAGAATCTTTTCCGCCTGGCCGGTGGCAAAATACCTGAAGGCGTCAGTTTCGATGATCCGCTTTAATTCTGCCTCCTTGTCGCGGCTTAAGCGATCCTGCATCTTCGTCCCGCCGAGAACCTGCTCCAAGGGCAGTTGCCCGTGCCTGACTTTGTCCAATTGCGCGGCATAGGCGAGCCCCTTCTCGGTCAGACGGAACTTCTTGTTGCCGGAAAGCACAAAGCCGCGATCCTTTAGTGGCCCATACAGCGGCTTGTGAATGTCTGAGGCATCGGGGTATTGGCGAACATACTTGCGTAAGCCGAAATCTTCAGGAAAAAGCTTCCAAGCAGCGACTACAATGTCCTCATAGTCCAGCGGTTTACTCTTGCCGGCGGAGAGTTCATACATCGCTACCAAAATTTTCTCGGGTCGTGGGATAGCATTCATGATGAACCCTCTCGATTCTCTGTGTGGAACAGAACTATATGGTAGCCGATGAGTGCTTCCATTCGTTCATCGCCGTTGGCGAGCAACCCTTCGCTGGCCTTGTGCGCTCGACCACCGTGCAGGTCCAGCAGCCGAATCGGGAGTGGCCGCAACTCGGAGTGCTGGTGTCAATTTGGATGGGGCATTCGCCGTTGGAGGTGCTGGCGTAAAGTTTGTAGAGAGGGCGGTTGTCGCCGCCCCACGGGTTCGGTTTTTGCAGCAGATACGCCCAGACCTCTTCGGTGGTGAGGTGCTCGATGGGATTGGAAACCCAGACGCACGGCAGGTCGGGGTGACGACACAGGCCGTTGCGCTTCTCCCGGCCGGCCATTGTCTGCGCCCGAGTAGCGCTCTCGGCCCGACGCGCGCCCAGATGGAGGATTGCTTCGCCCCAATGCCCCATGCGTTGATTTACGAAGGTGGTGACCGGATCAATTTTGAGCCGTTGGGTGCACCAGCGGAAAATCCGATTCGGCGGCGGGTAGCCGCGCCCGATGATGTTGACCCAAAAGGATTGTTCGGGCGGCGGACGGAGCAGTTTGACCTCGATGTTCAGGTTGTTCAGTTCCGAGAACCGCCGGATGCGGGCGAGGGTGGATTCCACCATTTCGACAATCGCCGGTATCTCGACCCTCGTGTCGGTGCAAAGAATCGTGACGGGTTTCTTGCGCGCTTCGGGCGGCTGGGCAAGCACGGCGTCCACGACCAGCGACACGACCATCGTGCTGTCCTTCCCGCCGCTGAACCCGACGAGCCAAGGGCGCGGATCGTCCGCGTAAAGTCGGCACAACCAAGTTTTGATGTCTTGGTAGTTTCCGGTCGCCATCGGGCGTGATTGTGGGGCCGACGGCGACGCCTGCAAGCGGGAAAAATCCAAGCTAGGAAGGCCGGGTTGACTCAAAAAGATGATTACCGAAACGGGGGACCGGGGAGGCTGGACAGCCCCGGTTGACTCAAAAATGGGTGTTACCGAGCCAGGAACACCCAAATGAGCCAAAACACCCGTCAGGAAGTCCTTCCCCAAATGCGTCGGCGCTACCTCCGCGCCGGTCGCCCCTACAAGTCCTAACTGGTCACCGAACTGGTCGAACTCTTCGGTTGCCATCGCAAGGCCGCCCTGCGTGCGCTGCAGCCCAAGGCCCCCGTCCTGCGCGCGCCCTTTTCGTCCGCGGCCGCCCAAGGAATACTCGCCGGAGAAGCTGCTGCCGCCGCACAAGGCCATCTGGCTGGCAGCGCTGCAGCCCTGTGGCGAGCGCCTCAAGGCCTGCCTGCCCGAATGGCTGGCCGACTACGAGGCCGACCATCCTTGGCTGGAAACCGACGTGTGGTCGCTAATCCACGTGCTGTGCCGGGGGCCATTGGACTACCTGCTCAACTACCGCCTGCCGACGATGAAGCTGGAGCAGAAGGGGTGGGTGGGCTGTCGGACGGTGCGCAAGTATGGCCCCACTTGCACACCGCTACCGCGCGTGTTGGCCCGCGCAGAGGAGGCGGAAGCGACCAAGGTCCGGCTGCGAGCCGAGCAGGCTGTGATGAACACGTTTGCGGTGCGCCGGGAACTGGACCGGCAAATACGGGCGATCGAGGCAGCGCGGCGCGGGACGGCGCCTGCACAGGGCGGGGGCCAGGAGTTAGAAGGACGAACCCCAAGCAACGTACGCGGGGGAGGCCGACCGGAGCGGTACCGGCGGCTTCCTTCGTGCTCCGATTTTGCGGGGTCGTTGGGTCACCCCCATTTTGAGTCAACGCCTCCCCCGCCCGCCTCCGCTTGGGTAACACCTATTTTGAGTTACGGCCTAGTTCGCGACGCCGGTGGGGAAGCTCCATGTAATGAACCTCCGCCGCGGTGTGGGCCGCTAGTCGTTGCTGTTAAAGGAGCGAGCGATGAGAATCAGGCGCAGGAGCTCCAAAACGGCAGTGACCAACGCGGCCACGTAGGTCAACGCGGCCGCACTGAGCACCCGGCTCACCGCGGCGGATTCGCCGGGGCTGATGATGCCGGTGCGCACCAGCGCGTCCTTGGCGCGGCGGCTGGCGTCGAACTCGACGGGCAGCGTGATCAGTTGGAACAAGGTGACCACGGCATAGGCTCCGACCGCGTACGGCAGCAGGGCGCCGAACAGGCGGGGGCTCAAAATGCCAAACATGGTCAGCAGGAACCCGACGCCGAGGATGAGAAAGGCGGCGGTGCTGGCGAAATTGGTGGCGGGCACCAGCATCATCCGCAGTTGCAAGGGCGCATAGGCGGCTTTGTGCTGGAGGGCGTGTCCCGCTTCATGAGCGGCCACGCCTACTGCCGCCACGGAACGTCCGAAGTAATTTTCCTCGGAGAGGAACAGCGCCCGGCGCATCGGGTCGTAATGGTCGGTCAGATGTCCCGGCACCGGTTTGACCGGGACCTCGGTGAGACCGGCGCGGTCCAGGATTTCGCGGGCTGCTTCCGCGCCGCTGAGACCGCCCGAGGCGGGAACCCGCGAGTAGCGTCCGTAGGTGGACATCAGCTTCATCTGCGCCCAAATGCCCAAAAGCAGCCCGGGCAGGATGAAGATGTCCCACGCAAAGAAAAATCCAAAGGCCAGCATCATGGTCTCGTTGTTGTTGTCCGGGCGGCCGACGCCCGATGCGGGGCGAGCCCGCGCTCTGATTCCCCCGCGGCGGGGCCGGTCGGTCCGCCCTCCGGCAGCGGCCGGAGTTAATGGCGCGGGAAAATACTCAAGAAGGCGGAGCGCGCAAGCCGAACCGGACGCTGTTTTTCCCCTCGCCCTTGCAAAGTCGGCACTGCGCGGACGCGACGCAGCACGGCCCCACCGGCTCCGGCCAGGTCATGCGGGAGGGCGCCCGGGAACGCGACCGCGTTGTGGCGGGTCAAATTTCGAGAACCTTCTCGAACGGGGTGAGATTGCGGGCGCCGTGCCGGGTGATCACCACCATGTCTGCCAGAGCAACCGAACCCCAGCGCGGATGCGTTGCGCCGGACACCACGGTGAGCACGTGCCCGGTTTGCAGGACGGTCCCGGCCGGCCCCGGCAGGAACGGCGGTTCCCACCGCGCGAGGCCCACTCCGTGGCCGCTGACGTGCGCCTGCCAGTCCGCCGACGCCCGCCGCGGGCGCGTGGGAGTTGCCTCGTGGGCCGTCAAGCTGCGGAGCAAGGCGGCGTGGGCTTCGGCGGTCTCGACCCCCTCGCGCAAGTGGCGGAGGGCGAGTGACTGCGTTTGAAGGAGTGCGGCGTGCCGGGCGCGCACCGGCTCCCGCGCCCGGCCCCGCACGACGGTGCGCACCAGCGCGGCGTGATAGCCGGTCTTGCAGGAGCGGAGCAGCAGGGCCAAGAGGAGGGGCCGGTGGGCGGGCAAGGGACCATGCGCCGACGGGCCGGGGCAACCGCCTTCCATTCCCAGGGTGACGGTGACTTCTTCGGGGTGGCCGCCGGCTTGAAAGATCGCCACCTGCATGATGGCCCGCAGACGCTCGGCCGTGAGCGGCGCGCCGCGAAAAACCAAGCGGCGGCGCGAATTGATCTGGGCGTTTTTCAAGGTTTGGAGCCCTTCGGCCAAACCCACTTCAGCCATGACCACGGCCGCCCGAATCATGGCGACTTCGGCGGCCGACTTGACGGCCCGCTCGGGGAAAAGCGGTCCGTCCGGCCGGGGCAGCAAGCGCAGTTTGTGGTCGCGCAACTCGCGCGCCAGGGCCAGCGGAAAGTCGGCCGGCACCACCACGCGGCGCACCCCCTGGGTTCGAAGCCAGCGCGAGATGGCCGCCGCCAGCCGGGCCGTGGGCTGGCCATTCCCCTGAGGCAGGTAGCGGGACAAGGGCCGCACCCGGCAATCCCCCGCCGCGCCGCGGCCGGCGGGCAGGTCGGCTTCATCCAGCAGGGCATAACCCCGGCCGTGCAAGCGGAGGTACACGGCCGGGCGGGTCAGTGGCGCGCCCACCGCGTAACGCAGGTCCGCGCAGTGAGCGCCGTCCGCCACAATGAGCAGGTCATCCGTGGCCATGGTCAGGGTCGGGCGGAAACTGTCGCCCCGCGGCGGACTCGCGCAACACCAAAAAGGAACCCGGGCGCGGCGACCCGAAATGGCCGTCGCGCCCGGGCGTGAAGCAGGGCGTTTACTCGTAGCTGAGCACCAGGTTGGCGCCCTGGAGCTGCACCGAGGTGATGCGGTAGGCCTGTCCGCCGCGGAGCCGGTAGAAGCGGGTCGGGCCGCTGACGGGCACGGTGATGGTCTTGGCGCCGGTGTTGATTACGGCGGTGTTGTCGTCGGCGAACGGTTCGCCGAGGCGGGCGGTGGACTGGAGTTTGATTTCGGGTTCGGCCGCCACGTCCACGTAGGCCTTTACGGCCTTGGCGGAAGCCGGGTCGTTGATGAGGGTGCGCTCGCCGGAGTTCAGGTCCACGCTGAACCATTCGGCGTAGGCGTTGCCGCCACGCTCGTACCAGACCATGCGGAAGGGGTAGAACCCGCTTTCGCGGACCACGAAGTCGAAGGTCTCGTTTGCCGGCCCGCCGTTGTGGAAGGCGAGCACGGGCGTCTTGTCACTGAGCCGGGCGCCGGAGGAGATTTTGTAGCCGTCGTCCGTGACCACGCCGAAGCGGTAGGCGCCGGCGGGCAGCTCGAGCCAGGCGGTGATTTCGACGGCAAAGTCGTCGGTGCCTTCCTGGGATTCCGCCAGCCCGGGCACCAGGCTTTCCGGGAAGCCGTTGTCGGCGGTGAAATAGCCCGAGGGCCGGTCGTCCTGGGCCTGGTTGATGAGTTGCTCGACGACATTGGTCTCGACCGCCTTGGGGATGGTCGAGTTGGGGGCCAACTGGTTTTCGGCGCGGTCCAGGCTGTTTTCGAGGTTCGAGAAGGCCGGGGCCTGCACCATGCGGACGTTGAAGCCCCGGGCCAGGCCCGGGCCGGCGCGGCGGTTGGCCGGGTCGAGCGCCAGGTAATTGAGGGTGAAGCTCCAGCTCTGCGCCACCTCGACGCCCTCGCTGTCCTGGAAGGAAAGGCGGGCGGTGTGGGTCTGGCCGGGCGGCGGCAGCGGGCTGATGGCATAGGACACGTCCGCACCGGTGGCGGTGGGGGTGACCGTGGCCGGGACGGCCGCGCCGTCGAGTTCGAGGCGGATGGTGGCGGGGTTGACGGTGGTGTCGCGGTTTTGAATCGAGGCCGTGATGGACGGCGTGATGGTTTGCACCGTGGCGTCCGGCGCGGGCCCGAGGTTGGCGATGACCGGCCGCTGCGGGCCGACCTCGGGCACCGGCAGGAAGACCAAGTAGTTCAGGTACCGGTTGCCGGTGTTGTCGTCCGGGGTGATGTGCCGCAGGCGGAGCGTCTTCTTGCCCGAGAGCCGGAGCACGATCTTGTTCTGTCCGGTGCCGTCAGTCAGCGGGATGTTGCGGAAGGTGAAGCCGGTGGTCCGGCCCAGGAAACTGCCGAGCGCGCGGGTGGTCTGGTCCGGTTGAGTGGGATCGCTGGTGACCTCCTCGAGCACGCTTTCGGCCTGGGTGAAGTTCACGATGGCTTCGCGCAGGTACACCTCGTACGAGCCGGCGGGGAATTCGCGGGTGAAGTTCTGCCATTCATTCGCGGCGAGGTCGCCCACGTCGTAGTCGTAGATGCCGCCATCCGGGTTGAACACGCTGCGCACCAGGTCCAAGGACCTTTGCATCCGTACCGGGTCGAGGGTGCGGTACATGGTGTTGGCGCCGTTGGGGGCGGTGCGGGTGTCGTGGAAGTCCACGCCTTCGAGGCCGGCGCGGTCAGTGTAGGAATTGTTGGCCTGGCCAAATCCCTCGGGGGTGCGTACCGGGTTGTTGAAGTAGGACCCGCCGTCGAAGTTGTAATCCTCGACTTCGACCACCCGCGCGGCGCTGGTGAAGGTGTCGAAGTAAATGGTTTGCGTGGTCGTGGCGCCGTCGGCGTCGGTGACCGTGATTTGGGCGGCGTAGTTCACGTCCGCGCTCAATCCGCCAAGTGTGGCGGTGCGGTTGGCGCCGGAGCCGCCGAGCACCAGGCCGTTGGCGGTGGTGTAGGTGGTGCCGTTGAGCACGACGCTGATGGCCGAATCGGCCAGCGGCTTGTCGTCGCTGACCTTGAAGGAAATTTGCGTCGAGGCCGGCAGGAAATTGGCGCCGTCGCGCGGGGCGACCTCGCTGAGGATGGGCGGTTGGTTGGCCGCCTCGGGCGGGGCGCACGCCACCAGGTTGTCGTACACGACCTGGTAGCCGGCGGGGTCTTTCCCGCTGTCGCCGTACAGGTACAAGACCACGTAGCCGGTGCCGAGGAATGGCGCGGGGGGCGAATCGGTGCCGTCATCGAGCACGTCCGCCCCGGCCGTATCCACAAAAGTGCGGTCGAAGATGACGGCGTTGTTGTCGTCGCGGTCATACACCCGTCCCCGGATGGTCACCTCGCCGTTGCGCACCGTGAGGCTCAGAGAGAGGGTGACGTTGTTGTTCTTGAGCGGCGGGGTGGGGTTGACGTTCAGGAAGTACTTGTTGATGCCCTTGGTGATGAGGATGTCGGTCTCAGACTTGGCCAGGCCGTAGCCGGCCAGGGTGTTGGCGCCGGTGGCGGTGGGAATCCAGGCCAGCACCGCGAAGGAATCCGGCCCCTGGCCGCTGACCAGGTCCACGCTGAACTCGTGGCGGGTGCCTTCGGCGAGCGTGAAGAGCTTGGTTTTCTTGGTGCTCGAGATGAAGTAAGACTGGCCCAAGGTTGGCAGATTGAAGGTGAAGACGCCGTTGGCCTGCTGGCCGCCGGGCAGGGGGAGGTTGGCGGGATTGGCGTCTTCCCAGCCGGTGCGTTCGGCGGCGTTGAAGTCATCGAGCACCTGCTCGTCGCAGATGAAGACCTCGAGGTTGTCGTAGATCACCTGGTAGCCCGCGGGGTCCTGACCGCCGTCGGCATAGAGGTAAAGCACCGGATGCCCCAGCCCCAGGAACGGCGCGGGGGGCGAGTCGGTACCGTCGTCGAGGACGTCCGCTGCGGGCGTGTCCACGTAAGACCGCTCGAAGATCACGGCATTATGGTCGTCCTTGTCCAGCACCCGGCCGGTGATGTACACGCTGCCTCCCTTGACCTTGAGCGTGAGCACCAGGGTGACGTTCTCGTTCTTGAGGGCGGTGGCGGAGTTGAGGAAGTACTTGTTGATGCCCTTGGTGATGAGAATGTCGCTGGTGGACTTGGCCAGGCCGTAGCCAGCCAGGGTGTTGGCGCCGGTGGCCTGGGGTATCCAACCCAGCACGGCAAACGAGTCCGGCCCCCGGCCGCTGACCAGGTCCACGCGCAACTCGAGCGTGCGACCCTCCTTGAGTTCGAGCGGTTCGGTTTTCTTGGTGCTCGACACGAAGTACGGCTGACCGAGCGCCGGCAGGTTGAAGGTGAAGACGCCGTCGGCCTGCTGGCCGCCGGGCAGCGGCAGGTTCGCGGGGTTGGCGTCTTCCCAGCCGGTGCGTTGGGCGGCGTTGAAGTCGTCCAGCACCACGGCATGGGACAGCCAAAGCCCGGCGACGCAACTCAAGGCGGCCGCCCGGGCGGCACGGAGGCATACAAGGGAACGTTTCATGAGGAGTTTGGGTGTGACTGCACCGCCCGCCCGGCCGCGAAAGCACCCGCATTCACCAGGCCGGGTCGGAAACGATGTCGAAGCCACGAGTACGCGGTTCATTTGGATTTACGGAACGATGCTTTCCGCTTGGCTCGAGGGGCGTCAATGAAATTCCGGCCTGGCGCGCGGCCGTGGCGCTCGGACCGCCAAACGCATCGTTGACACCCAGGCCGCTTGAGGTACTGTGCCGCCCCTTTGACAGGATAACTGCTATGCCCAGAACCGCATCAGCCGCGCGGCGGGTTCGCGTCACGGCCCGGCGCACCGCCCGCAATCGCAGCGTCAAGTCGCGCCTGAAGACCCTCGAGAAGCACTTCCGGCGCGCCGTGACCCAGAAGCAAAAGGACGCCGCCGTCACCGCGCTGCGGCAGGTGGTGTCCGCCCTGGACAAGGCGGCCAAGGTGGGCGTGATCCACCGCGGGAAGGCCAACCGCAAGAAGTCCCGGCTTTCCGGCCTGCTGGCGCAGTTGAACGCCCCCGCTCCCGCACCGGCGGCTGCCTGAGTGGCTGGCCAGTGGTCTGAACCACGGCGGCTCATCCATCCCCGCCCGAGCGTCGGCTGGCAACTTCGGTCGCGAGGTTCTACTTCCTACGGAGGTCGGGCTTGGCTGGAACGCGGGGAATCTCCCCGGATTGGCCGACGCCTGCATTGAAACCTCTCGGCGGGCCTCGCCGGGCCGGGGTCAGGGCGCCGGGGTTGCGCGCGGTTTGATCAGCAGCCGGCTGTCCTCCACCACCAACGCCTCGAGTTTCTTGAGCAGTTCGACGCTGGCCGCGTCTTTGTAGAGGTCTTTGACCAGGTTTTGGGTGCGGATGCCGGCCATGACGCGCTCGGGCACGGGCCGGCCGTTGACTTCGAGGGCGTCGAGCGTCACGAGCAAAATCCCGTTTTCGAGGCTGGCCTTCACTTCGGCGACCCCGTTGAGGTAGCGGTTTTTCAACTGGCGCAAGCCCAGGCTTTCCAGGGGCAGGCTCAACGTGCCCCGGAGCTTGTTGCCCACGATGGCCACGTGGACGTGGTCCTTGAACTCCCCGGCCTGCGGGGCGTGGTTGATGAGCAGGTTCACCTCCCGCTCCGAAAGGGAAAGCGCCGGCGTGGGCCGGCCGGCCTGGAGCGCTTCGGCAAAGGCCCGGAAGCGCTCCTGCACGGCGCGAATCTCCTCCGGTCCGGCCTCCACCCGCGGGACGGGCATGGGCGCGGGCGCAGTGTACTGGGCGACCAGCCGGTTGATGGCGTAGCGCACCCCGAAATACGCGGCCAGCGAGCCGACGACAAACAACACGACCAACGTCAGGCAGCCGTAGAAAAAACAGCCGCGGCCTTTGCGCGGTTCGGTCTCAGACATAAACGTGGGGGTTCCGGGACCGGACCTTGGCGAAAAACCCGCCGGCGCACAACGCCAAATCTGCCGCGCGCCGCCCCGCGGCTGCTCGCGGCCCGGCATGGACAACCCGCCACTGCGCGCTAGGCTGGCTGCGCCCTATGGCTCCGCGTCCGCCCCGCGCCGAACCCACCCCCGCCACCCTCGGCTACGCCATGCCCGCCGAGTGGGAGTCGCACGCCGCCACGTGGCTGGTCTGGCCGCACAACGCCAGCGACTGGCCCGGCAAGCTGGACCCCGTCCGCTGGGCCTATGCCGAAATCGTTCGCAAGCTCACCCCGGGCGAGCGGGTGCGCCTGTTGGTGCAAACCCCCCGCATTGCCGCGGTGGCACAGACCTGCCTGGCGCGCGCGGGCGTGGACCTGCGGCGGGTCGAGTTCATCCTCCAGCCCACCGACCGCGGGTGGACCCGCGACACCGGGCCTCTGTTTGTTTGCCGCGGCCGGGGCCGGGCCCGCCGGCGGGCCATCGTCCACTTCCACTTCAACGGTTGGGCCAAGTACCCGAACTGGCGCCGCGACCGGCGCGTGCCCGAAATGGCTGCCCGGCGCCTGCGCTTGCCGCTGTTCGAGGCGCGCGCGGCCGGCCGTGAATTGGTCTTGGAGGGTGGCGGCATCGAGGTCAACGGCCGGGGCACGCTCCTGACGACCGAGGAATGTTACCTCGACCCGCGCGTGCAGGTGCGCAATCCCGGCCTGGGCCGCGCCGAATACGAGGCGGCGTTCCGGGAGTATCTGGGCGCGCGCCACGTGTTGTGGCTGCCGCGCGGGCTGGCAGGCGACGACACCCACGGTCACATTGACGACCTGGCCCGGTTTGTGAACCCGCGCACGCTGGTGATGGTGCGCGAGTCCAACCGCCGCGACGCGAACTACCGCCCGCTGGCCGAGAATTGGGAGCGCGTGCCGGACCTGCGCCTGGAGGACGGCTCGAAGCCCGAGGTGGTGCCGTTGCCCCTGCCCGCGCCGCTGTTTTTCGACGGCCAACGGCTGCCGGCCAGCTACGCGAATTTCTACCTGGCCAACGCCGCCGTGCTCGTGCCCACCTTCAACGACCCCAACGACCGCGTGGCGCTGGGGATTCTGGCCGAGCTGATCCGCGACCGCCCGGTGGTGGGCATCCACGCGGTGGACCTGGTGTGGGGCCTGGGCACGTTGCACTGCCTGACCCAGCAGGAACCGGCCTGAGTCCCGGAAAAGCAAAAGGGCCGCACCCGGCGGCCCTCGCGGCGAAGCAGCGTGGCGCGGCGCTTACTTTTTCTCGGCGCCCGCCTTGGCCTTCTCGGCCTCCTGTTGCTTGAGTTTCTCGAGGTCGGCGGCCTTGATGACCTCGATCTTGGCGCCCTTTTCGAGTTCTTCCTTCGAGGGCACCTTGATGATGTCGCTGGTCACCGGCTGGGCCGGCGCCGCGGCGGCGGCAGCCTGGCTTTGCACCGAGATCAGCTCGACCTCGAATTGGAGCAGCGAGTTGGGCGGGATGCCCGGCCGGCCGGCCTCGCCGTAGGCCAGGTCAGGCGGAATGAAAAGCTGCCACTTGGCGCCGGGTTTCATGAGCTGGAGCGCCTCGGTCCACCCCTTGATGACCTGGCCGACGCCGAAGGTGGCCGGCTGGCCGCGCTTGTAGCTGCTGTCAAACTCGGTCCCGTCCAGGAGGGTGCCCTTGTAGTGGACGGTGACCTGGTCGTTGGCCTTGGGCGATTCGCCGGCGCCCTCGGTGAGCACCTTGTACTGGAGGCCGCTGGCGGTGGTGACCACGCCCTCCTTGGACTTGTTGGCGGCCAGGAAGTCCTCGGCGGCTTTCTTGTTTTTCTCGGCCATCCGTTTCCGGGCCTCGTTTTGGTAGGCCATGATGGCGTTGCGGGCGTCGCTCTCGGACATCTGCGCGTTGCCGCCGGCGGCGTCCTTGAACCCGCGGATGAACTGGTCCAGGTCCACCTCGCCGGGGTCCACCCCGTTGCGCTTGAGGTTCGAGCCCAGGCTCAGTCCCAGGCCGTAGCTGAACTTGGTCTTGGAATCGGCGCCCGCCGCGGCGTCTGCCGCCGAGGTCCCCACGGCCAGCAGGCCGGGCAACAACGTCAGGAGCAAACAGCGTTTCATCATGTGAGCATTCATCGGCGCCAGCTTTTCGGAAACGGCCCGCACCAGCAACAGGAAAAGCGACCCGCTCCCCCCGGCGCCGGCCAAAGCGCGCCGGTGCCTTGACCCGCCCGCGCGGCGCGCCCAGGCTCGGGCCCGTGAAAATCCCCTTGCTCCTGCTGGCCCCCGGCCTGGGCCTGCTCTCGCTGCTGGCGGCGGACGAAACCACCCCGCCGGAACCGCGCGTCACCGTCGCCGAAAACCCGGCGACCGGCCTTTGGGAAATGGTCGGCCCCGCCACGCGGGTGACGCTTCACCCGACCAACCTCGCTCTGCGGGTGCAGACCGCCGCCGCCACCTGGGCGTTCGAGCCCTCGCGCCCGGGCGACCTGCTGGTGCGCCAGGCGGGCCGGCGGCTGAGCCTCGCGCTGGCCGCGGCCGGGCATCGGCGCATCACACCGTACGCCACCGGCTTCCTGACCGGCCTGAAGGTCGAACTCGGCGGGTTCACGGCAGAGGGCGAGCCGTTGGACCTGCGCCTGCAACTTTTCCTGGGCCTGGAGGGCGCCGAGGAATTGGCGTTCACGCTCATCGCCTCGGACGATGCCGCGCGCGTGCTCCAGTGCGATTGGCCCGGCGGCCTGGCGCCGGAGTCGTTCGACACGACCGTGGTGCCGTACATGCAGGGCATGTTGCTGCCACGTGACTGGCCCGAGAAAACGTGGCTCTACGACACGCTCAGCTTCGGGCGCGGCCTCTACCAGCCTTGGTGGGGCCACCAGCAAGGCGCGGCGGCCTGCTTGCTGATTTTGGAGACGCCCGACGACGCCGGCTGCCACTTCGAGCACCCCGCCGGCGGGCCCACGCGCCTGGGCCCGCGCTGGGTGCATTCGCTGGGCCGCATGGCCTACCCGCGCCGGGCGCGGCTGTGCTTTTTGGACCGGGGGAATTACGTGGACCTGGCCAAGCGCTACCGCCGCCATGCGCTGGCCGGCGGTCGGTGGGTCTCGCTCCGGGAAAAGATCGCGCGCAACCCGGCCGTGGCCCGCTTGATCGGCGCGCCGGTGGTCCACACCAGCATCCTGTACCACATCCAGCCCGAGTCGAGTTACTACGACAAAAACGACCCGGCGAAGAACCATCAACTGGTCACGTTCGCCGAGCGCGCCCGGCACCTCGAGGCCCTGGCTGCCCGCGGCATCACCAACGCCTACGTGCACCTGGACGGCTGGGGCTTGCGCGGCTACGACAACCTCCACCCGGACGTCCTGCCGCCCTGCCCCGAGGCCGGCGGCTGGGACGGCCTGCGGCTTTTTGCCGAGACCTGCGAGCGGCTCGGTTACCTCTTCGCCATCCACGACCAGTACCGGGATTACTACCTGGACGCCCGCTCCTACGACGACCGCCACACCGTCACCGACGAGCACGGCGCGCGCCCGCGGCACAGCATCTGGTACGGCGGCCGCCAGTCCATCCTCTGCCCGAGCCTGGCGCCGGGGCACGTGCGCAAGAACCACGGCGCGTTGCTCGCCGCGGGGGTCAAGCTGCGCGGCGCTTATCTGGACGTCTTTTCGGTCGTGCCCCCCGACGAGTGTTACCAGGCCGAGCACCCCGTCACGCGCCCCGAATGCTTGCGCTGGCGCGGTGAATGCCTCGACTCGGTGCGCGCCTGGGGCGGCGTGGTCAGCTCCGAAGAACCCAGCGACTGGTCGGTGAAACACCTGGACCTGGTTCACCACGGCCCGTACGCGCTCAATCCCAACCCCGGCAAGGGCCCCGCGATGGGCATCCCGGTGCCGCTGTTCAACCTGGTCTATCACGACGCCCTGCTCCTGCCCTGGTCGCTGGAGCGGGGCGCCTGGGGCATCCCGGAAAAGGACCTGGGCTTCCTGCACGCCCTGGCCAACGGCGGGATGCCTTACTTAGGCTTGAATCCCGGTCCGGAAGAGTTGGACCGGGTGCGCGCGGTCTGCGCCCTGCATCGGCGTGTGGCCCTGCTCGAGATGACCCGGCACGAGTTCCTGGACCCCGGCCGGCGCCGCCAGCGCACCACCTTCGCCGACGGCACGCGCGTGACGGTGAATTTCGACCGCGACACCTGGGAGGTCGAACCACCTCTGTGAAAAAAAGCCGCGGCCCGGCCATGTGGCCGGACCGCGAGCCATCCGGGTCATCGCGCCGCGCCTTGGGGGCGCCGCGCTGGCGGCCGGTTACCGAAGACGGGCCAGCACAGCCTTGATAGCCTCGAAGTTGGGCAGGTCCTTGGGGGTCGGCGTCTGCTCGCTGTATTGCACGACACCCTGCTTGTCCACCACGAACGCCGCCCGCGCGGAGACCGAACCCAGGCCGAGCAGGTCGGGCAAGAGCACGCCGTAGTCGGCGGCGGTTTTCTTGTTCAGGTCGCTGGCCAGTTTGACGGTGATTTTTTCCTGCTTGGCCCAGGCTTCCTGCGCGAAGGGGCTGTCCACGCTGATGCCGATGACCTCGGCCCCCAGGCCGGCGTAGGCGTTCAGGCCGTTGGAGATGTCGCACATTTCCCGGGTGCACACGCTGGTGAAGGCCAGCGGGAAGAACAACAGCACGGTGTTCTTCTTGCCGAAGTTGTCGCTGAGGCGGACGTCGGCCAGGCCGGCGTCGGTCTTGGTTTTGAGGGTGAAGTCAGGGGCTTGGGAGCCAACGGGGATGGGCATGATGTCAGTTTCGGGTTGATGGTTTTGTGGCGAATGCGCCGTGCATTCCGCGCCCACGTATAACCCGCGGCGGTGGTCTGTCAAACCGGCCCGGAAAAAGAAAACCGGCCGGAAGACCGGCCGGTCAGAAAGTGGAGCGAGCGAAGGGATTCGAACCCTCGACATCAACCTTGGCAAGGTTGCGCTCTACCAGGCTGAGCTACGCTCGCAGTCACCCCACGGGCCGGGAGCTTAGGCCGCGGGGCCGGGAATGCAAGCCCCGTTTTGGGCGCCGCCCGCGCGGGGGCGCTTTTTTCTTCCCAAGCGGGCCGGTCGCCCTAGGCTTTTGGCCGAAGACCTATGCCCAAAGCACACACCTACAAGTTCTGTTTCGGCCCGTGGAACCTGAGCGAAGGCCAAGACCCCTACGGCCCGCCCACGCGCCCCGCCCAGTCCTTCGACTGGAAGCTCGAGCAGCTCAAGAAGCTCGGCTTCGACGCCATGATGTTCCATGACGACGACGCCGTGCCGGACATTGACAACAAGACCGACGCCCAGCTCAAGGCCGAGGCCCGCGCGCTCAAGAAGAAGCTCGACGACGCCGGCGTCGTGGCCGAGATCGTGGCCCCGCGCCTGTGGTTCGACCCGCGCACCGTGGACGGCGCCTACACCAGCAACGACCCCAAGTGCCGTCAGTACGCCATCGAGCGCTCGCTCCGCTGCATTGACGTGGCCAATTACCTGGACTGCGACCTCATCGTGCTGTGGCTGGCGCGCGAGGGGTCCTACATCCGCGAAAGCAAAAACGCCCGCCGCTGCGTGGACTACCTGGTCGAGGCCATCAACCGGATGCTCGCTCACGACAAGAAAATCCGCATCGCCATCGAGCCCAAGCCGAACGAGCCGATGGACCTGGCCTACATCCCCACCATCGGCCACGCGCTCGCGCTGGCCAACCTGACCGACGACCCCAAGCGCGTGGGGTGCCTCATCGAGACCGCCCACGCGTTGCTGGCCGGTCTGGACCCGGCCGACGAAATTGATTTCGCCTGCGCCTTCGGCAAGCTGTGGTCGCTCCACCTCAACGACCAGAACGGCCTGAAGTTTGACCAGGACAAGCCCTTCGGCTCGGCGAACCTGCGCGTGGCCTTCAACCAGGTGCGCGCGCTGGAGCGCAACGGCTACGGCCGCCACGGCGAATACGTGGCCTTCGACGTGCACCCCTTCCGCACCACCAAGGTCGAGCACTGGACCCTGCACCTGGAAAACAGCCGGCGCACCTTCCTGCGGCTGGTCGAAAAGGCCCGCACCTTCCCCGAGGCCGAGGCGCAGCGCCTGATCAAGGACCGCAACTACGCGGCGCTGGATCAGCTCGTGCTCGAGCACCTCATGGGCAAATAGCCGTCACCACGCGCCCCGCTGATCACGCCCGTCGCGCTCGCCGGCGGGCGTTTGCGTTTGTCGAACCGGGCGCCGGGTCCGTCCCGCGCGCCGCGGTCCGGGACTAACCACTTGCCCCGGGCCGCCGCCCCGCCGCATGCTCCGGGCGCGATGCTCGAGGAACTCAAGCGGATGGTCTGCGAAGCCAACCTGGAACTGGTGCGCGCCGGCCTGGTGGTCCAGACCTTTGGCAACGTCAGCGGCGTGGACCGCGAGCGCGGCGCGCTGGTCATCAAACCCTCCGGCGTCCGCTACGCCGAGTTGCGGCCCGAGCACATGGTCGTGGTGGCGCTGGACAGCGGCCAGGTCCTCGAAGGGACCCTGCGCCCCAGCTCCGACACCCCCACGCACCGGGTGCTTTACCGCGCCTTCCCGACCGTGGGCGGAGTGGTCCACACCCACAGCCTCTACGCCACCGCGTGGGCCCAGGCCGGCCGCGAAATCCCCCCGCTGGGCACCACCCACGCCGATTACTTCGACGGCCCCATCCTGTGCACGCGCGACCTCAGCCCGGCGGAAATCCGGGACGACTACGAGGCCAACACCGGCGAGGCCATCGTGCGCCGGCTGGGGCGGCTGGACCCGCTGCGCGTGGCCGGCATCCTGGTGCACAGCCACGGCCCGTTTGCCTGGGGCCGCACCGTCGAAGAAGCCGTCCACCACGCCGTGGCCATCGAATTCATCGCCCAACTGGCCGCCCAGACCTACGCCCTGAACCCGCGCACCCCGCCCCTGGCCGACGCGCTGCTCAACAAGCACTTCACCCGCAAGCACGGCCCCAGCGCGTATTACGGGCAGAAATAACCCGCGGCACCGCACCACGCCCGCGCGGCGGTGACGCGGCTTGCACCGGCGGCCTGACCGGCCACAATCCCGGCCATGAAAGCCGTCACCTTGCTGCCGCTGGTTCTGGGGCTGTCCGGGCTGGCCTCCGCTGCCGCGCTGCCGCCACTGGCCAAACTCGAGGCCGTCCCGTTCACCCGGGTGGAAATCGCCGACTCCTTCTGGGCCCCGCGTCGGGAGACCAACCGCCTGGCCTCGATCCCGGTCAACCTCGAAAACCTCGAAAAGGCCAAGAACCTATCGAACCTCCGCCTGGCCGCCCTGCGCGCCACCAACGGCTACGAAGGCCCGGTCTTCATGGACTCGGACGTGTACAAGGCCCTCGAGGCCGCTGCCTACACCCTGGCCACGCACCCCGACCCGGCCCTCGAGCGCCGGCTGGACGAAATCATCGCCGTGCTCGCCGCTGCCCAGCATCCCGACGGTTACCTCAACAGCTACTACACGGTCAAGGAGCCCGGCCGCCGCTGGGTGAACCTGCGCGACAACCACGAGCTGTACTGTGCCGGCCATCTCTTCGAGGCCGCCGTCGCCCATTACCAGGCCACGGGCAAGACCAACTTCTTGGCCATTGCCCGTCGGCTGGCGGATCACATTGACTCGGTCTTCGGCCCGCCGCCCAAGCGCCTGGGCTACCCGGGCCACCCGGAAATCGAGCTGGCGCTGGTCAAACTCTGGCGCGCCACCGGCGAACGCCGCTACTTCGAGTTGGCCCGCTTCTTCGTGGAAAACCGCGGCCGGAAGTTCTTCGCCACCGAGCACCGCACGCCCCTGGACCGTTACGACGGCAGTTACTGGCAGGACGACGTGCCCATCTACGACCACCGGAACATCAAGGGCCACGCCGTGCGCGCCGCCTACCTCATGTCCGGCGTGACCGACATCGCCCGCGAGACCGGCGACGAGCGCCTGCTGCGGATGCTCCGGCGGGTCTGGCGCAACACCATCGAGCGCAATCAGTACCTCACCGGCGGCATCGGCCCCAGCGCCCACAACGAAGGGTTTACCGAGGACTACGACCTGCCCAACCTCACTGCCTACCAGGAAACCTGCGCCACCGTCGCCCTCGCCCAGTGGGCCCACCGGCTGGCCCTGCTCTACGGCGAGGCGCACTACGCGGACGTGGTCGAGCGCGCCCTGTACAACGGCGTGCTCGCCGGCGTCTCGCAGGACGGCACCCGGTTCTTTTACGTGAACCCGCTGGAAAGCCGCGGCCATCATCACCGCTCGCCCTGGTTCGGCTGCGCCTGCTGCCCGCCCAATGTCGCCCGCACGCTTGCCGCGTTGGGCGGTTACGCGTACGCCACCGGCCCCGATGCGCTGTACGTGAACCTCTACCTCCAGGGCACGGTGCGGACCGAGGTCGCCGGCCACGCCGTCCACGTGCGCGTGCAGACCGACTATCCGTGGGACGGCCGGGTGCGTTTCGAGTTCGCGCAGGCCGACGGCGCCCGCTTCACCCTGCGCCTGCGCCAGCCCGGCTGGTGCCGTGCGGCGAAGGTCTCCGTAAACGGCGAGCGGCTTGAGCGACACGAACCCGAGGCCGGCTACCTCGGGATCGAACGCGCCTGGCGCACGGGCGACCGCGTCGAACTCGACCTGGCCATGCCGGTCGAGCGCATCGCGGCCCACCCGAACGTCGTCGCCGATCGCGGCCATTTTGCGCTGCAACGCGGCCCGCTGGTTTACTGCCTCGAGCAGGTGGACCAGACCGCGCCGCTGGACGCCCTGTACTTCTCGCCCGAGGAACCCCTCGGCCTGCACCGCGACGCCGCCCTGCTCGGCGGCGGGTACGCGCTCGAAGGCACCGCGCGCGTGGCCGCCGAACTGGACTGGCATCGGCGCCTGTACCAGCCGCTGCCGCCCGCGCGCCCGGTCAGCTTCCGCGCCATCCCGTACTACGCCTGGGACAACCGCGCCCCCGGCCCGATGAAAGTCTGGTTGCCGCTCACGCCGCCCCTGCCGCGGGTGGGCGGGTTGGAGACGCGGGCCCGAGTGACCGTCTCCTTTGCGAACAACAATTCCCAGCCGGCGGGCCTCAACGACGGCGTGGAACCCAAACGCAGCGGGGAACAACCCGCCGCCCTCTGCCACTGGTGGCCGCATCGCGGCACCGAGGAATGGGCCCAGTACACCTGGCCGGAACCGGTCACCGTGGCCGGCGCGCGGGTTTACTGGTTCGACGACACCGGGCGCGGCGCCTGCCGCCTGCCGGCGGCCTGGCGTTTGGAGTATCGCGACGGCGAAAGCTGGCGGCCGGTCGCCGCGACGGGGGATTACCCGGTGGCGCTGGACCGCTGGTGCGAGGTCCGTTTCGCGCCGGTGACCACCGCGGCGTTGCGCCTGGTGGTGCGGCTCCAACCCGAATGGGCCGCCGGCGTACACGAGTGGAAAGTCATCGAGGCCGACGAGGACTAGCCCCGCATGTCCGTTGCTACCCGGCTGGTGCGCCTGGTCGCGCCGGCCAAAGCGCCGGCTTCCGGGGCAGGCCGCCTGCCGTGCGCCGTCCCGCGCCGCGGGCCGCTCCAGGGGGCTTGCCCGGCCAATACCCCGGCAGGGGCAAGTGATTGGGGGAGGGGAGGGATGGTCGCGACTGAACTGCGCCCCGGAAGTTTTTGGTGAATTGGCCGCGACGAGGGGTTTTGGACTTCTGCCCGGACGTTGCCAGCGGGCGGGCGTTGCGTTAGCGTCGGGTTTTCGCTGCGACAAGTCGCCCGAGGGAATGGTCGAATACAAGGTCCAGTTCACGGTCTTCGAGGGCCCGCTCGACCTCCTGCTTTACCTGGTAAAGAAGGAGGAGGTGGACATTTACCAGGTCAACCTCACCCGGCTGGCCACACAGTTCATCGAGTACGTCGAGCTGATGAAGGAGCTGGACCTGGACCTGGCCGGGGAATTCCTGGTCATGGCCGCCACGCTCATGCTCATCAAGAGCCGCGAACTGCTGCCCCGCGACCAGCAGGCCGTCGGCGGCCCCGACGACGAGGACCTCGAAGACCCGCGCTGGGAGCTGATCCGCAAGCTGGTCGAGTACAAAAAGTACAAGGACGCCGCCGCCGAATTGCAAAAGCTGGAGCGGCTGCGCGAACTGACCTTTGCCCGCCAGGCGCCCCCGCCGGAGGCGCTTGCGCCCGCCGCCCCGCCCCGCCCGGACGTCACGCTTTTCGACCTGGTGGGCGCGCTCAACGCCGTGCTCAAGCGCTTCCAAGAACGCGCACGGCCGGGCGAGATTCTCGACGACCGCTGGACGGTGAGCGAAAAGCTCGAACTGCTGCGCGCGCGCCTGGCCGCCGGCCAACCCCTGCGCTTCACCGAGCTGTTCGACCACGCCAGTCATCGCACCGAGATCGTGGTCACGTTTCTGGCGTTGCTGGAGCTGATCCGCCTGCGCGTGGCCGTGGCCCGGCAGGACGCGCCCTTCGGCGAAATTTACATCGAGGCCGCGCCGTCCGGCGCGCTCGAGCCGCCGCCACCGCCGGCTGCGCCGGCCCCCGGTCCCGCCGACCCGGCCTCCGTCGCCCCCCTTGCCCCATGACCGAGTTGAAGTCCGTGCTCGAAGCCCTGCTGTTTGCCGCGCCCGCGCCCCAGAGCGCCGAGGACCTCAAGGCGCTGCTGACGCGGGCCGCCGACTCGTGCGAGGAGCCCGCCGTGCGCGCGCTCAAGAAGACGCGGGTGGCGGAAATCACCGCGGCACTCGAGGCGTTGCAGGCGGAGCACGAGGCGGCGGGGCGCAGCTTCCGGCTGACGTGCGTGGCCGGCGCCTGGCAGTTCGTGGCCCGGCCGGAGTTCGCCCCCTGGTTGCAGGCGCTGGCCGGGGAACGCGCCCGCCCGGCGCGACTCTCGCAACCGGCGCTCGAGACCCTCACCATCATCGCTTACCGCCAGCCGATCACCCGCGCCGAGATCGAGCAAATCCGCGGCGTGTCCGTGGACGGCGTGCTGCAAACGCTCCTGGAGCGCGGCCTGATCGAAGTGGTGGGCCGCGCGGAAGTGGTGGGCCGGCCCCAGATGTACGGCACCACCCGCGCGTTTCTCGAGTACTTCGGCCTGGCGCGGCTGGAGGACCTGCCCGGCGGGGACGAATTGCGGCGCATCCCGGTCGAGCGCCCGCCGGCCCTGCTCACCGTCGAGCCCGGCCTGGCCACGGTCCCGCCCGAGCAGTTGAACCTCCAGGCACCGCCCGCGCCCGCGGCCGGCCCCGCCGCGCCCGGCGCGGCACCCGCGCCAGGCCTTCCGGAGGCGCCCGCGCCGGACACTCCGACGGGTTCCCCGGAGCCGGCGCGCCGGCCGGATTCCGAGTCTGACGCATGAGCATCCTCGAACACCGCAAGGCCATTGACCGGATTGACCGGCAACTGGTCCGCCTGCTCAACGAGCGGGTGCGCCACGCCCGGGAAATCGGCGCGCTCAAGAAACAGCACGGCGAGGAAATCTACGCCCCGCACCGCGAGCGCGCCGTGCTGGAGCGCGTCTGCCGGCTCAACCCCGGCCCCTTGCCGCAGGAAAACCTGCGCGCCATCTACCGCGAGATCATGTCCGGCGCGCTGGCCCTGGAAAAACCCACCACCATCGCCTACCTGGGCCCGGAGGCCACCTTCACCCACCAGGCCGCCCTGCAACGCTTCGGCACCAGCGTGAGCTACCTGCCGCTCAAAACCATTGCCGACGTGTTCACCGAGGTCGCCAAACGCCGCGCCGACTACGGCGTGGTGCCGGTCGAAAACTCCACCGAGGGCGTCGTCACCCACACCCTGGACATGTTCATGGACAGCGACCTCAAGATCGTGGCCCAGATTGTCATGCCCATCTCCCAGTGCCTGCTGAGCCGGGTGCCGCGCGCCCGCATCCGCCGCCTCTACATCCATCCGCAGTCCCTGGCCCAGTGCCGCGACTGGCTGCGCAAAAACCTGCCCGACGTCGAAATCATCGAAACCGCCTCCAACGCCCGCTCGGCCGAGCTGGCCGCCCGCGAGAAAAACGCCGCCGCCGTCGCCGGCCTGCTCGCCGCCGAGAAGTACGGCCTGCCCGTGCTCGAACACAACATCCAGGACAGCGCCGACAACGCCACGCGCTTCTTGGTGCTCGGCCGCCAGGGCCCGCCGCCCAGCGGCCACGACCGCACCAGCCTCATGTTCTGCATCGCCGACAAGCCCGGCGCCCTCCACGGCGCCATCGCCCCCTTCCGCCGCTACCGCATCAACATGACCAAGATCGAGTCCCGCCCCAGCAAACGGAAGGCCTGGCAGTACTACTTTTTCGTGGATTGCGACGGCCACGCCGCCGAGCCGAAAGTCGCCCGCGCGATCGAAGAACTGAGCCGCCACTGCGTGTTCGTGAAGGTCCTCGGCTCCTACCCCAACACCGAATAGCCCGCCGCCATGCGCCGCTCCGCCCCGGGCCGCTCCTCGGCTCACCTGGCCCGCGCCCGGCGGGTCTTCGACCTGGAACTGGCCGGCCTGCGCGCCGTGCGCGACCAGTTGGACGCCACCTTCGACACCGTGGTCGAGGCGGTGGTCGAAACCCTCCGGCGCCGCAACAAACTCGTCGTGGTCGGCATCGGCAAATCCGGCCTCATCGGCCGCAAAATCGCCGCCACCCTCACCAGCACCGGCACGACGGCGGTGGTGCTGGACCCCGTGGACGCCCTGCACGGCGATCTGGGCCTGGTGAGCGACGGCGACCTGGTGCTCGCGCTCAGTTACTCGGGCGAGTCCGAGGAACTGCTTGCGCTGCTGCCCGCGCTCAAGCGCTTCGCCGTCCGCCTGGTCGCCCTCACCGGCCAGCCGCGCTCGACGCTGGCGCGGCACAGCGACCACGTGCTCAACGTGCGCGTGCCCCGCGAGGCCTGCCCGTTCAACCTCGCCCCCACCGCCAGCACCACGGCCATGCTCGTGCTGGGCGACGCCCTGGCCATGGCCGTGCTCGAGGCCCGCGGCTTCAAGCCCCGCGACTTCGCCCAACGCCACCCCGCCGGCGCCATCGGCCGCGCCCTGTTGCTGCGCATCCGCGACATCATGCGCCGCGACGACCGCAACCCGGTCGCGCCCCAAACCCTCACCGTCCGGGACGCCCTGCTGGTGATGACCCGTGCCAAGGCCGGCAGCGTGAGCGTGGTGGACGCCCGCGGCCGGCTGGTGGGCGTGTTCACCGACGGGGACCTGCGCCGGCGCATGGCCGACGATGCCGAAGTGCTCCACCGCCCGCTGGCGGCGGTGATGACCCGCCGGCCGGTGTGCGTGCGCGAGGACGCCCTGGCGGTCGAGGCGCTGAAGATTTTCAACGAGCGCAGCATTGACGACCTCATCGTGATCAACCGCCGCCGCGAGCCGGTGGGCCTGGTGGACGCGCAGGACTTGCCCAAACTCAAGCTCATGTGAGAAGGTCCGGCCCGCCATGCAAACCCGTATCCTCCTCGCCGCGCTGGCGGCGGCCCTGCTCGCCCCCGCCCGCGCCCAAACCGTGAAGCCCGACGACGTCCAACAAGCCCGCCAGTTCACCCGCCAGATCACCCGCACGGTGACGCTCAACTACCTGCTTTACGTGCCCCGCGCCGCCGCCGCCCAGCCGGACAAAAAGTGGCCCTTGATCCTTTTCCTGCACGGCGCCGGCGAACGCGGCAACGATGTCTGGCTCGTGGCCAAGCACGGCCCCCCAAAAATTGTCCGCGAACAGCCCGACTTCCCGTTCATCGTCGTCTCGCCCCAGTGCCCGGCCGGCCGGGTTTGGGACAACGATGAAGTGCTCGCCCTGCTGGACGAAATCCTCGCCACCCAGCCGGTGGACCCGACGCGGGTTTATCTGACCGGCCTGAGCATGGGCGGCTACGGCACCTGGAGCCTGGGTCTGGCGCACCCCGAGCGCTTCGCGGCCATCGTGCCCATCTGCGGCGGCGGCGATCCCCTCAAGGCCATGCTGGCCGACCCGAAGAAGGCCGAGGCGCTGCGCTCGCTGGCGGTGTGGGCCTTTCACGGCGCCAAGGACCCGGTGGTGAAACTGGTCGAGTCCGAACGCATGGTCGAGGCCTTGCGCAAGGCCGGCGTGCGCGAGGTGGAACTGACCGTGTACCCGGAGGCCCAGCACGATTCCTGGACCGAGACCTACGCCAACCCGAAGCTCTACGAGTGGCTCCTGCGCCACCAGCGCACCCCCGCGGCGCACTGAGCGGAACGATTTCGGTGGGTGCCGGGGAGCAGGCCAACCAGGCCGTTTCTCTTGGGAAACCCCATCACTCCGTCCGAACGGCCCGGCGCGCTCCCGCGCTGCTCAGCCCTTCTTGGGTTTGAAACCGCGCGGCAGGTGGAACTGGCCGTCCTCGGGCGCGGGGGCCGCTTCTTCCGCGGCGCTCACCAGCGGTTCGCCCAGGTGCTCGCGGGCCTTGGCCGCGGCCTGGGTGTGCGGTTGCTCGGCCAGGATGCGCCGCAGCGTGGCCTCGGCCTTCTCGGCTTGCCCGAGCCGGTTGTAGAGGTTGACCAGGTGAATGGCCGCCCAACCCCAGCGCTCGGCCTCGAAGCGGTGGTTGAGGATGGACTCGTACTCGAGCGCCGCCGCCAGCGGGTTGTGCAGGTCCTTCTCGTAAATCTCGGCGATGCGAAAAGCGGCGTGGAGCTTGTGCGGCTTTTTGTTGAGGAACTCCCGCAGCAGCCGGATCGCCTCGAGGTGCTCGCCGCGCGCCCACACCGCCTCGGCCTCGTCGTACTCGGGGTCGCCCACCGGCTCGCTGGCCTCGCCGTAAATCTCCCGGTGCACCCGGTGGGCCAGGTACCCGGACACCTCGCGGCCCACCGAGATGCCCAGCGCCACGATCGCCAGCAACGCGATCACGCCCCACACCACGTTGAAGCCGGTCTCGGCGACGGGCGGGCGTTCGGCCGGCCCGCGCGCGGGCGGGGTGGCCGGGCGGTTGGTGTCCGCCGGACCGCGGGCAGCGGCCACGGCCTGGGTGCTGCCCAAGTCTTCCACCATTGACGGGGCCGCCGGGGTCTGGTTGGTGTCGGCTTCCGCCGGAGATTCTGCGCTGGGCGCGGCGGCTTCGGCGGGTTGGGCGCGGGCGGCCTCGAGGTTCTCGAAACGTTCCAACCGCTGCGTCGCGCGCTCCATCTGGCGGCTGAAACCGGTCAGGAACCGGCTCGCGCTGTAGTAAGCCACGACCGCCAACACCACGTACACGGCAATGCGCCAGGGCAAATTCATGGTCCAAACGCCCGACCAACCTAAGCGCACGCGCGCGCCCGGGAAAGCCCTTTTCCCGGCGGCGCGAACGGTTCGGTTGCCTCAAAGCAACAGGCCCACCAGGGACGCGGTGGTGTAACAGGCCAACAACCCGCCCGCCAGCGCCCGCAGGCCCAGCCGGGCCAGATCAGCCCGCCGCGCCGGCGCCAGCGCGCCGATGCCCCCGATCTGGATGGCCACGCTGCCAAAGTTGGCAAAGCCGCACAGCGCGTACGTGGCCAGCAGGACGCTGCGCTCCTGGAGCGCGCCGCTCTTCTGCAGGTCCGCCAGCGAGAGGTAGCCGATGAATTCGTTGAGCACCACCCGCTCGCCCAGCACCCGGCCCACCACCGCGCAATCCGCCGCCGGCACCCCCATCAGCCACGCCAGCGGCGCCTGCGCCCAGCCCACCACCTGTTGGAGGGTGACCGGCGCCCAGGCCGCGCCCAGCAGCGCCGCCAGGCGGGTTTGCGCCAGGCCGAAAAGGTGGTTGGCCAGGGCCACCACGGCCACAAACACCAGCACCATCGCCAGGACGTTCAGCGCCAGCACCAGGCCGTCCGCGGCCCCGCGGCACAACGCCTCGATGCTGTTGATCGTCTCGCGCGGCACCCGGGCGGTGGCGCCGGCCGCTGTTTCGCTGGGCTGCGTCTCCGGGATGAGGATTTTGGCGATGAACAACCCCGCCGGCGCGTTCATCACGCTGGCGGTCAGCAGGTGCCCGGCGCTGATGCCAAAGCCCACATACGCCGCCAGCACCCCGCCGGCCAGGGTGGCCATGCCGCCCACCATCAGGGCCAGCAACTCGCTGCGGGTCATGCCGGGCAGATAGGGCTTGACCAGGAGCGGCGCCTCGGTCTGGCCCATGAAGATGTTCGCCGCCGCGGCCAGGCTCTCGCTGCCGCTGGTGCCCATCAACCGCCGCATCACCCACGCCATGCCCTGCACCACCCGGGGCAACACCCCCCAGTGATACAGCAGCGACGACAGCGCCGAGACCAGCAGGATCGTGGCGGTGACCGTGACCGCGAAGATCAACCCGTGCTCGGCCCCCAGCCCCGCCCGCAACACCTCGGGCTTGGCCAGCGGCCCAAACACCAGCGCCGCGCCCTCGCCGGCAAACCCGATCAGCCCCAGAAATGTGTCCCGCGCCAGCTCGAAAAACGCCCGCCCGGGCCGGGTCTTGAGGATGAACACCGCCAGCGCACACTGCAGTCCCACCCCCCAGAGCACCGCCCGCCAGGGAAACCGCCGCCGGTCCACGGACAACAGCCAGGCCAGCGCCGGGAACACCAGCAGACCGAGCAAGCTTGCCAGCTTCAACGCCACGCGCCGCAGGGTAAGGGCCGGGGCGGCGGCGCGGCAAGGCGGCGCCGGGGAACAACGCCGGCGCCCGCCCGACCCGCCCGGCGCCGGCCGCGGCGCGGATTCGCCCCGGTTTCCCGGTTTGAACAACGCCCCGCCCTCCGGTGTAATCGCGCCCGTGACCATCGTATCCCTGGCCGCCTGGCAAATCTTCGACTCGCGCGGGCATCCCACCGTCGAGGCCGAGGTCACACTGGCCAACGGCGCGCGCGGTCGCGGCGCGGCGCCCGCGGGGGCCTCGACCGGCCAGTTCGAGGCGCTCGAGCTGCGCGACGGCGACCCCCGGCGCTTCCGCGGCCGCTCGGTCTTCCGCGCCTTGGCCCACATCGAGGGCGAAATCGCCGCCGCGTTGCGCGGCATGGACGCCGCGGACCAGCGCGCGATTGACCAACGGCTGATCGAACTGGACGGCACCCCCAACAAAAGCCGGCTGGGCGCCAACGCGCTGCTGCCCGTCTCCATGGCCGTGGCCCGCGCCGCGGCAGCCGCGCGCGGCCTGCCCCTGCACGCCCACCTGAGCGAGGGCGCGGGCACGCTCCTGCCCGTGCCGGAGATTCAGATTCTCGGCGGCGGCGCCCATGCCCGCGGCCGCACCGACGTGCAGGATTACCTGCTCATCGCTACGGGCGCGCGCACCTACGCCGAGACGCTCGAAATCACCCACAACGTCTATCACGCAATGGGCGACCTGCTTCAGGCGCGCGACCGCTGCTTCGGCGTGGCCGACGAGGGCGGTTACTGGCCGGCCTGCGCCACCAACGAGGAACCGCTGGCCTGGCTGGTCGAAGCCATCGAGCGCGCCGGGTACGAGCCGGGCCGCGACGCCGCCATCGCCCTGGACGTGGCCGCCAGCAACCTCTACGACGCGGCCACCGGCCAATACCGCTTCCGGCTCGAGGGCCGCCAATGCTCGACGGACGAGCTCGTCGCGCAGTGGAGCGATTGGTGCGCCCGCTATCCGATCGTTTCGCTTGAAGACCCGCTGGCGGACACGGACTGGGCGGGTTGGCAGGCCCTCACCCGCCGCCTGGGCGCGCGCGTCCAACTGGTGGGTGACGACCTCTTCACCACCCGCGCAGAGCGGATTCGGTCCGGCCACGAGCGCGGCGCGGCCAACGCCGTGCTCATCAAGCTCAATCAAATCGGCACCGTGACCGAGACCCTCGAGGCCGTGCGCCTGACCCAACGCCTGGGCTGGCAACCGATCATCTCGGCCCGCTCGGGCGAAACCGAAGACGCCTTCATCGCGCATCTGGCCGTGGCCACCGACGCCGGCCAGCTCAAGGTGGGCGCGTTGGCCCGCGGCGAGCGCACGGCCAAGTGGAACGAAGTGCTGCGCATCGCCCGCGACCTGGGCGCGCGGGCCCGCTTTGCCGGCTTCCTCCCGCCGCGTGCGACCTGACTTCATGCTGCGCCGGCTGCCCTGACGCCGGCGCTCATTTACTCGCCGCCGGCGCCGGTTCGCCCTACACGCTCACCCCCGCCAGGGGTGCCGCGCAGCAGTTCCTGCGTCTGCGCCAGTAAACCCGTCGGCCCCGCCGCGCACCGCCTCTCCCACGGGGCCGGGCCTGTTGCCGGGCCCCTTTTGTTTTTGCCCGCCGGGCGGCCGCTGCTAGGTTTGCCCGTGAACTACGAGGTTCGAGTCTCCGATGCGCGGCCCGCTGCCGGGGCCGAGGCCAACTTGAAACTGCAGGACAAACAAAACGAGCGCGATCACCGTCAACTGCGCATTGACAAGGTGGGGGTGCGCGGCCTGCGCTTCCCCATTGTCATCCGCGACAAGGCGCACAGCACCCAGAACACGGTCGCCACCATCAGCATGTTTGTGGACCTGCCCCAGGAGTTCAAAGGCACCCACATGAGCCGTTTCCTCGAGGTGCTCAACGCCCACGGCAGCATGATCCACGTGGAGAACATCCCGGACATCCTCCACGCCATGCAGAAAAAACTCCACGCCGAGACCGCCCACCTCGAGATGGAGTTCCCCTTCTTCATGGAGAAAAAGGCCCCCGTCACCGGCCTGACCGGGGTCATGGACTACACGGCCCGGTTCGAGGCCGCTGCCTGCGGTCCGGACATTGACTTCGTGCTCACCGTGATGGTGGGCGTGACCACCCTCTGCCCCTGCTCGAAGGCCATCAGCCGCCACGGCGCCCACAACCAGCGCGGGCTGGTCACCGTGCGGGTGCGCTCGCGCGAAATCGTCTGGATCGAAGACCTCATCGCCCTGGTCGAGGCCTCGGCCAGCAGCGAGTTGTACTCCCTGCTCAAACGCCCCGATGAAAAGGCCGTGACCGAGCGTGCCTACGAAAACCCCGTCTTCGTCGAGGACCTGGTCCGCAACGTGGCCCTGCGCCTCAATGCCATGCCCGAGGTGACCTGGTACAAGGTCGAGGCCGAAAACTTCGAGAGCATCCACAACCACAACGCCTACGCCTGCATCGAGAAGGGCTGAGGCCGGACGCGGCGGGCAGGGATTGACTCAGAAAACTGAATTGCCTGGGGAGCGCCCGCGCCCCCGTGTGCTGCGACGGCGCCCCGCCGTCGGCCCGCAGCACCAGAGTCCGGCATCAGGCATCAGGTATCCGGCATCCGGTATCCGGCATCAGGCATCCGGCATCCGTCCCCCGGCCTCCCCCTCCTCCCTCCTCGCTTCTCCTCACGGCACCCGCAGCCGGTAGAAGGCCGACGGACCCTGGGCCGGCACCCGCACCGTCGCGTTGGTCACCCCCGGCACCGGCTCCCACGCCGCCCCCGCCGGCGCCGCCGCCCGCTCCAACACGGCGTTGGTCCACACCGGCGACCAGCGCATCACCAGCTCCTCCCCCTCCCGCGCGCACATCAGTCGCGGCCGTGGCGGCTCCCCCACCACGATCCCCGCCTCCGCCTCCGGATGCACCGCCCAGTCCA
>Ga0272446_1001562_pt1 | contig 33077 bp, 33 predicted proteins | sample YNPCB0061_FD_194587 | JGI IMG/M metagenome (GOLD analysis project Ga0272446, IMG submission 194587) | Hot spring microbial mat communities from Yellowstone National Park, WY, United States - YNP-CB-006-1 | ecosystem: Environmental > Aquatic > Thermal springs > Hot (42-90C) > Sediment | place...
TGTGCGTACGGTCATGACGAGCAGTGCCAGCGACGAGGCAATCTCGGCGCAGAATGGAAGATTGCCCGGAGAAGCCTGCCGCGAATCAGATTGAACCATCAATGAAACTCGAACGCCGCCCTCCAATAGAGACGACCGCTCAGACTCCGCTTGGCCGGCTGCGCGCATTGCTTGATCATGCTGAACGCCTGGCAGTCAGCGTGGGCACTTCAGCCGATGATGCGGTGTTGTTTCTTACTGCGTGTGACGCGATTGAACAGTTACTGGAAGACGTCAGCGCGAGTGCCGATGTCCGCCCGGAAGCAAACCGTACCGATTTCCTGCGTGGCAGGCTCCGTGCGAATGCAACGTCAATTGTACGTATCGTGCAGCGTGCCGGTCGCCACGAGATGCTCCGCGACAGTCATTCGTGGTACGTGGCGCTCACTACCGCCGAGCGTGAACGTAGCCGGCGAACCCGTCGCCTGGCCCTGATTGGCGCGGTACTGGTGCTGATCGTGGCGGCGCTTGCCGCACTGCCGATACTCTTTCCCGCAGCACCGGCGCCCGACCTGACGACGATCAGCCGCCTGATCAGCGCCGGTGATATGGCCGCGGCGCTGGAGCAAGCCCGCGTTGAGCATGCAGCATATCCCGACAATGCCGAAGCCACATTATGGCTCGGTGTGCTCGAACTGCGCGCCGGCGACTCGTCCGTCGCAGCGGCTCTGTTCCAGCAGGCGCAACAGCAGTATGGCAATGATATCGTCTTCTTGTTCGAACGCGGCAATGTACTGACGCAGGTTGGCCTGTTCGATGCCGCCGCGGCGGACGCCCGGACATTGATCGCGCGCTCCGATGCGCAGGCAGAAGGATACTTGCTGCTTGGCGGCGTCCAGGAAGCGCGCGGCGATCGCGATGGCGCGATTGTCGCCTTTGAGCGTGCTGCCGAGCAGGCAGCCGCCACGGGCAAGACACAGCTCGAGGTGGTTGCCAGGGCCCGTCTCGGAATACTACTTCAGGCGCCACCGGTGTTTCCCACACCAACGCCGCCGTAGCATTCGCGCGAGGCACGCGGTCGCCCGGACAGGCAGGACGCCTGGCGACGCTCCGCCGCAGGAAGAAATCGCAGATTCCGTGCCGGGAGAGCCTGAGGCTGTCGAAGAGGCAAGACGAGCTGTCTGCTACCTGGTATTATTCCGGAAACAATTCTTCTACGCCCTCATAGGCGCGACGCCGGCTCTCGGCGCCAGAAGTCTCCACCTGCCCCAGCGCGCGATAGAATGCCGCATCGTAGGCGCGCGTGCGAATAACGACCGGCATCGGCACGGCATGCCCAAGCACCAGCGCCTGTTGCCGCGTATCGAGGCTGGCCAGCACGGCACGGAGGCTGGCCGAGCCGCTCACACCGGTAAAGACGGCATCAATATCGCGATCGTCGTTCAGCAACGCCGTCACCCGGCTACCGATCTGGCTCATGACCTCCGCATCAATCGATGACGGGCGTTGATCAACTACCAGCAATGTGACGCTATACTTGCGCAATTCGCGGGCGATCACGCCGAAAATGGTCTGCTTCGCGGCGCCAGGATTGAGGAATTTGTGCGCCTCCTCAATCGTGATCACCAGTTGCCGCGGTTTGTCGGCTGCATTCTTCGTGCGCAGAAACGTCTCAGTCTGTTCGACCCAGCGGCGGTGGATCCGGCGTGTGATGATGTTCGCAACCAGCATGTATGCCAGTGCGTCGCGATAGCGGCCGAACTCCAGCACAACATGGTGACCGTGCGCCAGGTGATCAATCATGCGATCGATGGCGGCCGCTGGCACGTTCTCGCGAACAAACCCCTGGCGCGCTACCTGTTCCAGCTTGCGCCGCAGGGCACTGATTGCGCCTGCATGCGCGCCGGCACTCTCGGCAAATGCCTTGATGTCGTCGCTGCTCATGTTCAGCAGCGCTTTCAACCAGCCCTGCTTGTGACGATCCACCAGCAGGTAAGCCGACTCGGCAGCGGTTGGGGTGAGGTTCAGTTCTTCCTGAAGCAGCAGAATATCCTCGACCTCTATCTGGTCGAGCCCGATGGCGACCTCTTCATCAACCGCCACATTGCGCTTGCGCGACGATACCGCATCGAGCGAATAGATCAGCACCTGCGTGCCGAAGAGCTGGCGCAACCCCTTGACGAACACCCCATCCTCTGAGGTCGCGTCCCACCCATACTCGCTATGCATGTCAAACACCAGGTTCGACGCCACACCGGCGCGGATGACGCCGCAGAGCAGCAAGCGGGTGAGAAAGCTCTTGCCGGTGCCACTCTTGCCGAACACACCGTTCGATCGCTCGACAAAGCGATTGAGATTGAGGCAGACCGGCACATCCATATCGAGCGGCCGGCCGATTTCGAAATGCGTGTCGTCTTCACTGCCGAACACGCGGGTAAAGTCGTTCTGATCAGCTTCCAGCACCGGCGCGAAATGCCGCGGCACGGTCTTCACCGGGCGCATGCCTTCACTCAAGTCGTGGGGGAGCATCAACATGGGCCGCAACTGCACCGTTCCGTAGGTTGACGTGCCGGCCAGCACCTCGTGAAAGAACCGGTCACCGTTCGGCGGATCCACCAGCACTTTGTGATTGGTCGCCTCCAGTACGACATCGGTCACCATCGAGAAGAATTCGTGTTTCTCGCCCTGGACGACAACAAACTTGCCGACACGAATGTCTTCCACGCTCTCGCTGCCTTCGAGGCGGGCGCTGAGCCCGTCAACGAGCGAGCCGCTGATGATGACGCCAAGGCGTGATCGGTGAGGTGCGGGCATGGTGCTGCTCCGTCTCCTTCTGGCGCTCCGCCACCCTTTGCGTGACGTTTCATTGCTGCGCCAGTAGCACAAATATACCATTTCCTGGTGTGCTGTCAACCGGGTTATGCTGAAGGTGCACTGCGGTTGCATGCTATCATGACCGCAACAGCGGGTAACGATGGCGTACTGTCCGGTCCCACATTTCCCGGTGTGCGGAAGGGTCAGGGAACGAGGGTTATTCACCCATGGAGATCGCTCAACTTCTGATATTTGAGGGTCCAAACCGATATGATCGGCGGCCAGGCGTCCTGGCACGCATCCGTGCCGATCGCGATCGCAGCCAGGCGTTGCGTCATCGGCTGAAGGACGCAGCGCAGCGTATCGGCCTGGTCATCGGCAACCCCGACGTTGAGCTGCACACAAGCGGCAGTACCACACTGCACGAACTGTTCTTTGTGACGCCGATGCCGGCGATCGGCGCCGGCGCGGTACGGTATATCGTCGGGCTCCTGAATGCGCGCGACGCTGGCGATGACGAATGGGACTCCGATGGGCCACTGTGGGATCTGCAAAAGCGTCGCCGTGCCGAGTCGTTGCCACTCCGCGCACTGCAACTGATTGCCGAGGCATCGGCCCGCGATATCCCATCGTTCGTGCGGGCCGATGGCCGGCTGCAACTGGGGTATGGCGCGTGCAGCCAGGCGTTTGATCTGGCACCGTTGCGCGAACGCGGGCCGGTACTCACTGAGGGCGATATCGGCATCGGCGCTCCACCATTTGCGCGCCCTGCCGGCGAGCCTGTGCCACACTGGCACCATCTTGGCTCGCCACCAATCATCGCGGTGGCAGGTGGAGCATCCCATGGCCCGGCCGTGACGATGTTCACCAGGCGGTTGCTTACCCGCATGAGTGGCTGCGTCGCCCTACAGGACGCCGCGTTCGATGATGTGCGCGCCGTTCTGGCGGATCCTGCCGCCAGGATGGCGGCATTTGCCCTGAATCCGCTTGAACTGCTGCATCGTGGTCTCCCCTTCGATCGCTGCACCGTGAGTGCGCTGGTCGATCTGCCCGATACGCTGGTCGCCTCGGCCGGCAGCCGTACGGAACTGGCGCGCGCGCTGGGTGTCGTCGTGCTGGTCACCGGACCGGACGGCCGGATCATTCTGAACGCTGATGATCCGGACATTCTGGCGCTGGCCGAGTATGCGCCGTGCCCGGTGATGGTGATTGCACGCTCGGAAGGCAATCCGGCATTGTTGCGGCACCGCACCGGCGGTGACTGCGTCGCATTCATTCGCGATCGCACCATTGTTGTCGCTCAGGGCGCGACCGAAACGACGATCGAGCCACACGCGGCGGATGACCCGCTGGCTGCGCTTGGCGCAGTTGCGTTGCACCGGGCGTTCACAACTGTCATGGACGCACGCGAGCGAGAAACACACCCATGAACCGCATTGTACCGATTATCCGGAAAGAATTCATTCACATTCTGCGTGACCGGCGCGCGCTGATGATCGCCTTCATCACACCGGTCGTCCAGATGATTATTCTGGGTTACGCTGCGACCACCGATGTGCGCAATGTGCCGCTCACCGTGTTCGACCAGGATCGCACCCGCCAGAGCCGCGCACTGGTTGATGCCTTTGTCCGCTCCGGCCAGTTTCGTCTATACCGTTATGTCCACTCCGAACAGGAACTGGCAGCACTGGTTGATGGCGGGCGATCACGTGCCGGCTTGATCATCCCACCCGCCTATGCGCGCGACCTGGTAGCCGGGCGGGATGCCGAGGTCATTTTCGTGCTCGACGGTTCCGACCCATCGGTTGCATCGAATGCGCTCTCATCGGCGCGGCTCATTGGCGCAGCCCTGGCGACACGCGTACGACAGGAGGCGCTGGCGCGGCGGGGCGCAGGTATGCTGGCGCCAGGGGCGCCGCAGGTGCGCGAGCGCGTCTGGTATAACCCCGATATGGCCAGCGCCGTGTTCATGGTGCCAGGATTGATCGGGCTGGTCCTGCAGTTTCAGGCGACGCTCCTGACCTCGTCGGCGATTGTCCGTGAACGTGAGCGGGGAACCATCGAGCAATTGATCGTCACGCCTATCCGGCCATATGAACTGATGCTGGGCAAGATCCTGCCCTATGCCGCCGTCGAATTGCTGGTGGTCGGCGAGGTGTTGCTCGTGGGAACGCTCTGGTTCGGCGTGCCAATCCGCGGCAGCCTGCTGCTCCTCATCGCGATCGCCTGCCTGTTCCTTGTCTCCACACTCGCACTCGGTCTCCTGATCTCCACCATTGCGCGCACGCAGTTCGAAGCATTTCAGCTATCGTTCCTCACGCTCCTGCCGTCGGTCTTCATTTCGGGTTTCATCTATCCGATCGACGCCATGCCCTGGCTGCTGCAACTGATCAGCGGCGTGATCCCGCTGACGTATTTCCTGGTGGTGGTGCGTGGCATCATCATCAAAGGCGTGGGCATGGAGGCATTGCTACCGCAGATCGTGGCGCTGGCGCTCTTCGGCACGACGCTGCTGGCGGTGGCTTCGACGCGCTTCAGGAAGCGTCTCGATTAATGCCTATCCGAATAACTCTATGCCCCGTGTCATTGCGTGGAGCGTCAGCGACCGCCTGCAGCGAGCGACGCGTGGCTGAAGCAATCTCCCGACGCGCCGGGAGATTGCTTCGCTTCGCGCGCAATGACGTCCAACTCAAGGTGGTCCCCATGCGTTGATCGGGGCAGGCTTCACAACGCGATCACCCCTGACAGGTCAATCCAGGTTCAACACCCATGACAGCTGCTTTGGAAAGAGCGTGTTCAGCAGCATTGCCGGTTCATCTTCAGCCCACACGTCATCGTGCCAGGCACGTAGTTCATCAAGGCTACGACGGCCAAACAGCAACTGGAGGAAGACCAGCGGCGGGCAACCTGCGCTGGTTTCATCACTGTACAATGGCGGTCGCCACGGTTCGACAGCGGTTATGCGCCCCTGCTCAAAGACCATACGCATCCCGCTGCGGTAAAAGTCAAGTTTGAGTTCGCCGGTATAGCCGGCCACGAACGAACCCGCCAGGCGCCGTTCAAGCACCGGACGAATGTGGCGAATGAACGCCGGGACGTCAGGCACGCGTACGTACCAGCCATACGGCATCTCGCTCCGAGCGGTAAGCGTGCGCCCGAGCGCATCGTAGACCGGATGGGACGCGCCGAGGCCGAACACCAGGCGACGCAATTCGCCCGGCTTGCTGCGGCCCAGCGGTACCGACGGCGCAACGACACGCAGCGCGCGCAGTACAGGCGGCAGTACCGCCGGCAACGGCACACCTGGCTCAACCATCAGGCCGACGATGCGTACATGCTCAGCCTGCCAGCGCACACGCGCCGTCAGCACATACCCGACGGTCTGCCCATCGGCCCGGTCAATCATCCGGGTGTTCCATCCCTCGCCAGCCTCGACCGTCTGGCCAGTGATCGTCCAGCGCCAGTGATCGGCATCGAACGGCGCGGATACCAGCACCGGCAGGCCGGCATGGGGCCGGGCCCGTTCGCGCTCATACAGCATGCGGATCTGCGGCAGATCATCGAGCGTGGCATCGCGCAGGACGAATGGTTCTGGCTCGCCTTCCTTTGCCTCAGGGATCATGTTGAGCATTACTGCGCGATACCCCCCCAGGTCGAGCGCATATTCATAACCAAACTGGCGGTAGAAGTATTCAATACCGGTCACACATTGCGCCAGTTCGCCACGCGCTGCACTGCGCGTGTGCATCAGGTCGAATGTTGCGCGCACCAGCCCGCGGTTACGATAGTCCTCGTGGGTCGCCACCGGTTCCGCGCGACTCAGGGTGAACGGAATGCCGGCATACTCCCAGCGCTGACGCATCACCGATGAAGCTGCGACGACGATACCATGACGCGTATCTTCAACGAGCGCGATGTCATTCGGGCCGAGCAACGGATGAGCCCCTCTCATCTGCTGGCGAATATAGGCCCCGATCATCTGGTTGGGGGCCTCGTCCGCCGCGCGGCGGAACACGTGTGCAAACAGGTCAACGACGCGTTCCTGATCGGCGGCTGTTGACCAGCGCAGCACCAGGCCATCGCCAAGGTCCCTGGGTAATGTTTCACCAGGCATACGATCTGTGTCTCCTTATTGATTGATACGAGTAACGTGGTCACGCACGCAATCGGCCAGCCGGGCGCATGCCAGGGCCCGCCCGCCGGCGGGACGGCGTTCGTTTCCCCGTTGCGACCGCCTTCCCGCCGCCGGATGATTGACTCTGGCAGGCGGCACGCTCGCCAGGCCACCCTGCTGGTATGCCACCGCGTACGTCGTGTTATTGATATGAGTAACGCGGTCACCAGCGCTTGCGACGCGTCACCTGGCCTCGTTGCAATACCTTTGCGAATAACCGAATCGTTGGATGTCATTGCGAGCGAAGCGCAGCAATCTCCGTATCAAACGCCGAGATTGCTTCAGCCACGCGTCGCTCGCTGCAGGCGGTCGCTCGCGCTCCGCACAATGGCAGGAGACGTGGCGTTTTTCGGACAGGCTCCTGGTTGATCAACCGTTGCGCTTCAGTTTGCCGGTGGCTTTTGCATAGCGTTCGGCGCGCATGAATGCGAGCAAACCAGTCGGGATGGTCAGCAGGCCGGTGATGAGCAGCGGCAACACATGGCCTGACCACAGTGCGCCGATGCCGGTTCCCTCGAGCAGCGCTGCGCGAACACCCTGCAACATATACGTCGCTGGCGAGATATGCGCCAGGGGTTGTAGCCAGTCCGGCAGCACGCTGATCGGATAGTAGACGCCGCTGATGAGCAACACCAGCGCCTTGATGATATTCGTCATCTGCAGACCTTTCTCCGGCGACAGCAGCGGCAGAATGGCAGCATACATCCCGAGGCCGATAAAGCTCAGACTGCCAGCCGTCAGCACCACCAGCATCGCGCCGAAGTCAGCCCGGCTCAGGTCAACGCGAAAGAATGCCGACACGATTGCCAGAATGATCGCCGTATGGAAGATTGCGTACAGCACAGCGAATGCCGCCTGGCCGAGTAGATGCGTCAGGCGCGAGATAGGCGCCATGAAGGTATACTCAATCGTTCCTTCCCAGCGCTCCCACTGGATCGATTCGCTGATCAGGTCGAACACGACCGACAGGTAGTGCCAGACGAGCGTTCCCACCATGAGGTAGAGGATGAATGTATTGATCTGCTCAGGCGGTATGGCCACACCCGTAATCTCGCCCGATGCGCGTCCAATGAACGTGATCGAGAGTGCATTGACGATCGAATACGCCAGCCAGACCAGCTCCCAGGCCCAGTAACGTTTGAACAGGTGCACATTACGCTCGATGAAGGCGTAGGCACCGCGCAGTTCGCGCCCGAACGCGCCACCGCGACGTGTTGATAGGGTGGTCATGTCTCCGGATTCTCCTGGACGAAGCGCGCTCCGCCCTTACGATGCCTGTGTACGTGTACCGTCAGGTGTGATCTGTCCTATCATATGGATCAACCGTGATGGGCCAAAATCCTCGCGGGTGATGTCCATCAGAAGATCGTCGTACCGCTGCCCGTTGAACAGATGTGCCCCGCGAAGCCGTCCTGCCGGTTTGAAGCCGGCCTTGAGGTACGCATGGTGAGCGCGTTCGTTCACCCCCCAGTGCCAGAGATAGATCGAGTAGAGACTGAGAAACGTGAAGCCATAGTCACACAGCAGGCGCACCGCTTCGGTACCATACCCTTTGCCCCAGGCCGTCTTATCACCGATGGAGATGCCGAGTTCGGCGCGCTGGCGGCGATAGTGGATGTTCATCAGGCTCACGGTGCCGATCAGGCGCTGGCCGTCGCGCACAATGATCGCGAACGTCTTCGTATCACGGTCGCGAACGACCCGCTCGTACCATTCCTCCTCCTGTTCAGGCGTGAATGACATGCCGGGTTGCCCCAGGTACGTGTTCAGCTCCAGATCGCTGAACCAGGCGGCAAACAGCGGCAGGTCATCGCGTCGGACGTGGCTGAGGAAGATCCGGTCGCCCGGAACGACTTCGGGTCGCGCATCGCTGGTTGCAGGCAGATTCATGGCACATCTCACGTCTATTCATGATATGGACCGGCGAGAAACGATCGCCTACCGGACATTCGCGCACCCTGAGGGATCAGACTCGTTTGCCACCGCGCCGCACTTCTTTGCGCCGTTCGCTGTATTTGCGGCGGATGGCCTCTGCCGCGCCACGAACGTTACCGCGCGCGTTACGCGCCTCAGCGCTGCCGAACTGGGCAACGCGGCGCTCATGGTGGGCGCGCACACCAATCTGCTCCTCCCAGTCGTCCCCCTCTTCCAGCGTCTCTATGTCATCAAGATCGCGAAGGTAGATCTGTACGCGTGGCATTGGTTCGTTCCTCTTGCCGCTATTCCCCTTCATACAGCCGCACATAGCTATCGTAGCGCTCGGGTGCAATATCGCCGCGCGCCAGCGCCATACGCACTGCGCAATCCGGTTCATGGATGTGGCTGCACCCGGCGAAATAGCACTGACCGAGAAATGGGCGAAACTCGCGGAAACACTGGCCGAGTTCCTCTTTCGGGAAGCGCCAGAGCCCCAGTTCACGAATGCCGGGCGTATCGGCAAGGTAACCGCCACCGGGCAGGTTCAGCGCAATCAGCTCGGCGACCCGCGTGGTATGCCGGCCCTTGTTCACCGCCGCGCTGATCTCGCCGACTGCCAGCCCCAGGCCGGGTTGTACCATGTTAAACAGGCTGCTCTTGCCGACGCCGGAACGCCCTGTGACGACGCTCATACGACCGGCGAGTCGCTGCCGGAGTGCCTCGATACCCAGGCCAGTGGTTGCACTGGTGTAGAGCACTGGATAGTTGAGGCGCTCATAGATTGCAAACAACTCGCGCGCCCGTGCTTCCCCCACCAGATCCACCTTATTAGCGACAATCACCGGATCAAGCTCGCTCGATTCGGTCAGCACCAGGTAGCGGTCGAGCATACGTGGCGAGAAATCCGGGCTGGCGCAGGCAAACACCAGCAACACCTGCTCAACGTTCGCCACCAGCACATCCTCTTTCCAGACGCCCCTGGTGAACGGTGCGCGACGCGCCAGTTTCGTCCGGCGCGGCAACACCGCCTCGATCGCGCCATGACCCGGCGACGTCGGCAGCACTTCGACAACGTCGCCGATCACTGCAATGTCGCTGGACTGGCGATCCTTTTTGAGCCGGCCACGCAGCGTGCACTCCATGATCTCCTGTTCCGTCTCAATCCAGAAGAAGCCGCTCTGGGCGCGCAGCACCGTGCCGCGCAGACGACCGCGCGCAGCCCCTTTGCCGCTGGCGTGTTGCGGCACAACGACTGCACCCTGACGCCTACTCCCCATGCTGCACCTCAAAATCGTGCGACAGCTCGAAGTCATCATCAAGGCTCTTGCCAGTCAGGGCCATGAACACATCCTCCATCGTCGTACTGCCATTCTTACCATTCACGGCGCCAATGGCCGCCTTGAGACCGTGTGGCGTATCGAGTGCAACAATTCGGCCGCTGTCGATGACTGCAATCCGGTCGCACAGCCGGTCAGCCTCGTCCATATCGTGCGTCGTCAGAAACACGGTCGTATCGTGCTCTTCGCGCATCTGCAACACAAAGCGCTGAACATCGTGCTTCGAACGCGGATCGAGACCGGTGGTTGGTTCGTCGAGCAGGAGCAGCACCGGCGCAGTCAACAGACCGCGAGCGATGGCGACCTTCTGCTGCATCCCGCGCGACATCTGCTCCAGCGGCTCGTAGAGGCGCTTCTCGCGCAGGCCGAGTTGTTGCAGAATGGCCACTGCGCGCCGTCGGGCGTAGTCGCCCGGCAGATCGTAGAGGCGGGCGGCATACATCAGGTTCTCTATCGCCGAGAGTTTCTTGAAGAATGAAGCTTCGACGCTGACGCGGTTGATCATCCGCCGCACGGTCCGCTCGTCGCGCCGCACATCATGCCCGAACACGCGGATCTCACCGCCATCGAGGATGAGCAGCGTTGATATGAGCCGGATCAGCGTCGATTTACCGGAACCGTTGGCCCCCAGAAGACCGAAGATTTCGCCGCGCCGTACGCTGAGAGAAATGTGATCAACCGCGACGGTGATCTCCAGCGGCTTCCGCGGGCCACGTTTCCAGAACGGCTGTTTCTGCGCTTCTTCACGACCGAATCGCTTGAGCGCGCCTCTGATGTCAAGCGCCGTTTCGGCGGGTTCGAAGGTGCGCGGCGTAATCGGCAGCGGAATGGTATCTGGCAGGGTCACGAGAGTGCTCCATTACTCATCACGCGAAGTGACGCGCAGTTCCACATAGCGCGCGCCCAGCGTCGTAAACGCATAGTCGATCAACCGGTCAATCAGTGATCCCTGGCGGTCCACCATCGTGGGCGGAACTTCCACCGAGAAACTGGGCCTGTCACAGGTTGCCGGCAGCGCCGGCAGATGTACGATAGTACCGTCACGTTCCTGAATCAACACCGTTGTGCTCCTTGGTCTGTCTGCTGCTGTGCTTGCTTCTAGCACACAGGTTCGACATGTACCGTCACATCCGTCTTTCATTCATCGGTGCTGCTGGCTGGAACCACGGCAAAGGCACAAAATGGCCGCGGGTTCCACGTGGACGCCCGCGGCCATTCATACAAATCGAAGGGCCGTGGACGCTGGTCACTGTCGCCCACGGCCCGTCAGCTCATTGTCAGTTGCGCCTCAGCGCTTGAGCCTCCGGATAGTGGGCACACTGCGACCACCAGCATCTGCGAACGGAGAGACCAGAAAGATCTCGCGCGCGCGAACGCTCACAGTGATGAGCTTGTTCGTGCTGATAGTCATTGACATTGCCGCCTTTCTTCCGGTTCGTTTGACTGGATGATGAGAGTCTGTTCACTCCTGGGCAGCATAGCACGACGCCCCCGAACTTGTCAAGCAGGAAGGCCTCCGCCGAAAGACCGATCTAACCAGCCATGATCCTACCCGCTGCCCATCTCCGCCTGGCTACGGACACCCTGAACGACGAGCCCATCGGTCAGTCAGCGCAACGCCAGTTCGCGATCAGGGGGTTCTGCGGCGCCTTCGTGCCTATCCGAAGAACGGATTGGATGGCATTGCGAGCGAAGCGAAGCAATCGACCAGCTTGATAGGAGATGGCTTCAGCCACGCGTCGCTCGCTGCACGCTGTCGCTCGCGCTCCGCGCAATAACAGGAGGCATAGCGTTTTTCGGATAGGCTCTTATGCGTGTCGTCAAAATCGTTCATTTCATCTCGTCAAGTCGTCAAGATTTGCGTCTTGACAGGCACGGTTATGAATGGTATTCTTCTACTTAACGGTGTTATTTATCGAGCAGGTTGTTGATCGATGCCACGAGACACAACCCGTACCCAGCGGATGCGCGCCGCATCAAGCGAGCGCCGCGAGCGCGAGAAACAGGAGTTGCGCCAGGCTATCCTCGATGCGGCGCGGCAACTCTTCCTGGCCAATGGGTACGAGGGCCTGTCGCTGCGCCAGGTCGCCGAGCAGATCGGTTATACGCCGACGACGATTTACCTCTATTTCGAGGATAAGGACGACCTGCTGTTTGCGGTGGTGGATCAGGCCTATGATCAGTTCACCGCCGACCTGCAACGCGCCTACGACTCGACTGCTGACCCGCACGGGCGCCTGCGTGCGCTGGCCGAGGCCTATATCGCCTTTGGCCGTCGGAATCCTGAGGCCTACCAGGTAATATTTATGCAGCGCCCGGACTTCCTGCTCAAATGGAAGGCGGGTACCAGGCAGCCGCGTGCGACGTCGCTCCTGATCCTCAAGCACGCGGTACAGCAGGCGCAGGAAGCCGGCGTGGTTCGGGAGGGGAACCTTGATGCGTTGAGCGATGTCTTCTGGGCCGCGGTTCACGGGGCCGTTTCGCTGGCAATCGCGATGCCCGGGTTGTTCGGCAATTCCGGGCACGACGCGTCATTTGCCGCGATCATCGATGCCGCCTTACGGGGCACCAGCCCGTAAGTTTTTTTATCGCCTGGTTAACAGTGTTATTTTAACAAGCAATGTTGAACAAAAGAGGGCTGAGTTGCGGCGATCGCCAGCATCACCCACCATACCAGGTTTGTGGGCTGTCAGCATGCAGATGACCAGCGAATTCTGGACAGACTAACTTGCAGAAAGGTGAAATCATGGAAATCAGTAACGAAGCGCGCGTGATGGTGGGGCTGATGCTGCTGTCGATCACGACCATTGAGTTTGGCGGCCATTTTCTGCTGTCCGAGTTGCGGCGCAGCGGCGGCGGGGTGATCACCAGCGATGTGATGGGCAGTTATTTTCGTGCCGGACATGCCCATGCCGGGGTACTGGTTATTCTGGGGCTGATCGGTCAGCTCATGATTGATGTCGCATCGCTGGCGGCGGGACTAGACTGGGCGGTTCGGGTTGGCTTTTTTGCGGCTCCCATCCTGGTCTCGGCCGGGTTCTTCCTTGGTGCCCCAACCGAAGGGCGTACACCCCGCCGACTTATTGTACTGGTCTATGCTGGTGCACTCATGCTGGCGGCCTGTCTGGTTGCACTGGGTCTGGGGCTGTTGTTCGTCTGAGGGTTCAATCGTCATGCGGGGCACGCGTCGTCGAACTGGTCCAATGCACAGCCCTGATACCCGGGTGTTTCCTCGTGGGCTGCCGGGCTATTCCGACCGCTCGCTGGTGAAGGCGGCACAGGTTGTGCGTGATCCCAGCGTGGTCCTGGCCCATACGCGGGGCCGACGCATTGAGTTGACCGGTGCGCTGACCACGATCCAGCAGGTCTTGCTGCTCCCCGTGCCTATGAATACGCGTTCCGCGCATCCGAACACCTACCAACTCATACTTAACCCTGACGACTGAAGACCACGCATGTGAATCCACTACCCATCCCAGCGAGCGGCGAGGGACTGTCCTCAAAGGTCCTCACTCTGTTGTACTAACCATGGCTATTTCGCGGGTTGCGGCCCGCCGGATCGCCCGGGCCGGGTGATCGAGGAGCAGCGCGAGGGCCGCGACGCGATCGAGACTATTGGGGAGTTTGCGCAGGCTGCGGACGATCTCGAGACCTTGCACTACATCGGTCGGGTGCGCCAGCGCACATTGGGCAAGCGGAAGCGCCGCCCGGGCCTCGCCCCGGTTGCCCAGAGTGAGGATTGCCCCCATCCGCACCTCAGGATTTGGGTGACGGAGTGCGTGGATCAGGCGCTCGGTGTAGGAATGCGTCGCTTCCCACTCACTGGCGACGGTGCCACAGCGCGGGCACGGCTGCGCACAGGCATCAGCCGGGATAGGCAAGAAGCACTCTGGACAGAAATACTGCATCGTCACACCCTTCCATACCCCTCCATGTTCACGCTAGCTGGGGAACTCCATGGCGGTCCGAGCTTCCCCTGAGCCGTTGCCGTTGCCCAGCCGAGCCGCAGACTCGCACCCTGCTCCTCGAGGGTCACGTCGGTCAGCCGCTCGACCGGGGCACCACGCACCAGGTAGCCGTAGGGCGTCTCGGTCACATCGGGCGGCAGCACCTCCTCGAGAAACAACAGCTGCTCAGTGGTCAGGATCACGATGCGCTCGGCGAGCAGGGTTCGGCGCAGCCACCCCCGCTGGAGCGCGCTGGCCATGCGCGGGCGGGGTACCAAGAACCGCACCCGCTCAGCGGGCATGAGATAGTCGGCGACATACTTCTATCAACCAGGCAATCTGGCGGGTGGGCCACATCACCGAGGAGGAGTACCTCTAGCTCGTCACCTGATGGCCGCCGTGTTCCGGGGATAACCGCGAGGTCGGTCGGTCCCTCTTCTCGTGGGTAGCCGATAACACGCAGACGCACGTTCTCCCTATCGGCCGCGTAGCGGGCATAGGGGCGATGTGGCTCGACGATCCGCACAGTGACGGTGGCAGAAGTATCCATTACACCGCACCTGGTGCAGGCGACCATGGAGGGTCGATCACGCACGCCTCTCCAAAGACTGCCCGGTACACATCCTCGCCATAGCCTGTCTCGAGCGGCGCGCCCTCCAGCAGCCGGAAGGTGCGCGTCCCATCGGGGCGGCGCTCGGCGCGCAGGAACAGCACCCGTTCATGCTCGCGCGCGTACGCCTGGCGCGCGAACTCGTAGAGGTGCGTTACAAAGACGACCCGAATGCCCCGCTCTATGAGCGCGCGTACGATCTGCCGGGCGATCTCCGACCCCTCGCGCTCGTTCGTAGCGGCGAACGACTCGTTCAGCAGAACGAGGGCGTGCGGGCGGAGGAGATCGACGATTGCGCTCATTCTGCCGAGCTCCTCGTCGAGCTTCCCGCTCTGCATGGCCGTGTCCTCCTCGCGCCGGTAGTGGGTGAAGATACCGGACGCAACGCTGGCCGCGAACGACTCCGCGGGCACGAACATCCCGCACTGCATCATCAACTGGGCGAGCCCGAGACCACGCAGGAAGGTCGATTTCCCGCCCTGGTTGGCGCCGGTAATGACCATGAGATCCTTGTCGTCGGCGGCGACGTCGTTGCCCACCACCGGCCGGCCGAGCTGCAGCGCGAGGCCGGCATCGTACAGGCCATGCGCCGAGAGCACGCTGGTACCGAGAGCGGCAGGCTCCGGGAAGGTGACGGGGGCTCCGATCTCGAGCAGACGCGTATGCAACTGGAGGCAGCCCAGGTAGAAGGCCAGCTCGACCCGCAGCATGGCGAAGAAGCTCTCCACATGCTCGGCCGACTGCGCCAGGGCGTTCGCCACCAGGTTGACTCCCCGGTCACGCAGCTCCGACAGCGCCCTGACGCCCGCCTCGTCGCGATCGGCGATGTACAGTGTGTTACCGGGCGAGAGCTGATTGAGCAGCGAACGCACCCAGCCACGCTTCGTCGCATTGGGCTTGCGCAGGACATAGTGGATGCCCTCGTTCCCCGGGCCGAGCTGTGCGCTCACCAGCATGCCGTTGCGAAACCGCAGCGCGCTCAAATGCTGCTGAACCTCGGCGAAATAGGTCGCGTCGAGCTCACGCCTGAGCATGGCGAACAGCGTCACAAAGCCTTCGGAGCGGAATGTGTGGGCATGCTCCTCGGCGATACGGGCCAGCCGCTTGAGCAGGCCCACCAGCACCTGCATCATCGTGATGGCGCTGGAGAGCACCGAGCTGGGGAAGCGGCTGGACATACCGTAGAAGTAGAGCTGCCGCTTCGCCGCGAGCAGTTCCTCGGTGAGCCCGTAGATCTCCCGCACAACCTCGGGGTAGCGCAGGCAGTCCTGCAGAATCGCCTGGCGGTAGCGCAGGGTATCGAGATCAACGACGCTGGCAAGCACGACCGCGTGGGCGACATCGCGCAGAAATCGATCGTCCGAGGCCATGGCGGCGAGCAGAGTCTCCAGGGCCAGATCATCCGTGAGCGCCTGGGCCTGCGGGGGCGCCGGCTGCTGCAGGGCGAAATCCCGATCGCGATAGAGCAGAAACGTCTTCATAGCGGAATGCGCTCCGTGAGGCAGTCGTAGGTGACGCGATGCTTCTCCGCAATGGACTGCGCGTAGGAGCACCCATCGGCGGGCTGCCGCACGACACGGAATGTTCGCAGGGTTGGATCCTCCGGCACAACGGTGCTGACCAGGCTCACTGTCTGCGCGCCGAGCCGTGACCACTCGTCAATGAACGTGACGCACACGCAGAGCGCATCGAGTGCGATGATCTTGTCCAGCACTCTGGCCCCCAGTGTAAGCGCATCGCTGAGCGTGGTCGAGGTGAAGATCTCATTCAGGATGATCAGACTGCGAGGTGTGGCCTGGCGGAGGATCGTATGCACCCGCTTCAGATCATCCTGGAGCTTGCCGTCCAGGCTCGTGCTACGCTCCTCCTGCTCAAAGTGGGTGAAGATACGGTCGCACAAGAACAGCCGCGCCGTGCGGCCAGGCACCGGGCAGCCCAGGCTCGCCAGATAGTGCAACTGCCCGACCATACGGGCGAAGGTAGTCTTACCTCCCTGATTCGGCCCGGACACCACCAGGATGCGCTCGGGGCCGGTCATGGCGACGTCGTTCAAGACGATGGGCGCCTGGCTCATGTGCAGCGACCAGGCGAGGGCAAGGTCGAACGCGTCGTAGCAGCAGATCGCCTTCTCGCTGTCGGTAAGCTCCGGGTAGCAGAAGGGGAGACCTGCCTGCCGGAGGACGGCGATGTGCGCCAGATACGCCAGGTAGAACTGCACCTCCTGGTCGAATATACGCAGCGTATCGTCGAGAAACGAAGCGTTCGTGGCGGCGAAAGCGTCGAGGTCGCCGAAGATGTCCGGGAACAGCCTGGCCACCAGATCCAGAATGCCTGCCTCGACATGGCCCATCCCTGTGCTGACAGGCAGTGCAACGCGGTAGTCTTTCACCGCGCCTTGCTGGAACTTTGCGAAGGTCTGTGCCACCTCGGCGCTATAGTCGCGCTCAGCTTCGTAGGGCCGCACGGTGATGCTGGTATCCCTGATGAGCAGGCAGTAAGTAATGCCGGCGAGACTGGTACGCAGGCGGGCGACCCACGCGTGGAGCGCCGTGAAGCCGGCAGAGTCGGCATAGGCGGCGAGATAGGAGCGAAACGCGCACAGGCCCTCGGACTGCGGCTCTGCATCTGCCAGGCCCGTGGCGAGACCCATCACCGCCTCGCAGTAGACGCTGACCGCCTCGAAGAACCAGGCCACCTTGCTGTGATGATAGTACGTCTTGTCGGAGAGGATGAGCAGGCGCCGCATATGAGTCATGTTTGCCGAAAACGCGGCGATCAGCTTGCAGAGCGACGTGTCCTCGAGATCGCGCATCACAGCCTGCCGGTAGGCAATCGCGTCGAGGTCGCGTAGGGGTGTGCAGAACATCGGGGCGAGGTTGTACTCCTTCTTACCGGCGATCACCGTGTCGATGATCTGGTCAAGGTTCAGATCGCGAAAGCAGGCCGGGGTAGTGCATGCCTCGGGGGTTATACCATCCTCAGATGTTCGGAACAGGATGCTGTGAAAGTGCATCGAACCAGTCCTTTCACAGATCGACAAACAAAACGGCTTCTACCGGCAACCCATACAGGTCGTGCTAGAAGAAGCCATCAGCCGCACGAGGCGGCAGTACGCGAGCTTCATCGCATATGTACTATTATCACTATACCGCAAGATCTTGACCGCGGCAAGCGATACACAGCACTGTAGCGGCACCTTAACCGTAGATTGCTATACTCCGGGCGCCCGGTAGTCAGTACGAACCAGAGAGGAGCAGCGCTATGCTCACGCCCGGTACAATCATCCACGAGCGCTACCGCATCGAGCAGCTGATCGGTCAGAGCGCGATGGGTGCTGTCGGCGCGCTCATCACATGGTCCTGGTCGCCCTCGCCGGCGGGCTATCGGGCCTGCCGCTGGTGCTGCTCGCGTCCCGGGTGTGGCCACATCCAGGTAAGCTGCGCGGGAATTAGTGCCTATCCAAAGAACGGATAGGTGGATGTCATTCTAATGCCGCCAGCGCTGAGGAGCGAATATAGCTTCACGTTGCACATCGCTCAGCGTGAGCCGTTCGACCGCCCCATCCGCGTGATGATGTGCTCCACGTCGGCACGCAGTGCTTCAATGGTGTCCGCAGCGGCAAGCGAACTGAGGATGTTCGTGTCGCTCACGACCGTCATAGCAGGCCCTGCTGCTCCAGTCGCTCCGCCAGATCATCGATCTCGTCGGCTGAGCGGGCCTCACCCGGGTGCTACATCAAACCACGTGCCTCGCCTGTGAACCTAAGGCGACGCCAGGGCTGGATGGTGAGCACACGCTCCGCGGGTTGCACCGCTTCGAAGAACTGCAGAACGTGTGCTCCGCAGGCGGCTGCCCACGGAGCCAGGAGCCAGGCAGACCGCACGATATTCGTGACGACACGTTACCGGAGCATAGCGATCATGTGACGCAATGTGGCGCTGGATGAACGTATACTATAGTCAAGATTACAGGCACATCCGGCCATGGTCGTATTAATGGAGCAGGCGACAGCGCGATCGGTGCCGCCGGCATCGTCTGGCGTACCTCGGTCCGGGTCGCGATGCAGAAGCAGCGATCCGGGTGGGGCAGCGTCGCAGAGAATACGGAGGAACGACGCTATGGCATCGCAACCCATTCAACCGCTTGCCATGCCTTTCGCAGAATTCATGAAAACCTGGTGGTACGTTCCGCTCACTATCTGGCGCGAGACGTTCGAGAGCTTCTACCACCCACAGCTGTTCCTCGGCTGCAACATCCAGGACATGGACGATGAGTACCACGTCCTCAACGAAGTCGGCAGCTACGGGAAGCAACTCAGCCGGATTCAGAAGGTGCTGGACCTTCTGATTGCGCATCTCAAGAAAGATGAGCTCACGGACGAGGAGCAGATGGCTCTGGAGGAATACCGCGCGTACACGGAACGGGTTGCCGCAGCTCTGGCCGAGAGCCGGGGCCCCCGGCCCTCCGAATTGACGACCGGTTATGTCGATCGCCTGGGGAAGGCTCTGCAAGCCAGGCGTATCACTGACCGTCAGGAGTATGATCGCATCCTGAAGAAGCTGAAACTGATCCTTGAGCGCGAGGCGATCGCATAAATCTTGCCATCTCCGGCTACGCAAGACGATGCACTTCAGCGAATAAGCAAAGCGGCGATCAGTATGATCGCCGCTTTGCATTTCTGTACGCGGTATATAATTGTCGCAACGGTGCGCTGCAAAATCTCCATAGCCAGCGCACAGTCTGACGCTGGAACGGCAACGCCGTCACTGAAGGAGGCACCCTCGACCAGCAGCTCTACCGCGCGCTCTTGCATCCTGAACATCAGGCGAAGGAACATTCGCCTGGCGAGATGCACCTGCGCACCAGCTGGCGTATCGCGCGCGCCTATGCTGCGATTACCGGCATGAATGATGATGATGCCTGTGCCAGTATCATTGGGGAGACACGCCCGGAATCCCAATCTTCAATGAATCATACAGGTGCATAACGAGGTGGTTGAGTACGAACTTGTGGAAATGCCAATTACGAAGACCTTCTCCCCAGCAGCGCTGGCTGCCGGGTTTGCGAATCAGCCGGTTGGGACGCATATTAGCCGCACGCTGATGCTTGCCGATCTGCGCCGCCTGCTGGCCACCTGCCCACCGGACGCGTCGCCGGATATGTACTATGCGGCGGTTGTTGCGGATAATGCGCTGCTGAAGCCGACGGTGACGACCCGCCGGATGTCAATCAGTCGACTCAAACAACTCTACCGGCTCGATCGCCGTGTACCGTTGTTCCGCGCGCTGCGCGATCTCTGGGAGAGCGATGCATCAGCGCAGCCGTTGCTTGCGGCGCTGTGCGCGGTCGCGACCGATCCGCTGCTGCGCAGCACTGTCGATCTGGTGCTTGCACTACCGCTGGATGCCGAAGTCACGCCGGATATGTTCAAGGATGTGCTCAAGGCGGCGTTTCCCGGTCGCTATAGCGCTGCTTCGCTGGCCAGCGCCAGCCGTAATGTCGCGTCTTCCTGGCAGCAGTCCGGCCATCTGCGCGGTAAGTTGCGCAAGTTTCGCACCCACGTCGAGTGCCGCCCGACAGCAGTGGTCTATGCGCTGTTGCTTGGGTATCTCCAGGGATGCCAGGGTGACGCGTTATTCGAGACGATCTGGTGCCGCTTACTGGATGCGCCGGGCAATCTGCTCCATAGCCAGGCGATTGCCGCGTCCCAACGCGGCTGGATGAAATATCGTCGCGCCGGCAGTGTGACTGAGATTGGCTTCCGCTGGTTGTTGCACGCGGATAGTTAAGGGATATGCGGTGAGCGAGATCGAAGGCGTGGTCAAAGCGTACGACCGCTTTGTGCGCCTGCCCTGGGACCGCGCGCTGGCCGGTCAGCAGAAAATCTGATTCGCGATCTATGATCCTGGTCAGGAACGCCGCCTGCGGCTGCGTATTCCTGAGTTTCGCGTGGCGACGGAGAGCGCCGGCCATCGGTGGCGTGAAGTCGATCTGACTGACACGTTCGCGGTCTGGATGGCGCAGCATGAGTATCGCGACAGCTATTTCGAGGAGCCAGATGATCTGGAACTGGCGCTCGAGGATTATTCGACCTATGTGCCTGACCTGGTCATGACAACCTTGCAGCATCCCGATGTGGATGAGACGACCGTCGTGACAATAATCGGCATTGGCTCGTTGTTTGGCCTGACGCGCGCCTCGGTGCTGCTTGAGAAGGTCGCCGCTCACATTCGCGGCCGATTGCTGGTCTTCTTCCCGGGGCATCATGAAGGCGCGAATTACCGTTTGCTCGATGCGCGCGACGGCTGGAATTATCTGGCGATTCCAATCACCGCAACTGATGAGAACTAATGCCATGATACGCAATCGCGACGTATTCCTGAACGATCCCATCCTGACGGCTATTCCAAATGATGGCGTCGCTCAGGTGATTGAGCCGGAGACTGAACAGCAGTGGGACGTGCTGCGCCATGAATTGCGTTCGTTTGTCTGCGATGGCGAGTATGCCGCCGGTCTGGAGCGCATTCTCCAGGGGTATCTGGCGCATCTGGATAAACCAAAGCAGCCCGCGGTCTGGGTCAGCGGGTTCTATGGCAGCGGCAAGTCACATTTTGTGCGGGTGCTGGAGTATCTCTGGCGCGATGTGGAATTGCCGGGCGGTGTACGGGCGCGTAGCCTGCCGCAGAATCTGCCGGCGTCGATCAGGGAACTATTGCTCGAACTGAGTACTGCCGGCAGACGTGAAGGCGGCCTGTGGTCGGCGGCCGGCACCCTCGGCGCCGGCGCTGGCAGCAATGTGCGTATGGCGTTGCTGGGGATTATCTTTCGTAGCGCGGGGTTGCCGACAAAGTATGCGCCCGCGCGCTTCGTCATCTGGCTGAAACAGAATGGTTTCTACAACGCTGTCAGGGCTGGGATCGAGGCTAACGGCAGAACGCTGGCGTCGGAATTGTCGAATATGTATGTCTCGCCCATCCTGGCCGACAGCCTGCGCGCTGCGTATCCCGATCTTGGCGATACCGCGCGCGCTGTGCGCGAGATGATCAAAACCCAGTTCCCCAATGTCGAGGACATCACTGATGAGGAAATGGTCGAAACGATCGGCAGCGTTCTTGCCTTGCAGTCAGACAAGCCAGGCAAGATCCCTTGCACCCTGCTGGTGTTCGATGAGTTGCAGCAGTTTATTGGCGACGACTCAAACCGTACCGGCCATGTGCAGAATGCGGTCGAGGCGATTTCGTCCCATTTCGGCAGCCGGATTCTATTTGTCGCCACCGGTCAGGCGGCGATTACCGCGACGGCGCAATTGCAACAGCTGCAGGGACGTTTTACCGCGCGTGTGCAGCTTTCGGATAACGATGTTGAGCGGGTGGTGCGCGCGGTGGTGCTGCGCAAGAACCAGGCGCGCGTGCCTGAGCTGACGCAGGTGCTCGAGCACGCCAGCGGCGAAATCAACCGCCATCTGACCGGTGCACGGATCGGCCCGAATGCGCAGGATGGTCCGGATCTCGTCGCTGACTATCCCCTCCTGCCGGCGCGGCGGCGTTTCTGGGAACGCGCCCTGCGCGCAATCGATACCGCCGGCATGGCCGGCCAGTTGCGCACCCAGTTGCGCATGGTGCATGAGGCGGCGCGCGCTACGGCCATGGATCCGCCTGGGCATGTGGTTCCCGGCGATTTCCTGTTTGAACAGCAGAAACCAGGGATGTTGTCGAGCGGGGTGTTGCAGCGCGAACTGGCGCAACTGATCGAAGAACAGCGCGATGGCACACCCGATGGCGAGTTGCGCGCCCGGCTCTGTGCGACAATCTTCCTGGTCGGCAAGCTGCCGAATGAAGGGCCGGCCGCTGCCGGCGTGCGCGCGACCGCCGATATGCTGGCCGATCTGCTGGTCACGGATCTGAACAGTGGCAGCAGCGCATTGCGCCAGCGCGTGCCGCAACTGCTGAACGACCTGGTTGAGCGCAGCATTCTTATCCAGGCCGACGGCGAATACCGGCTCCAGACGCGCGAGAGCAAAGAATGGGACGGCGACTATCGCGCGCGCTATACCCGCATTCTTTCCGATGACGGCCGGATCGCCGGCGACCGCAGCAGCGCCTTGCGCGCAGCAGTCGAAGAGGCGTTGAAGGGTATCAGCCCGGTTCAGGGGCAGAGCAAGACGCCGCGCAAGTTCGACCTGCATTTCGGCACCAATGCGCCGCCGACCGATACGGCCAACATCCCGGTCTGGGTGCGTGATGAGTGGTCGGTCAGTGAACGAACGGTGCGTGAAGATGCCCAGGCTGCCGGCCAGGATAGCCCGATCGTCTTCGTCTTTCTGCCGCGCGGCGATGCCGATATGCTCAAAATGACGCTGGCGCGCTTTGCCGCCGCGAACGAGACGCTTGAGACGCGACCGATGCCGGTTACTGAAGAAGGCAAGAACGCGCGTAGCGGCATGCTGTCGCGCCGTGATACCGAGCAGCGGGCGCTGGCGAACCAGATTGCCGCCATTCTGAGTAATGCCAGGGTCTTCAAAGGCGGCGGCGGCGAAGTGAATGAAAGCACCCTGCGCGAATCGGTCGCCAATGCGATTGACGGCGCGATGGTGCGTCTCTTCCCAAAATTCGCCATGGCGGACCATGCCAACTGGGGCCAGGTGTTCAATCGCGCCAGTCAGGGCTCGGCCGATCCATTGAGCGCAATCGGGTACACCGGCGATGTGGATAAACATCCGGCCTGCCAGGAGATCCGCGCCTATATCGGTACGACCGGCAAGCAGGGGAGTGATATTCAGAAGCGCTACCTTGGCGCGGGCTACGGCTGGCCCAAAGACGCAGTTGATGGCGCGCTGCTGGCGCTGGTCGCCGGCGGTTTCGTACGCGCCTCGCAGGGCGGGCAGCCACGGCAAGCCAGTGATCTCCAGCGCCCGCAGATCGGCAAGACCGATTTTGTCAGCGAAGGCGTGACGGTCACAACCACACAACGGGTAGGGTTGCGCGGGTTGTGCCAGCAGATCGGCCTGCCATGCAAGCCGGGCGAAGAGCCGCAGGCGATTCCGCAGGTGCTGCGCCGGTTGAGCGAACTGGTTGGCGAAGCCGGCGGTTCGCCGCCGCTGCCGCCGCCGCCGGATGCCGATCACCTGGCGCGGCTGCTGTCACTCGCCGGCAACGAGCAGCTGGTGGAAGTCTACAACCAGCGCGACCGGTTGCTTGCAGACTACCAGCAATGGTCGGCGGCGCGCAACCGGCGCGATCTGCGATTGACGGCGTGGCGGCACATGCAGGACCTCCTGCGCCATGCCGACGGTCTGCCAGTGGTCGCCGAGGTGCAACCGCAACTGGCGGCGATCGAGAGCCAGCGCGCGCTCCTGAACGATCCCGATCCACTGGCGCCGCTGACCGCGCGGGTAATTGACGCGTTGCGCGCGGCGCTGCAGGGCGCGGTGCAGCGTTATGCCAGCGCGCGCAGCCAGGCGCTGGCCGAGCTTGAACAGATCGCTGAATGGGCGCGATTGAGCGCCGGACAGCGGCAGCAGATTCTGGCGGCGCACAACCTGGATCGGATGCCGTCGGTCCATTCCGGCAGCGATGCCGAGCTCATCGCCGCGCTGCAGGTGATGCCGCTCCTGGCCTGGGAGACGCGCACCGCCGCGCTTCTCGAGCGCGTTGCGCGCGCCCGCGAGGCGGCCGCTCGTTTGCTCGAACCGCGGGCGGTGCCGCTTACCCTGCCGAAGCGCACCTTGAAATCACGCGAGGAGCTGGAGCACTATCTCGACGAGGTGCGGGCGCTGATCCAGGCCCACCTGGACGATGGTAATCCGGTGATCGTCTAGGACAAGGATTTAGGAAATAGAAAAGAGGAAATAGGCTGAGCGCATCAGGACGCCGTGCATTACTCTATACTGTAAAGTAATCTGAAACTTTGTCCAGGCATGGTGCGGTAGAGTGGATGGGACGTTCGTGTAACTGGATGCTGAAGCGGGCTGAAGCAGCGCGCTCCTCGCACCGCCAGGGCAGGTGAGTTTCCGCGCCTGATGAACAGCAGTAGTAAAACCGATAGACGCTCCGCCGTGGCTCTGAAGGGCTCGGCTCGTAGGCGTGAAGGCCGTCTGCACGGCCTTCGGGAACCGGCACAGGCCAGCTTCGCCTGCACAGAGCCGCGGGCTTCAGCCCCACGGCGTGGGCGTTCGGTCTACCGGGTTTAATTGTCAATCTTCATAAGGGCTCGGCTCGGTTCTGCAAGGCCGCCTGCGCGGCCTGTGGGAGCCGGCGCAAGCCGGCTTCGCCCCTACGTAGCCGAGGGCTTTCAGCCCAACGGCGTGGGCAGGCGATATACCGGATATCATTACCAGTGGCAGAGCCGCGCTTGAAGGATCCCTCCAGATGCCCCCACTCGCCGACACCCTGCGCCGCGCCTTCGAGAAGGCCGTGATCAACGCCCGCGACGCCGCCGAGGCCGCCGCGCGCACCGCCCTCACCGCCCTGGCCCTTGAGCGCGAGGTTGCCCCCGCCGGCTTCGGCGCGGAGCAGCGCCGGCTGCGCAACGCCCTGCGGGCCCGCGCCCGCCAGCTCGGCAATGGCGAGATGAGCGCCGGGCTGTCGCTGCTGGTCGAGGAGATCGCCTATGAACAGTGGCATCGCATGCTGTTCGTGCGCTTCCTGGCCGAAAACCATCTGCTGATGCATCCCGAAGGTGCGGCAGTAACACTGCAAGATTGCGCCGACCTGGCGCTGGAAGCGGGTGAAGGCGATGCCTGGCAGGTCGCCACCGGCTTCGCGGCCCGTATGCTGCCCGGCATCTTCCGCGCCGACGCGCCCGCCGCCCAGGTGCGCCTGGCCCCCGAAGACCTGCAGCGCCTCGAGCGCATCCTCGCCGCCCTGCCGGTGGCGATCTTCTCCTCCGACGACGGCCTGGGCTGGGCCTACCAGTTCTGGCAGGCGAAGAAGAAAGAAGAGGTTAATCGCAGCGGGCGCAAGATTGGCGGCGCCGACCTCGCGCCGATGACCCAGCTCTTCACCGAGGACTACATGGTGCAGTTCCTGCTGCACAACTCGCTCGGCGCCTGGTGGGCCGCGCGCCACCCCGCCAGCCCGCTGGTACAGCAGATGGAGTACCTGCGCTTCCGCGACGATGGGACACCCGCCGCCGGCACGTTCCCCGGCTGGCCACAACGCGCCGCCGAGGTGACCGTGATCGATCCCTGCTGCGGCTCGGGCCACTTCCTGGTGGCCGCATTCGAGCTATTGCATCGCATGCGCGCCGAAGAGGAAGGGTTATCGCCGGCCGCTGCCGCCGAGGCCGTGCTGCGCGACAATCTGTTCGGCCTGGAGCTGGACGCGCGCTGCACCCAGATCGCTGCGTTTGCCCTGATCTTCGCCGCCTGGAAGGCCGGCGGGTATCGGCCGCTACCGCTGCCAAATATTGCCTGTTCCGGCATTCCCATTGCTGGTTCAATGGAGGAATGGACGCGACTGGCAGGCGACGATCTCGCCGTACGCACGACGCTGGAACGATTGCACAATCTCTTCCGTAATGCGCCTCATCTCGGCAGTCTGACTAACCCGACGGATGTACCGGTGCAGGAGCGCATGTTCATGGCTGATTACCGCCGGGTCGAACCATTGCTCCAGCGCGCGCTGGCTCGTGACCGCAACAGCGATGATCCGGTTGCCGGCGTTTTCGGCGCGGCGGCGGAAGGCATCGCACGCGCCGCACGCCTGCTGGCGGGAACCTATACCCTGGTCGCCACCAATGTCCCCTACCTGGCGCGTGGAAAGCAGGACCAGATCCTGACCGCGTTCTGCGATATTCATTACCCTGACTCGCGCACCGATCTGGCGACGGTCTTTGTCGAACGCTGTCGCGCGTTTACCATGCCGGGCGGCGCCTATGCGCTGGTCACGCCGCAGAACTGGCTGTTTCTACCCACCTATGAACGATTGCGCCGGCAATTCCTTCAGCAGCAGACCTGGAACATGGTCGCGCGGCTTGGCGAGGGCGGTTTTCAGAGCAGCACGGCTGCCGGCGCGTTCACCGCGCTGCTCATCGTCACGCAATGCCCGCCCGACGAGATGCACACCTTCGCCGGCATCGACGCCGCCGAACCGCGTACCCCGCAGGGAAAAAGCCTGGTGCTCCAGCGCGGCCCGATGGTGCGCGTTGGGCAGTGTGAGCAACGACACAATCGCCAGGCGGCGATTGCACTGGCGCGAACGATAGCGGGAGCGCCGCTTGATGCCTACGCGCGGCTCTATGAAGGGATGAAGCCCGGCCAGACGCAACGGGTGACGCGCAAGTTCTGGGAGATCGACGATTTCGAGCGCTGGTTCTTGCTCTCATCGAGTCCTTCGGGTGAAGCGCCCTATAGCGGCAATGCGGAAGTCATCCTTGACCCGGCGCGCATCCAGGATCAGGGTGTCAGCGAAGCAAATAGTTCGGGGCGCGACGCCTGGGGCAAGCGCGGCGTCCTGATCTCAAAGATGCGCCGCCTGCCGGCAGCGCTCTACCTCGGCGCGATCTATGACAACAACACCTTTGCGATCGTGCCGCACAACGAAGATGATCTGCCGGCGCTCTGGGCCTTCGTCTCTTCCGACGCATTTTCCGCTGGTGTACGCGCCATCAATCAAAAACTCGACGCGGCGCTCTCTTCGGTCGGCGCGGTACACTTCGACCGCGATCACTGGCGCGCCGTCGCCAGTTCCCAGGGCGCACTCCCTGCACCGGCATCGAGTGATCCAACCCAATGGCTGTTCCAGGGTCATCCCGCCGGATCAACCACGCCACTGCAGGTCGCGGTCGCCCGTCTGCTCGGCTATCGCTGGCCGGCGCAGCAGGATGTTCCAGTTATCCCGGCGCGTAACAGCCCGGAACGACGAAAGCAACTCCGTGAAGCCGCGCCGCAGTATGACAGCCTTGACCGGCTTGCTGACGCCGACGGGATCGTCTGTCTGCCGGCGGTCTCCGGTGAGCACCCGGCGCATGAACGCCTGCGTAGTCTGCTGGCCGCCGCCTATGGCAATGCCTGGTCGGTCGCTGTACAGGACGAACTCCTGGCGCAGGCCGGGTTCGCCGGCAAGTCGCTCGACTCCTGGCTACGCGACGGCTTCTTCAAACAGCACTGCGACCTGTTCCACAATCGCCCATTCATCTGGCACATCTGGGATGGCCTGCGCGACGGATTCAGCGCGCTGGTCAACTACCACCGGCTCGACCGGGCGCGGCTGGAGAAGCTGATCTACACCTGCCTGGGGGCCTGGATCCGCGAGCGGCGCGCCGAGCGCGACGCGGGGGTGGCCGGGGCCGAGGGCAAACTGGTCGCGGCGCTGGAGTTGCAGCAGAAACTGGCAGCCATTCGCGATGGCGAGCCGCCCTACGACATCTACGTGCGCTGGAAGTCACTGGCGCAGCAGCCGATCGGCTGGGAGCCGGATCTCAACGACGGCGTGCGGCTCAATATCCGTCCGTTTGTGACCGCCGGGATTTTGCGCAGCAAGTTCACCATCAACTGGAACAAGGATCGCGGCACCAACCCCGACGGCAGCGAGCGGCTGAATGATCTGCATGTCAGTAATGCCGAAAAGCAGCGGGCGCGCGAGATGTGAGCCGTGCCTGCGTCACTGACCAGATCCGTGCCACAAACGCACGAACGTGAATCCTGCCTCGAGCGGTGGTGGGCGTGGGTGCGGAATGTTATACTGCTGATGGTGACAGGATGTACGCGGTCGCCAGGAAAATGGGCTGACGATGAGCGTCCACGACCGTATGTTGGCGCTGACTCGGTAATCCTGTCATTCCGAACGAAGTGAGGAATCTGCAGTGCGCTGCCATGAATCAGCGAATCATTGTCTTTCAATGCAGACCCCTCGGCGCGCACACGCCTCGGGGTGACAGGAAAGCGGGTGATAGCAACATCCACCGCAAAACTCCTGATCGTGACAGGCCGTACTTGGTCAAGTACGCAGAGCGCTGGCAGCAACCTGGAATATCACTCCAGAACCCATCGTCTGGTGGTTGATGACCGGCAAACGGAGGAAACATGATGGATCAGGAAACGCTATGGCAGCAGTTCAGCTCCTTACCACGCGAAGCGCGTCATGAAGTGGCTGATTTCATTGCCTTCCTGCAGGCAAAGTATACGCGATCGGCGCTGAAAGAACAGGCGCCCGGCGATATTCGCAACGAGCCATTCGTTGGGATCTGGCACGATCGCGCTGAGATGAGTGAGGCGCGTGAGTGGGTTCGCGCCGTGCGAAAGCGGGAATGGCGTGACCACTACGGCGAAGTGCAGAACGGTTAATCGCTAGGATTGCGCGCATTCTGCGCGCATGCGGGCGGGCCGCCCGCGCTCCCAGCACGCACATGGTTCAATGATTCTGCACTTCGCTATAAGTTCGACTTTATCCATTCGGTAGACGAAAAAGGGGAGGCAGGGTACGCTTGACTGGAACCCGACTGCCAGGAAGGGACCAGCGATGCGCAACCTGCCACGAGCGATTATACCGATCCTCCGCCAGTGCGAGCTGCTGTTTAGCGAGCGCGTATGGGAATGGGCCAAGATCCTGCTCATCGGCGCCATCCTGGCGCCTGGCAAGCGCACAGTCACTGCGGTGCTGCGCGTGATGGGACTGAGCGACGAGGCGCAGTTCCTAAACTACCACCGCGTACTCAACCGGGCGGTCTGGTCGCCCTTCGCCGCCAGCCGCATCCTGCTGCGCTTGCTGATCGATGCCTTTGTGCCATCCGACGTACCTATCGTGCTCGGCCTCGACGACCATATCGAGCGCCGACGTGGCGCAAAGATTACGGCCAGGGGCATTTATCGCGACCCCGTGCGCTCCTCGCGTTCGTTCTTTGTCAAGACCAGTGGCCTGCGCTGGGTGAGTATGATGCTGCTCGCGCCTATTCCGTGGGCCGAGCGCGTGTGGGCCTTGCCCTGTCTGACCGTCCTGGCGCCGTCCGAGCGCTACCACCAGGAGCGCGGCAAGCCGCACAAGCAGCTCACCGATTGGGCGCGCCAGATGATCACCCAGGCGCAACAGTGGCTGCCCGAACGCCTGCTGGTGGTCGTGGCCGACAGTTCCTACGCTGCGCTCGAGTTGTTGGCCGCCTGTCAGGGCTTGCCGCAGCCGGTCAACCTGGTCACGCGCCTGCGCCTGGATGCGGCCTTGTACGACCCAGCCCCGCCGCCGACCGGTCAGCGCGGGCGACCACGCAAGAAGGGCGCACGTCAGCCCACCCTGGCGGCCCGGCTCAGCGACCCCGCGACGAACTGGCAGGACACCACGGTGCGCTGGTACGCCGGCACAACGCGCACAGCGCGGCTGGCATCGGCAACAGCGGTCTGGTATCACAGTGGCCTGCCGCCGGTCGCCATCCGTTGGGTGCTCATCACCGACCCCGATGGCAAGTTCGAGCCCCAGGCGCTGCTGAGCACCAACCTCGAGGCTACGCCAACCGAGATCGTCGAGTGGTTCGTGCAGCGCTGGCAGCTGGAAGTGACCTTCGAGGAAGCGCGCGCGCACCTGGGCATCGAAACCCGGCGCCAGTGGTCGGATCTGGCGATTCTGCGCACCACGCCACTGCTGTTGGGGCTGTTCTCGCTGGTGTGTCTGTTCGCCCATCAGCTGCTCCAGGGCCGGGAGATGCCGGTGCGCCAGGCGGCCTGGTATGCCAAGGCGCTACCAACCTGCAGCGACACCCTGGCCTTTGTCCGCCAGCACCTCTGGCCGGCCACGATTTCTTGGATGTCGCCCGAGGAAGACGACATGGTCAAAATTCCGAAGGCATTGTTCGCTCGCCTGACCGACGCCCCCGCCTACGCCGCGTGAGCGGCGCAGATGGATAAAGTCGAACTAAGTGTGTAACCCCGCTCCATTGCCTTCCGGCAAACGAATCTCACACAGAAACGGCATCGAGTGCGCAATGATAAGCACACAGCCGGCACGGTATCAACCACGCCGGCTGTGCTCCAGGAGAACCATCACCACGATAGTCATTGTACCATAAGAAGAACGTGCGTTCAACAGTCGCAGGCTCACGTTTTCGGATTTGTTTCGTGTCGCTTCAACCATGCCAGCAGCTTCCGCGCGCGGCTCTGTTTCGCCGGTGCGCCCCGCGCCAGTCTGCTAATGCCTGCAGCGCATTCACCCGCACAATACTGCAGTCGTCGAGGTACTGCCAAGGATCGTCAGCGCATGGCGCTGCTGGTCGTCGTCGAGCGCCAGACGTTCAATCAGTTGCGCCGCGTGCCAGAAGACTTCCGCCTGTGAGACTGCGGCGACTTCATTCAGAACACGTGCCGTGCAGGGTGTCAGCAACTCCTGCTGCTGAGCCGTGATCTTCTCCACTGCATCCGTCGCCCGCATGCAAATCAGCGGATCGGCGGCGAGCATGCCGTCGGCCATCGCGGGAAACAGCGCCGGGTCTGCGCGCACTGCGGCGACAACGTCCGCCGACCGGTGCTCGATTGGCCGGTCGCCGCCGGTGAGCAGGGTGAGGAGTGGGTGCATCAGCGTGTCTGTGTTTCCATATCAATCATATCTGGCGGAACGTTACGATACGCAGCGCCGTCCATACCTTAGCGCAACGTGCAGTACTGTTCATCGTACGGAAATATGCACAATGGCGTTCTGATGAGCGCAGCCCTCAACACTCAGCACTTTACTATCGTATGCTCTCGCACACTGACACACAAACACCAGAAGGTGACCGATGTATCGAATGAGCCACTCCCTGCTGACCTTCAGCATCCTGACCATGCTGATCATGACGCTTACCGCCTGTGCCGCGGGCAACGATCTCGCCGGCACACAATGGCAGCTCACCGAACTCAATGGTCGCGCACCGCTGGCATCCGCCGAACCGATCACCCTCAGTTTCACGTCTGCCGACCAGGCCGGCGGTAATACCGGCTGTAACAGCTATGGTGGTTCCTACCGCGTGGCCGGCTCAAGCCTGACCTTTGGCCCGCTCGCCAGCACCAGGCGCGCCTGCGTCGACCCGGGGCTGATGACCCAGGAAGCGGCGTTCCTCCAGGCGTTGGGCGCGGTGAGCACCTATGAACTGAGCACTGGCCAGCTGGTGCTGAAGGACGGCAGCGGTACCGTGACGCTGCGGTTCACGCGGATGTAACAGAAGTTTCCTGACATTCCCGCCCCTCACGAATATTCAGTGTGAAGAAGCCCGTCGCCCCCACCCCGGCCTGCCTCCGCTGGAGGAGGGAGTCCGGTGTCGCGTCCGGCTCCTTCCCCCAGCGGGGGGAGGTTGCGCGGGGAGCGGTGCGGTGCGTCGAGCCTGCTGTGCAAGGTAGTGCACTGCGTGCCTATCCGCATAAGAGATGGCTGGATCAGTTACGGATGCCGTCACCCGCTGTGCGCAGACGGTGGATGGTGTTCGCTACGCCTCACGCTGTCGAGGAACACGTCAACCACTACACTCGCGTTTCAGCGTCCCCTTGCTCACTTAAAGCGCGCAGGGTGGTTTCATCGGTCAATACCACACAACCACGCTTGAGCGCGATGAGCTCCTGAGCGCGGAACTCGTTCAGGATTTTCGTGACGGTTTCGCGATAGGTGCCAATCATTTCGGCGAGCGCCTCATGGGTGAAGCGTACTTCACGCGGCCCGCTTGCCGCGCGAAACAGGCGCGCTCTGGGCGGGCGCGCCAGTTGCAGCAGCAGGCTCGCCAGACGCTGCGGCAGATTCTTGAACGCGAAATCGGACAGACGCTGCTCGGCGCTGATCAGGCGTTGGCCCAGAGTCTCGGCAATGCGGGTAGCAATGCGCGGGTCGCTCAGGAGCAGGCCGGTTACATCTTCGCGGCTCATCAGGCAGAGCAGGCACGGGCTCAGCGCTTCAGCATAGCTCTGATGCAGGTGCTGTCCCAACAGCGCCATCTCGCCAAAAATCGTGCCGGCTTCCAGGACCGCGGTTGTTAGCGCCTTGCCATCGCCTGATAACCGGTACAACCGCACCCGCCCTTCCTTGAGAATAAACAGCACCTCACCGACCTGCTCGGGCGAAAAGAACACCGTGCCTGCCGGTACACGCTGCATTGGCGCACGTCTCCCCAGCGCTTCAACTTCGCTATGGTTAAGATCACGGAAAATGTCGACATCGCGTAGATAACTCGTTTTGTCAGAGGTTGCTCCCGGTGGCTGTGCGCTCATCGTCTATGCTGGTACTTTCTAGTACGACTTCTGAGCTGTGCGCGGCTTCACCGTGCCAGAACACAGCCTTTTTATATTTGCTTTCGCAATGCCGCCAGGAGCGCCGTCACGAGGAGCCGTTCGATTGCTCCTGCAAGAGCGCGCG
>Ga0272446_1001563_pt1 | contig 33062 bp, 37 predicted proteins | sample YNPCB0061_FD_194587 | JGI IMG/M metagenome (GOLD analysis project Ga0272446, IMG submission 194587) | Hot spring microbial mat communities from Yellowstone National Park, WY, United States - YNP-CB-006-1 | ecosystem: Environmental > Aquatic > Thermal springs > Hot (42-90C) > Sediment | place...
CAGGGGGAGCGCAGCCGCAGCGCCGTCCAGGCCGCGCACATCCACCCCCAGACCGGCGTCCGCGGCGACAGGGCCGAGCCCGGGATCCAGCGCCGACCGTCGGGCAGCACGATCCCGCCGTCGAACGTCGACGGCGTCGCCCCCGGCTCCTCCGGCGGCACCGCCCAGCAGTCCGCCGCAAAGATCGCCTCGTCCCCGCGCAGCGGCGTCCCCAGCGTCCAGAAGGCACCGCCCGGCAGCCGCACCTCCCGACGCCCCTCCGCCCCCGGGGGCGGCGTCAGCAGCGAGCGCCAGTCCGGCGGCGGCAGCGCATGCGCCGGCCAGGGCGCCGGACCCGGCGCCGGCCGCGGCTGGCGCGGGACCACGATCGTCGGCTGCGGCCAGAAGGTACCGTCGGGCAGGATCACCATCCCCCCAGGCGGCCAGGGACGCGCTGGCGCGGAGGAGGACGGAGGCAGGCTCCCGCCCGGGAAGCCCGGCGCCCCAGGGCCCGGGCCGGGAAGGGCGTCCGACCCGGGCGCGCGCGGATCGAAGGGCGGCTGACCGCCCGGATTGCGCGGGTCGAACGCCGAGGCCGGCGCCCCCCCAAGGAGGACGCCGGCCAGGATCGCGAGGCCCGCGCCCCTCAGGAGGGCCGGAGCGCCCACTTGGCCCATCCGCACCACTCCGCCGGCACGTAGGTCTCGGGCGGCAGCGAGGAGACGCCGTCCCACAGCTCGGGCTGACCAGGGATCTGGATCCCGCCCGCGATCCGCGCCGCGTCGATGAGCTCCCGCGGCGGCTGCGTCGAGGCCGCCGGCACCGCCCAGCAGTAGCGCAGCTCCACGAAGGATCCCGACGGCGGAGTCTGCCCCGGCTCGAAGCCCTCAGCCCCAGCCGCGAATACCGGCGGATCCTCCGGGTTGGCCGGCGGCAGGAAGCGCCCGATCGGGATGACCGCAGAGCCGACCTCCGGCGCCCCCACGGCCCCGGCGAAGCTGTCCGGCACCGCACCGAGGCCAGGCGCCGCGCCCACGGGCGCGCTCGTGTCGGTGCCCGCCGCGCGCAGCGCCTGGCAGAACCATGCCCAGACCTGCTGGGTCGGCGCGACGGTGTCGCCCGGACGCCACAGCGCCCCGCCCGGCAGGGCAACCAGCGCGTTGGCCGGGAACGCCGCCACCGCCGGGGGCACCGCCCAGCACAGCCCGGCCAGGATCACCGCGTTCGGGTCGATGGGCGTACCAGGGACGTAGAGGCTCCCGTCCGCCAGCGGCACGTTGGGCGGCAGATCGGACGGCTGGCGCACCAGCTGATCCGTGTTCTCGGGACCATCCACCCCCGGGGAGACCTCGGGAATCGAATCCTCGGGCGGCTCCGGAACCGTCGACGGCGGCTCCTCGGGCGGCGGCGGCGGCACGACCCCCGTAGTCCCAGGCCTATTGATGTTGAAGGGCGGCGCGCCGCCCGGGTTGGACGCGCTGAACGGCGCACGGCCGCCCGGGTTGTTGATGTCGAAGGGCGGCGCCACCACCTGCTGGGCCGCCGCCGGAAGGACGACGACGGACAGGGCGACGGCGAACAGCAGCAGACGGTGCATCGGACACTCCACGGGCTAGCGGCGGGGGGAAGGGGACCAGCCCCTCCCGGCTGGAGGTGAAGGTGGCGCAGTCCCCCCGCCCCGACAAGGGAGGGAAGCGTCTCCAAGGACACCAGATCCGGCCACGGCGAACTCCCGGCCGAGCCCCGAAGGCCGCGTCCAACGCATCCTCCAGGCCTTGCCTGGCCCGCACGAACCGCCGGATCGGGGCCCTGCGCGGCCCAAGACCCGCCGAAACCGGCTCCAAGCCCCCAGAGAGGACCTATGTTCACAAAAACCCGACCTGCCGCGAGGAAACCCCTTCCCATGCTCCGTCCCGCCATCCTCGGCCTTGCCCTGCTCGCGGCCCTGCCCGCCGCCGCACAAGGACCCGCCCAGCCCCCCGGGATCCCCGCCACGGGGGCAGATTTGCGCGCTGTCTCAGCCGCCTGCGCGCCCATCCCGCCAGCCTTCCGGTCGACCCCCGACGTCGCCCGCGCGTGCATGGGATACCAGGCAGGGGTGGTCACCGGCTTCCTGGTACTTGCCCAGACCGTCGGGCTGCCCGCCAGCTTCTGCCTCCCCGGCACGGCGACGGACCTCCAGATCGAGCGCGCCATCGTCGATTGGATCGGCGAGGATCCGGCGCGCAACGCCGCCCCCGCCGCCGCGGTCGTCATCTCCGCCCTGATCGCCGCCTATCCCTGCCCGGCCGCCCCCACGGCCCCCATCTCCCCCCCCGCCCCCCAGTGAGATCCGAGGTCCGCCCCCGATGACCCATCGCCCCGCCCTCCTGCTCGCCTCGACCGCCCTGCTCGTCGCCGCCGTCGGCGGCGGCCTCGCGATCCACGAGGCCGGCAAGGCCAAGGACGCCGCCCTCCTCGCCACCGCCGCCCAGATCGCCGAGGCGCGCCAGATCGCCGATGAGATCCGCGCGCGGGGCGACGCCACCTCCCTCGCCGAGATCGGGCGCCGCATCGCCGCCCTCGAAGCGGCGCGCGCGACGACCGCGGAACAGAGCGCCCTCGACGGGCTGCGCACCGAGATCGCCGCCCTGCGCCCCACCGCCGACGCGCTCGCCGCGGCCGAGCGCCGCATCGCCGCCCTCGAGGCGGCCCGCGCCACGACCGTCGAGACGGCCGCCCTCGACGCCTTGCGCGCCGAGATCGCGGCGCTGCGGCCCGCCGCCGCCGCCGTCGAGACGGTCGGGCGGCAGCCGGGCGATCTGGAGACTCGTCTCTCGGCCCTCGCCAGCAACGCGGCCGGCGCCGCCGTCGAGGCGCTGCGAGGCGAGATCGCAGGACTGCGCCAGAGCACGGCCACCGCCCAGACCGTCGAGGCCATCTCGCGCCTCCTCGAGGAGACCCGCACGCAGATGGCCGGCCTCGCGGCCGCGACCCCCGAGACCCGCGCGACCATGGCCGAGATCGCGCGGCGCATCGAGGCGCTCGAGACCATGCCCCGGCAGGCCGCGCCCACGCTCGAAGGCCTCCTCGCCGAAGCCTCCCCGGCGGCGCGCGACGCGCTCGGCCGCCTTGGCCTCGCGGCGACGCTGGCCAATCCCCAGCAGGTGATGGAGGCCATCAGCGCCTTCATAGAGGAGCAGCGCCGCATCGAGACCCAGGGGCGCCCCGTCCCGCCGGCGCTGCTGACCGAGACCTTCGATCCCGGGTCAGGCGCGCTGCGCGCCGGCCCCGCAGGGGCAGCGCGACGGGTGGCGATCCTGACCGATCACAACTGCCCCTTCTGCCGGCGCGCGGTGTTCCTGATGCGCCAGCTGCTCGAGCGGGGCGACGTCGAGATCGTCATCCGCGAGATGCCGGTCCTCTCGCCCCAGTCGCGCGAGGCCGCGATGGTGGCCGCCGCAGCGGCGCGGATCGACCAGCGCCGCGCGCTCGACCTCTACCTGGCGGTGGGCGCCCACGAGGGGCGCCTGGACGGAGCGGCGATGCTCGAAAAGGCCGCAGGCCTCGGGTTCGACCGCGAGGCCCTGCGGCGGGAGACGGAACGCGAGGAGACGCGCCGGACCGTGGATCGCTCCCTCGACCTCGCCCGCCGCCTCGGCGTCACCGGAACTCCCGGCTTCGTCGTCCAGGATCTCCTCATCCAGGGGCTGCAGCCCGACCAGGTGCTGCAGGCCCTCTCCCGACCCCGCTGACCCAGGAGCCAGCCCTCCCATGCGCCTCTCCATCCCCGCCGACCTCCTCGCCCGCGCCGCCGGCTCCGCCAAGACCGCGGGCGGGACCTCCGATCCCCGGCTCCTGCTCGCCGCGACCCCGGGACGGCTGGCCATCACCGGCGCGGACGGCTCGCTCCAGATCGGCTGGGACCTCGAGGCCCAGGTGATCGAGCCCGGCGCCTGCGCGCTGAACGGCGCGGATCTCGCCACCGCCGCCGCCGCGATGCCCAAGGCCGCGACGCTGGCGCTGGAAGCCGGCGAGGGCCGCCTGAAGATCTCCGCCGGCAAGGCGAGCTTCGATCTGCCCGTGCTGGACGCCGACGCCTTCCCCGGCGTCGACGTCTCCAGCCTGGCGCGAGACGCGCGCCCCCTCGAGGGACCGGCCCTGGCACGGGCGCTCGAGCAGGCCGCGGGCTGCACCGCCGGCGAGGAAGGCCTCGAGGCCATGCGCGGCGTCCATCTGATGATCGAGGGCGGCCTGCTGCGGGTGGCCGCCAGCGACGGCTTCCGCCTCGTGATCCGCCGGATCCAGCCCGGCGAGATCCACCTGCCACCCGGCGGGATCGTCGTGCCGACGCGCGCGGCGCGCGAGATCGCGCGGATGAGCGCCGGCTCCCCCGTCGTGCGCATCGCCGCGACCCAGGCGGGCCTGTTCGCCGACGGCGGCGCGGAGACAATCCTCGCGCGCCTCATCGACGCGCCCTACCCCGACGTCAACCGTCTCCTCGGCGACGCCGGCACCAAGATCGGGATCGACCGCGCACGCCTCGCCGACGCCGCCCAGCGTGTCGCCCGCCTGCTCGGCCGCACGCCCATCGCCAAGATCTCGACGGGCCGCGACGGGCTGACGCTCGACGGCACCCACGAGAACCGCCGCGCCCAGGACACCATCGCCGTCGAGGCCCCCGAGGGCCTCGTGGTCGGGCTCGACATGCGCTACCTCGGCGACGCGCTGAAGGCGCTGGGCGGACAGACCGCGATCCTCGCGATCCAGGGCCCGCAGCAGCCCGTCCGCCTCACCTGCCCGGAGGACCCGGACGTCCTCTGCCTCATCATGCCCGCCCGCATCGCCTGACCCCGCGCCGCCCCCTCCCCCCGGAGGGGGCGGACCCCCACATCCTCTCCGTGCATAGCCCGCCCCCCAGGCGGCGACCCGCAAGCCAGGCTGGAGACCCCGATCCATGGCCGGATCCGTCAATCAGGTGACCCTCGTCGGCAACCTCGGGGCCGACCCCGAGATCCGCAGCTTCCCCAACGGGGGCCGCGTCGCGAACCTTCGCGTCGCCACCACCGAGACCTGGAAGGACCGCAACAGCGGCGAGCGCCAGGAGAAGACGCAGTGGCACAGCGTCGCGATCTTCGCCAAGCCCCTGGTCGATCTCGCCGAGAAGTACCTCCGAAAGGGCTCCAAGGTCTATCTGCAGGGCCAGCTCGAGCACCGGAAGTGGCAGGACAAGCAGGGCCAGGACCGCTGGACCACCGAGGTCGTCCTGCGCCCCTACGCCGGCGAGATCGTGCTCCTCGACCGCCCGGGCGGCGGCGACCGCGCCCCGCGCGGCGAGGACGAGGGCGGCGGCCGCAGCTACGGCCAGGGCCGCGGCGACGGGAACCCGCGCAACGGCGGCGGCTACGGCGTGCGCTACGGCGGCCAGGGCCCGGGCCGCGGCGGGCGCGACGAGGGCGGTCCGGGCGGCGGACGCCGCGGCGGACGCTCGGGACTCGACGACGACATCCCGTTCTGACGGGGTGCGCCATAACGCCCCCCTTCGATCCCGCGCGCCTCCCCGACGGCGCCGCCCTCGGCGCGCGCCACCGCGGATGCGGCCGGCGCCTGCTCGGGACAGTGCCCGACGACGCAGCCGCGCTCTGCATCTTCGATCCGCAGTATTACGGCGCGCTCGACAAGATGGCCTACGGCAACGAGGGCGCGCGTCAGAAGGGCCGCGTCGCGCTCGTCCAGATGGACGACGCCACCATCGCCGCCTTCGTCGCCGAGATCGCGCGGACGCTGCGGCCGAGCGGCCACCTGCTGCTCTGGACGGACAAGTTCCACCTGTGCCAAGGCGTCGCGCCCTGGCTGGCTGGCACCTCCCTGTCGGTGGTCGACCTCATCGTGTGGGACAAGACCCGCATCGGGATGGGCTACCGCTCGCGCCGGCGCTCCGAATACCTGACCGTCCTGCAGAAGGCGCCGCTGCGCGCCAAGGGCGTCTGGCACGGCCGCGCCATCCGCGCCGTCTGGGCGAAGAAGGCCAGACCTGGCCATCCCCACCGCAAGCCCGCGGGACTCCAGCGCCGCCTCGGGGAGGCGGTGACCGCCTCCGATGATCTCGTCCTCGATCCCGCCGCCGGCGGCTTTTCGACGCTCGGAGCAGTCGAAGCCTGCGCCGAACCCCGCGTGTTCCTCGGCACGGATCTGCCGGCATGACCCCGTCCCAGGTCCGCCTCGTGCGCCTGCTGCCCGACGGGCGGGCCGAGGACGCCCTCGACGACCGCTCGCTCGGGATCTGGGAGGCCGGACGCGTAGGAGGGCTGTGGCGGATCTCGGTCTTCGACGCCCGCCGCCGCTGGATCGCCTTCCAGACCTGGGCGCCCCCGGGAAAGGAGGGGCCGGCGCAGACGGCGGCGATGTGGCTGCAGGCGCCTGGACGCTGACCGCCCTTGTCCGCCGCCGTCCCGCTTCCATCTTCTCCCTTGCTACCCCAAGGACGCGGGCGTAGCTCAGGGGTAGAGCACGACCTTGCCAAGGTCGGGGTCGAGGGTTCGAATCCCTTCGCCCGCTCCATCTCCTCCGTCCCCGCGGAGATCCAGGCCCCATGATGCCGACGCCCACCCTGCGGCAGCGGATCCACCGCCAACTGGATCCCGAGGCCTGGCCGCGCGACGGCCTGTCTCCCGCCAACGCCGCCATCGCCGCCCTCATCCTCCTCTGCGCGACGATCGCGATCCTCGAGAGCGAGCCTCTCCTGCGCGAGGGACGCGAGAGCCTCTTCGCCACCGCCGCCCATCTCTTCGGCATCCTCTTCCTCATCGAGTGACTGCTGCGCTTCTGGGCTGCCTCGGAGGCCCGCCCCGATCTCGCGCCGCGGCGGACCCGGCGCGCGCATGCGCTCTCCGCCGGCGGCGTCATCGATCTCCTCGCGCCGCGACGAGCTGCTGGCCGGCCTCGCCGCCGCCCTGCTCGTCCTGGCCTCCGCCCTCCTGCGCCTCGCCGAGCGCGAGGCGCAACCCGACGACTTCGGGTCGATCCCGCGGGCGATATGGTGGGCCGTCGCCACCCTCACTCATCGCCCTACCCACGAGGATCCTCGCCTCCGCCTTCAGCGACGGCCTCGCCGGGCAGACCGCCACCGCCACGGTCACCGTCGGCGGCGTCTCGGCCGACTTCGTGGTCACCTTCCCCCCTGACGGCTCAAGGGCGCTGCCGGCCTGGCGCAGGCGCTGCCTGCGCCAAGATCCCTTGTCCCCGCAAGCCAAGGGTCCATCTCCTGCTTCCCTGATGGCTCGTAGCTCAGCGGCAGAGCATCCGCTTGATAAGCGGAGGGTCGGTGGTTCGATCCCACCCGGGCCAACCATCCCCCAAAAGCACCTCCCTTCCCGAACCTCAGGCTTCCTCTCCTCCCCGCGGGAGGAAAGCATCCCGGAAAGGGCGGCCATGGATCCCAATCGCCGCAACGCCGAACCCGTCGGCTTCACCCTCCAGCGCCACCACGACGGCCTGGCGCCGGGGGCGCCCATCTTCGTCAGTGGCGCGGCGTCGGCGATCGCCGCGGCCAACCCCGACACCCCCCTCCTCCTCGGCGTCGCCTTCGTCACCCTTCCGGAACTCGCCCATCTCGCCTGGCGCGCCAGGGGAGGGATCCGCATCACCCTGCGCGCCCTGCTGCTGCACCCGCTGCCGCCGGCGTCGCCCCTTCGCCGGGCGCCCGGCGCGCGTCTGCGCCTGCCCGACGCCGCACCCGGCGAAGGCAGCCTTCCGCCGCCGGCCCATCTCCGGATCCAGATCGCCGGCGCGGTCGTCGGGGTCGATCCCGCCGGAGTCTGGATCGCCCGGCCCAGGCCCGACGGCGGCCTCGATCCCCTGGCGCTGCGACGGCGCCGGCCTGGGCGCTGACGGCGGCGCGCCCCACCTCGCAGGGGACGCCACCTCGGGACGACCCCGCCATGGAGATGCTCGCCCTCTGGCCCCTCCGGCCCGACGCGCCCGCGCTAACGGTCCAAGACGCCGCCGACGGCGCCGAGCCGCCCTGGAAGGTCGAGATCCGGCGCCCCGGTCACCGCCCGATCGTGGAGCGCTTCCACTGGCTGGGCGCCGCCCTCGTGCCGGCATCGGACCATCTCTGCGCCGCGGCCCCCGAGTCGGTCGCGCTCGAGATGGCACCCGAGATCCGGGGCTTCCTCGCCTGCGGCGCGGATCCCGCGCGGCCGGCGGAGCGCACCCTCCTGCTGCTCGGCAACCCGCAGGGGCTGCGGGATCTCCAGATCGCGCTCGAGCGCGCCGGATCCCTCGGCGCCCATGTCGAGGGCCGCGCCGACGACGCCCGGGCATCCCTCGGCACCACGGTCGTCGAGATCGCCGAGGCGGACGGACGCAACGTCGAGGCGCGCCTCAAGATCCGCCAAGGCGACGGCGCCGTCCGCAACGAGCGCCTGCCCCTCTCCAACCTCCGCGCCGCGCTGCCGGCCGCAGCGCGCCCGGACGCGCCGAACGCCCTGCTGCGCAGCCCCGATTCCCTCTACGTCCCTCTGCCCGCGATCCTGCCCGTCGCCGAGCGGCGGGCGCGGGCCCTGGCGGACGCCTTCGCGGACGCCGGCGTCCGCACCCCCGCCCTCGCGGACGGCCTCTTCGGCGTCTGCCGCGCGGCGCTGGCAGCCGGCGACCGGCTGCGCGGCGCCGACGACGCGCGCGCCGACGCGCTCGAGCGCATCGCCTGCCTCGCCTGGCGCGGCTACGCGCTCGGCCGCTCCGCCAAGACGGCGCTGCGCGATCCCCTCGCCGCCCTCGCGCCCATCCCCCAGACCCGCCCGGGGATCCGCCTGCCCGGCATCGGACTCCGCATCCCCGAAGCGCTGGGACGCTGAAGCGCCCGAGGCCGCTTCCCGGCCAGACACGAACAATGCCCCGGACATGCGGAGGAGTTCCGCGCAGATCGGGCAAAAAGAGACGGGCATTGCGGAAAGGTCCCGGGGATTCAGCCTCGAGAGACCTTTCCACTCCCCGCAGACCTCTCGCGATGCTCCTCGGACGGACCTCCCGCCTCTCCCTCCTCGGCACCGCCGCCCCCCTCCTGCTCGTCGACGCCGCCGACGACGAGCAGGCCGCCAAAGTTGTCCTCTTCCGCCAGACGATGACGAAGCTCGGGCAGGCCGTCGCTGATCTCCGCCGCAGCGTCGGAGCCTATGACGCAGGACTCCATCGGATCCGGCGCGAGGTCGAGGGACTCGGCGCCAAGACTAGGCGCCTCGAGACCCTCATGGACGAGGCGGCGGCCGGCCGCCGCCCCGCCTTTCCGGCGCGGGCAGCCTGAGCGGGAAGCCGCTCAGCCGCTACCGATGAGGACGCCCGCTGCCACCACCAAGGCGCCGCCCAAGGAGACGTGCCACAGCGCCCGCCAGAACGGGCTCTCCATGAAGCGCCAGCGGATCCAAGCGATCAGCATCAGCTCCAGTCCCGCCACCGCCAGGGCGACGGCGGTGGCCAGCCAGAAGTCCCACAGCAGGTAGGGCAGGGCGTGCCCCAGGCCGCCGAGCGTCGTCATCAGGCCGGTCACGACCCCCCGCGTGACCGGGCTGCCCCGCCCCGTCAGGCGCCCGTCGTCGGAGAGGGCCTCGGTGAAGCCCATCGAGATCCCAGCCCCCACCGACGCGGCCAGGCCCACCAGCAGCGTCTCGTGGGGCGACTGGGTCGCGAAGGCGGCCGCGAAGACCGGCGCCAGCGTCGAAATCGACCCGTCGATGAGACCCGCCAGGCCCGGCTGCACGTAGGTGAGCAGGAACGCCCGGCGCTCCTCCCTCCGCTCCTGCCCCGCCGTCTCGGCGTCGAGGGCGGCGGCGGCCGCCGCCGCGCGCTCCCGATGGCCCTCCTCGACCGCCGCCAGATCGCCTAGCAGCCGACGAACCCCCGGATCCCGCGCCTGGCTGGCGGCCGTCGCGTAGAAGGCCGCCGCCGAGCGCTCCATCCCCTCTATCTCGGCGCGCACGCGCGCCGCCGTCAGGCCCCGAAGGCGCCAAGGCCGCCGCCGGCGAGGGAAGTCGCGCACGTCCTCCCGGCGGATCGGCGGCAGCTCGGCGCCGAAGCGCATCTCGTAGGCCACCAGCAGATCCCGCCGATGCCCGTCCTCCTCCTCCGCCAGGCGGCGGCAAAGCGCGGCCGTCGCCGGCGCCGCCGCGTCGAGCGCGGCCGCGAAGCGGCGGTAGATCCGGCCGTCCTCCTCCTCCGCCGCCACCGCGAGCGCCAGGATCTCGGCCTCGGAGAGCTCGGACAGGCGCAGGCGATCGTCGAAGGGCCCAAACATCGGAAGATCTCCAGGCGGACAAGGAAGGGAACCCACAGGATCAAGGCTCGACGCTCCGGCAGGCAAGGGGAGGGCGAACGTCCGCCCGCGGAGGAGCAGACGCCCGCCCCATCCGGAAGAAGGATCCCATCCCAGATGGTGACGACGACGACCACGGCCACGGCTTCCCTCCCCTCCCGGATCGCTCCGTCCCCGGACGGACGCCCGACCCGCAGCGCCGTGGCGATCCCCTTCCCATGCACGCCCCCCCATGGCCCCAGCAGAATTCGCGCGCCGGGCCGCGAGGTCGAGGCCAGGCTGCTGCGCGCCGTCCAAGGCCTGGTGGAGGCGACCCGGATCCAGCGCGACGCCATCGCGGACTACCGCCATGCCCTGGCGCAGCTGCAGCGCCGCAACGGATCCCTCCTGCGCACCTTGGAGCCCCTGCCAAACGCCTTGGCCGATCTTCGCGCCAAGGCCTCAGACATCGGCGTCCAGGCGCGCCGCCTCGAGCGCCTGATGGACGCCGCCATCGCCGGCCAGGCGCCAGACGTCCGGCCGGCCAGCAGGAACCGGAGGGACGCGCAGCGATGACCCCCATGGACGCGTCCTCCCTTGCAGAGGTCCTCGCCCAGACCGCCGGCGGGCGCGCGACGCGCTGCGAGACGGGCCCCCTCGACCTGTGAAACGCCCACCGCGATGGCAACGGTCCCGGCTGGACCGTGCGCCTCGACCTGCGCCTGTCCCCGGGCGCGGATCCCCGTCGCGCCACCGACGCCCTCGGCATCCCGTGCTGGAGCACCAAGATCCGGCGCCCCGGCCGCCCCGAGGACGACCCGTCGCTCCGCCTGGTGCGCGCCCTGCGCGCGTGCGGCTGGCCCTCCCTCCTCGCTGCCACCGCCGCTCCTCTCAGCGCCCACGACCGGGCGTCCATCGCCGCCGGCGGCGGACGGATCCGCCGCTCCTAGCCTCCAGGACACCCACGCAAAGACGCCCGCCGATGGCCGCCGACCGACACGACCTGCCCCGGCGCCTGGCGGCGCTCGGCGTGCCGCCCGACGTCATGGAGGCCGCCGGCGATGTCCATCGCCAGCTCCGTCCCAACCTCTCCCTCGAACGCCGCAAGGACACCCCGGCGATGCCCTGGGACGAGCGGATCCCAGGCGTTCCCGCGGAGCCCCTCCGCCTCTGGATCGCGCGCCCCCAGAAGGGTGCCGCCGCCTTCACGATGGATCTCCCCTGCGGCCTGCGGCGCGCGCTCGAGCACCTCGACGGCCTCGATCCCCAGGAGGCGACCTGGCTCCCCCAGCCCGCGCTCGCCCACCGGCTTCCCGCCGCACCCTTCCTCAACCACCAGGACCACGCAGATCGGATCGCCGCCTTCGACCGCTGACTCGCCGGCCAGACCGCCCGCGGCCGCGCTCGTGCGCACACGGGACACCTCGGCCGCGGACCGGAGCGATCCTGCGGCGGCCGGCTCGCCACCTGGCTAGACGGCCTGCCCGCGCTCGACATGCGCGCCGGCCTGCGCATCGCCCCGGAGGCGGACAGCCGGCACGCCCGGCTGTCCGCCTCCACCCTCCTCGGCGTCCCTTGGGAGCAAGCCCGCCGGCCGCGGGGGCTCGAGGACACCCAGATGGCCGCCCTGCTGCCCGCCGACGGATGCCGCGCGCGCGCCGTCGAGATCAACGAACATATCGATCCCCATGTCGGCGGATCGCGCTGAGGCAGGGGTCTTCGCAGACCCAACTTCTTGTCGCAGGAGCACCTCAGGAAAAGCCGCGATGCAGGCGATGCCGAACCTTCACAGTCCCGCCGCGCTCAAGACGCTCGAAAGGGAAATCGCGGGATACCTGGAGATCTTCGGGAGACGCGATTCGGACGTCCGCCAGAGCCGCCTGCGCGACCGCCCGATCAGGCGCCACCTCGACGCGCTGCGCCGGACCGGCCTCCTTCGCCAGACCTCCCAGAACGGCGAGGCCGTGCCCGCACCCCGCGGCGCCGAAACCAAGAGCGCCCACGCGATCTTCTGCGGGCCGGGGAAGATCGACATCCGCCTTCTCATGGGGACCGCCATCGGCGTCGTCGACAAGATCTACGCCAAGATGAGCGACTCGAAGCACACCGGAAGCAACGATCTCATCTGCGGCCTCTTCGACCATGCCGGGGCCTGCCTCCTCTCCGTCGCCACCGACGCCGCGGGGCCGGCCGCCTGGAGCCCGACCTTCATCCCTCCGGCGGTGAAGCGGCTGCGGCTGCGCGGCGGCGGCCTCAGCCGAAAGGCCCGCGACGACCTGCCGATCCTGCCGGGAGATCTCCTGGCCATCCGAGGCGCCGCCGGGGCCCACGTCTCCGACGCCGGCATGGAGGCGCGCAACCGACGCTTCCGCATCGATCCCGAGATCGACGCCCTCCTGGGCAGGGCGGATCCGGGCGGGCACTGGCGCAGCGCCCACGAGCGGGGCCTCGTGGCGCCGCAGAAGCAGCGGCGATAGGAAAGGACGGCGCGGGGGGACGTCTCCCGACCCCCCGCCCCGTCAGGGAACGAGACAGATGACTCCCTCCGAGATCCTCTCCGGCCTCAACGACGAGCAGCGCGCCGCGGCCGAGGCCACCGAAGGCCCCGTGCTCGTGGTCGCCGGCGCCGGCGCCGGCAAGACCCGGGTGCTGACCGCGCGCATCTCCCTCATCGTCGCCCGCGGCCTGGCGCTTCCCAAGGAGATCCTGGCGGTCACCTTCACCAACAAGGCGGCGGCCGAGATCCGCGAGCGCGTCGGCCACGCCGTCGGCGCGGCGGCCGCGTCCGAGATCCGCATGGGCTCCTTCCACTCGGTCTCCCTCGGGATGCTCCGCCGCCACGCCAAGGCGGCGGGCCTGCGCGACGACCGCTTCGTCGTACTCGACGAGGCGGAGCAGAAGGCCCTCCTCGAGGGCGTGTGCCGCGACGTCGGGATCCTCTCCGACGATCCGCGCACCGGCGGGCATCCCGACGCCGAGGCCTTCGAGGCCGTGCGCAAGTCCATCGACCGGTGGAAGGAGGAGGGCCTGGCGCCCGAGGACGTCGCCGCCGACCCGAGCGCGCCCGAGGCCTATGTGCTGGCCTGGAAGGCCTACCAGGAGACGCTGGCGCGGCGCAACGCCTGCGACTACGCCGACTTGCTGCTGCACATGCTGACCCTCTTCCGGCGCGACGAGGAGGTGCGCGCGTACTGGGCGGGCCGCTTCCGCTATGTCCTCGTCGACGAGTTCCAGGACACCAACCCGCTGCAGTATGCCTGGCTGAAGGCGCTCTGCCGCGACCGGCGCAACCTCTGCGTCGTGGGCGACCCGGACCAGTCGATCTACGAGTGGCGCAACGCGCGCCCCGCGATCCTCGAGAACTTCGCCGCCGACTGGCCAGGCGCCAGGATCCTCGGCGTCGGCCTCAACTACCGCTCGACGCAGCCGATCCTCGACGTCGCCAACGCCGTCGTCGCCCGCAACGCCCGCCTCGCCGCCAAGAGCCTGCGCTCGGAGCGGACCGGCGAGGCCGTGCGCCTCAAGGGCTTCGAGAGCCACGACGAGGAGAGCGCTTGGATCGCCGACGCCATCGCCGAGGAGATCGCCTCGGGCGTCGCGCCGTCGGAGATCGCCGTCCTCGGCCGCGCGGCCTACCAGCTGCGCCCCGTCGAGGAGCAGCTGCTGCGGCGCGGGATCGCCTGCGAGGTCTCGGGCGGCCCGGCCTTCCTCGAGCGCGAGGAGATCCGCGACGCCATCGCAATGGTCCGCCTCGCCTGCGACCCCTCCGACCAGGGCGCCTACGCGCGCGTCTCCGACCGTCCCGCCCGGGGCGTCGGTCCGGCCGGCGCGCAGGCGGTGCTCGACGCGCTGCGGCGCGACGCGCGCGGCCTCGACGTCCCCGGCGCGATGCGCCAGGCGGCGGAGGCGCGGCACCTGCCGGCGGGCGTCCGCCGTGCCCTGCTCGACGACGCCGACCGCTGGGGCGCGCTGGCCGATCTCGCCCGCAGCCGGGTGATGGACGCCGGCGGCCTGCTGCAGGAGGCGCTGACGCGCCTGGGCTACATCTCGTGGCGCGTGCAGAGCGGCGATCCGGACGCCAACCGGCGCGAGGAGAGCCTGAAAGCCCTCATCGCCATGGGCGAAGGCCAGGAGGACCCGCTGGCGTGGCTGCAGGAGCTGCGCATGGACGCCCCCGCCGAGGAGCGCGCGGGCAAGGTGCGCCTGATGACGATCCACGCCGCCAAGGGCCTCGAGTTCGAGGTGGTCTTCACCCCGGCCCTCGAGGAGGGCGTGCTCCCCAACGCCCAGGCCCTGGCGCAGCCCTACGGCCTGGCGGAGGAGCGCCGCCTCGCGCACGTCGCCTGGACCCGCGCCAAGCGCCGCCTCGTCGTCTCCTGGGCGCGCCTGCGCGCGTTCAAGGCCGCCCGGCCCTCGCGCTTCCTCGTCGAGTCCGGCCTCATGGACGAGATGACCCTCGAGGCCCTCTCGGGCATGGAGAGGCCCAAGGCCGTCGCCCAGCCCGCGAGGATGCGCCTGCGGATCGCGCGCCGATGATCCTGCGCTACGCCCCGCTCCTCGACGGCCGCACCCCCGAGGGCGCCCCCTACGTGGAGGGCGTCCTCGGGACCGTCCGGCTGCGGGTCCACATCGACGGCGGCGCCGACGGCCCCGCCCTCGCGCTGGCGCGGGGGAACACCATCGCCGACGTCCCCCACGACGACGGCCCGGGATTCGCGCCCCGGACCGAATGGCGCCCCTTCGGACGCCTGCCCCTGCCCCCGGGCCCAGAGCCCAAGACGGCGGCGACGCTGCACGCCGCCGTCTCCGCCGCCCTGCGCCAGGCGGTGGGCGATCTCGCCCAAGGCCGCCACGCGGCCCTGCGCCAGGGCCTCGCTGTCCTCGCCAGGCGGCTCGGCCAGGACGGGCTGGCGCTGCGCCCCTCCGACGACGGGCCGAGGCTGCGCGCGCGCGGCCTCGATCTCCCCGCGATCCGGGGCGGGCAGGATCCGACCCGACTCCTGGCGGGGCTGCTGCGCCTCAACCGCGTCTCGCAGATCCTCGCCCCCCTCCTCGACTGCGACGCCGAGGCCGCGCAGAGCCAGCACGACGCGCTGGCGCTCGCCGAGCGCGCCGCCCCAGCCTGGACCGCCGTCGGGCTCGATCTCGCCCGCTGGCTCGACGGCTGACCCCGAGCCCCCCATCTCCCCCTCACCTTCCCGCCCCTGCCGGAGCCCCCCCATGGACCTCCTCGTCGGCACGATCCTGCCCTTCCTCGCCATGCTCGGGCTCCTCATCGGGATCCACGAGCTCGGCCACTACCTCGCCGCGCGGCAGTGCGGGGTCGCGGTGAGGCGCTTCTCCATCGGCTTCGGCCCGGCGCTGGGCAAGACCCGCGACCGAAACGGCACGGAGTGGGCCCTCTCCCTCGTGCCGCTCGGCGGCTACGTCGCCATGCTCGACAAGCCCGGCGAGCGCGACGATGCCGTCCAGGGCGTCTCCTTCCAAGACGTCTCGCGCGCCAAGCGGGCCTGGATCATCGGCGCAGGACCGCTCGCCAACATCCTCCTCGGCGTCGTGCTGCTCGCCGCCTGGGCCGGGATGACCCCCATCAACGCCACGCCGCCGGTCGTCGGCGAGGTGATCGCCGACGGGCCCGCCGCCCGCGCAGGCGTGCTGCCCGGCGACCGGATCGTCTCGGTCGACGGACAGCCCGTGCGGTTCTTCAGCGACCTGCCCGACCGCCTCGCCATCTCGCTGGGCGCCGGGCGCCAGTTCCGCTTCGACCGCGAGGGGCGGACCTACGACGTCCGCATCGTCCCCGACGTCGTGGTCCAGGAGTTCCGCGGCCGCCAGATCCAGCGCGGCGCCATCGGGATCCGATCGGTCGCCGCCGAATGGCGCCCCGCCGCCCTCTCCGAGATCCCCCACCTCGTCGCCGAGAAGGCCTGGATGGCCACCTTCGGATCCCTCCAGGCCCTCGGCCAGATTGTCCAGGGCGAGCGCAAGACCGACAGCCTCCAAGGGGTCGTCGGCCTCGGCGAGACGGTGGGCTCGGTCAGCCACAGCCTCGCCGCCCTCCTGCTGCTGGCCGGCGTCATCTCGCTGAACCTCGCGATCATCAACCTCCTGCCCATCCCGGTGCTCGACGGAGGACACCTGATGATCCTCGGCATGGAGGCCGCCGCCCGCCGTCCCATCCCCGAGCAGGCCAAGGAGTGGACCACCCGCGCGGGCGTCGCCCTCGTGCTGTGCCTCTTCGCCTTCACCCTGCTCCAGGACGCCTGGTTCCTGCTCCAGCGCGGCTGAGCCCGAGGCTCAGCGCCAGAGGATCACCAGGCGGCCGGAAGACCCGGCGGGGAAGACGTCTACGACGTTGGCCAGCGCGCGGCTCACGCCCCGCCCGCGGCCGGCGGCATGCCGCGTCGAGCCGTCGCCACCAGCCAGGATCGACTGCCCCGGCTCGACCGCGCCCGAGAGCGCCGCGGGCGCGATCCAAGACGCTCCGCCGCCGCCCCCGCCGCTGCCTGCTCCCAGCGGCACGCAAGCCTGCGAGGTTGTCAGGTCCACCACCTTGGCCCCTGCGGCACGGATGGCGCCCGCCCCGCCCGCGCCCCACGCCAGGATCTCGGCTCGCGTGCAGTTCGCGGGCACGATGCGCATGACGTAGCTGCCGCCGCCGATGAAGTCCGCCGTCTGGACCGGCGCCAGATCCCCCGACGCCGGCACCAAGGACACCGATCCGGGCGTCCAGGCCAAGGAGAAGGGCCCGCCATGTCCACCGGACAGGCTTGGCCTGGCCGGGGAGGACCTAATCTCCCCCCCATGGTCCCGCTCCTCGGGTCGGCCGTCGCCCTGCTCCTCCTGCTCGCAGGCCTCGCCGCCGCCCAGCCAGATCCGCGCGTCCAGGCCCAGGCCCGCGGCGTCCCCGTGGCCGGCTCCACCCCCATGCCGCGCCTGGCAATCCCCTCCCGCGAGGCCGACGCCGCCGCGCTCGCCGTCGCCCGCGCCCTCTCCGTCGCCCCCAGGCAGCCCCAGGCCCAGGCCGATCCCGCGCCCCAGGCCCGCGATCCCGACCTCTCCCCCAGCCCTGTCCGGCTGCCCGCCGGGGCCGCAGGCTTGCGCCCCAACCGCCTCGGCGATCCCGTCGTCCCCGACGATCTCCGCGCCCTCCTGCCCAACGGCGTCGGACCCGTCCCCGATCCCGACGAGCGCCCCGCGCTGCCTGCCCCCGACATCCAACGCCCCGCCCCCGACGCCGCCCTGCTCGCCACCTCCGACCGCAACGCTTGTCTCCAGCACATCGATGAGGCCGAGCAGCGGTTCCAGATCCCGCGCGGGATCCTCCGCTCCATCGCCTACGTCGAATCCTCCTGGGGCGGCGCGCCCTGGCCCTGGACGATGAACGCCGGCGGCCGATCCTACTACTTCCGCACCCAGGCCGAGGCGATCCAGGCCGCCAGCCTCCCCGGCGGCCAGCTCCGCTCCGGCGACCTCGGCTGCATGCAGATCAACACCCTCTGGCACGGACACCGCTTCCGCGGCGCCGGCCACATGCTCGATCCCCGCACCAACGTCCTCTACGCCGGCTGGTACCTCCGCACCCTCTACCTCCAGCACGGCTCCTGGCACGAGGCCGTCGCCCGCTACCACTCCTCCCAAGGCACCCACCAGCGCGCCTACCTCTGCCGCGTCGTCTCCGTGCGCATGCGCCTCGGGATGCAGAACCCCAACCAGTGGTTCGCCCAGACCTGCCCCGGCGGCATGCAGACCTACCTCGCCTGGGCCCGCTTCCAACGCTGAGGTTCCCCATGCCCGCCCCCCGGAGCCCTGCGTATCGTCGATCTCGAATCGACCGCCTGGGAAGGCTCGCGCGAGCGCGGCTGGAGCGGCCCCAGCGAGCACTGCGAGATCCTCCAGATCGGCGCGATCCGCCTCTCCCCCGACCCAGATGACCGTCGGCGGCCTGCCGGTCACCGTCGTGGCTGCCATCTCCATGCGCCCTGCGCCGTCGCCGACCCTCATCCCATCCCGCGCCGGCCACGGCCGGATCCTGGTGCCTCGCCCGAGGCCCGGCCGTCCCCATCTCCTGACCCATCACCGCACGCCTCCAGATCATGGACCCGACGCCGATGATCCTCCACACCGCGCTCCTGCCGCTCCTCCTCCTGGCCGCCGTCCCCGACGCGGACGAACCGGCCTGCCGGCCCGCGATCGTCACCGAGACGGCGCCCGAGGCGATCCGCCTCGCCGACGGCGACGTCTTCCTGCCCGACGACCCTTCCGACGCCCTCGAGATCGCCCCGGGCGACGTCGTGTTCGCCTGCGAGGACCACCTGCGCGAGAGCGAAGGCCTCTTTCCGATCTCGGGACGGTGGGCGGACCGCGGGACGTGATCCCCCCCACCGCTGCGGCGCACCCGCGACGGGACGCTGCGCCTTGGCCCCGCTCGCGTCGAGATCATCGGCGCCGTCCAAGGCCTCGCCCTCCTGCTCTGCGGCCACCGCCTCACCGAGGACGGCGCCGTCGAGCGGATCGCCGGACCCGACCTGCCCATGCCGCCGGGCAACCTCCGCGGCCCCGCCGAGGACCTCCCCGCGCTCTGGGCCCGCGGCTTCGATCCCCAGGTCCAGCGCGTCCTTGCGCAGATCCTCGAGGCCGCAGCCCTTCTCCTCCCGACGGGCCAGACAGGCCGGCTCGAGGACGCGGCCACCGTCGCGCCACGGCGAGGCACGCCGAATGTGAAGCCCGTGGAGAGCGGCGCTCTGGACGCACGCCCGACCCGAACGGGAAAAGGCCTGCGACGAAACGCCGCTCGACGAAGCCGGAATATGGAAGAGCCACAAGATCTCGTGTCTTGTGGATCAACTCCATAATGCCGTCCTCTCCTGCCCGACCATCCAGATCTCCTGCCCCGCCTCCACGCCCTCGCCCGGGCCGGATCCCCTCGTCTGCCACGCCGATCAGCCCCTGCCCCTGCCTGCCTCCCCGACCTCCGCGCACGACCGCCTGCGCCGTGTCCGCCGGCGTCTCGACGCTCCCGCCGATCCCGCCCTCGGCGCCGCCGCGCTCGACCGCACCGCCTGACGCAGACCTGAGACGACGGTCCTTGCCGCATCGCAGCACGGGACCCACCTGCGGGCCGTGCTCCTCCGCCTGCTCGCCGCCCTCCCGATCTCGGCCGTCCAGCGGCCCGCCCCGACCGCGCTCCCCGCGACGCTCGGGCCCTGGATCCTGCCCAAGGCGCGCGATCTCCATCCGATGCTGATGCGCGACCGCCTCCGCGGCGGCCTGACTCGCTGGACCACGGCCCTCACCCCCCGCCTCCTCGCCCGCTGGGAGGCCGAGGACCGCCAACGCCTCAACGAAGACCGCTACGCCGGCTGGGAGCCCGAGGACGCCCCGGAGGGCCTGCTCCACGAGGGCGACGTGCTGCTGCGCGGCAACGCGATCCTGCGCGAAGGGCGCTGCGGCCAGGCCAGACCGCCTCGGCCCGTCCGGCTGCGCTTCGTCCATCGGCTCGGCTTCGTCGAGACCCCGAAGGGCCTGCGCCTCGACCGCCTCGAGGAGGTCCATTGGGGCGAGTGGCGGCAGGCCGAGGGCGCGGCCATGCCGCGCTGAACCCCCCTCAGCCGAGCAGCGGCCGGGCCTTGCCGCGGAAGATCCGCCAGGCCACCACGGTGTAGAGCCCGATCACGGGAAGCACCAGTGCCGCCCCCCAGAGGATGATCCGCAGGCTCTCCGGGGCCGCGGCCGCGGCGTAGAGCGTCAGGCGATCCGGCACCACCCAGGGGTAGAACGACCACGCCAGGCCCAGGAAGGCCAGCGCGAAGAGCCCGACAGACGCCCAGAACGGACCCCGCCGCCCCGCGTCCCCGGGCATGGGCAGCACCCGCAGCCGACCCCACAGCCAGGCCGCCAGCGCCGCCGTCGCCAGCGGCAGCGGCGCGAGCCACAGCGTCTCGGGCCAGGAGAACCAGCGCGCGGCGATCCGCTCAGAGACCAGGGGCGTCGCCAGCGACACCGCCGCCAGGCCGACGCCCGCGCCCAGCAGCGCCCGGCGGGCCCAGGCCACCGCCCGGCGCTGCAAGGCCCCCTCCGTCCGCCAGATCAGCCAAGACGCGCCGACCAGCACGTAGGCCGAGGCGACCCCGAGCGCCGAGACCGCCGCGAAGGCCGCCTCGCCCCAGCCGGGCGCGAAGCCCATCACATAGCGGCCGAGGATCCAGCCCTGCGCCAGCGCCGCCCCCAGTGACCCGGCGGCGAAGACCCCCTCCCAGCGGCGGCGCCCCTCGGCGCTGCCCACCTTCAGGCGCATCTCGAAGGCCACCCCGCGGAAGACCAGCGCGAGCAGCATCAGCGAGACCGGCAGATAGACCGCCGTCAGCACCGCGCCATGCGCCGCGGGGAAGGCCACCAGCAAGATCCCCACCCCCAGCACCAGCCAGGTCTCGTTGGCGTCCCAGAACGGGCCGATGGAGCCGAGCATCCGATCCCGCTCGCCCGTGTCGCCCGCGAAGGGCAGGCAGATCCCGACGCCGAGATCGAACCCGTCGAGCACCACGTAGAGGAAGATCGAGAGCGCCAGCAGCGCCCCGAAGACGACCGCGAGATCCCCGTCGGCCAGCCCCATCACCGGCCCTCCGGCCCCGCCGGCGCCGCCGCCAGGCCCGGCAGCGCGCCACCGCCCGGCGCCGCGACCGCCTTGCCCGCCCCCGCCGCCAGGCGGAAGAGCGTCGCCACATAGGCCGCCAGCAGGAAGGCATAGACCGCCCCGTAGAGCCCAAGCGTCGTCCAGACCGCCCCCGCCGGCGCCGGCCCCAGCGCCTCGGCCGTGCGCAGCACCCCCGTGACCAGCCACGGCTGGCGGCCGATCTCGGTCACATACCAGCCTGCCAGCGTCGCCACCCAGCCCGAGAAGGCCATGCCCACCAGCACCGCGGAGAGCGGCGAGGACAGCGACCGGCGGCGCCACAAGGACCACGCCGCCCAGGCGCCGACGCCGATCATCAGCATCCCCACCCCCACCATCACCCGGAACGCCCAGAAGACGGGCGCCACCGGCGGATGGGCGCCAACGAACTCGTTCAGGCCCCGCACCTCGCCGTCCCAGCGGTGGGTCAGGACCAGCGACGCCGCGTAGGGGATGAAGATCTCCATCCGGTTCTCCCGCGCCGCCTCGTCCGGGATCGCGAAGAGGCGAAGACCTGCCCCCCGCTCGGTCTCCCAGATCCCCTCCATCGCCGCGACCTTCGCCGGCTTGTGCTCGAGCGTGTTCAGCCCGTGCAGATCCCCCATCACCAGCTGCGCCGGGCCCAGCACGGCAGCCGCCAGCGCCGCCGCGCGCAGCGACGCCCAGACGTCGCGCCCGCGGTCGCCCCGACGCCAGCGCCAGGCAGAGAGCCCGAGCACCAGGAAGGCCACCGTCAGGGCGGAGGCCAGCAGCACATGCGCCAGCCGGTAGGGCATGGAGGGGTTGAAGACGATCGCCCACCAGTCGACGGCGTGGGCCACGCCGTCGCGCAGCTCGAAGCCGGCCGGCGTGTGCATCCAGGAGTTGAGGACCAGGATCCAGAAGGCCGACATCGTCGTCCCCACCGCCACCAGCGCCGTCGCGCCGGTGTGCACCCACTCCGGCACGCGCCGATGCCCGAACAGCATCACGCCCAGGAACGTCGCCTCCAGGAAGAACGCCGTCAGGATCTCGTAGGCCAGCAAGGGGCCCGCGACGTTGCCCACCCGCTTCATGAAGCCCGGCCAGTTGGTCCCGAACTGGAAGGACATGACGATCCCGGAGACCACGCCGAGCGCGAAGGTCAGCGCGAAGACCTTCGTCCAGAGCCGATAGACCGCCATCCACGCCTCGTCGCCGGTGCGGCGGTAGCGCCACTTCACCAGGAGGAGGAACCACCCCAGCGCGACCGTGATCGCGGGGAAGAGGATGTGGAAGGAGATCTGCAGGGCGAACTGCAGGCGGGCGGGCAGCAGGGTCTCATCCATGGCGGCCTCTCGGGCGATGCGGCGCCCCCGGAGGGGCGCTGGGGGGGAGGGACACGATTTCCGTTCTTTCAGAAAATCCTGAAAGTCCATATGGGGCCGGACGGGGCCCTCCGCCAGCGAGGAGGACCTACATCCGCCTTCAGCCGACCGATTTTCCGGAGCCAGACCCGTGCCCCGCCCGCCGCGTCCCCGCGTCCTTTTCGCCGAGGCCCTCGAGGAATCGAGCCTGATCCGCATGGGCGTCTGGCGCTCCGGCCGCGGCGCCCTCTGGGCGTGCCCCATCGAGGAGATCGCCCCCGAGATCCCCGTCCTGGCGCCCGAATGGCCGCTCGCCGAGCGGCGGCGCCACTACAAGGGGGGCATCTACGTGGTCCTCCACCGGAACTGCCGCATCCCCGAGCGCCGCGGCCCCCACGTCCTCTACCGCGACGCCGACGGGACGCACTGGCTGCGTCCCCGCGACGACTTCGACGGCGAGGCGTCCCCCGGGGTCGCCCGCTTCACCCTCCTCAGCTGATGCTCCTCCCCTGGATCCCGCCCCCCGTCGTCCCCGACGGACGGGACGCCGCGGGGCGGCCCAGGACCCGGATCGACGGCGTCCCCGCCCACCTCCTCAGCGCAGGACCGCGCAGCTGCCGATGGACCACGGCGCAGGGGCATCGCCTCGTCCTCGAGGGGCAGCGCCTGCGCGTCCGCCGCCACGGCGGCCCCGGATCCCCCGAGATCCTGCTCCGCGCCCCCTTCCGGCCGGATCTGCCGGACGGCGGATTGGCCGCCGGCCTGGCCGAGGCCTGCGCCGCGGCCCCGAAGGGCGCCCTCCTCGCCCATCTCCTGGGGCTGCTGCCGATGCAAGACGGCCTGCCGTCGGGGACCCGCCTGCACCTCCACGACGCCCGCACCTTCTCGATCTCGGGACGGGTCCTGCTCGACCTCCGCCCCTTGCCCCGCGGCCTCGCCGCCTGGCTCGGACCCGCCGCCGCCCCTCTGGCCACGCCCTGGCGCCTGGCGGCGGCGGCGATCGAGACGGCGGCCGAGGACCCGCCCGCCTCCGCCCACGCCCGCCTCGCCGTGCGCACGGAAGCGCGGCGGCTGCTGCCGCGCCGCCTGCACGATCTCCTCCTCCCCGACCAGGCCTGAGCGGCGGCCGAACCAAGGAGGCCGGCGGCCCGCCCCCTGGCGAGGCGGCCCCGCCGGAAGGAGACGGACATCCCATGACGACGGACATTCCCCCGGCCATCCCCGAGGCCCACGGCCTCGACGACCGATGGCGGACCTGGCTCGGGGCTCGACCCTCCGGGCCCCGCGAGGCATGGATCCTGATCGTCCACGACGGCCAAAAGATCCCCGTCCGCCTCGCCTGGAACGACCGTCACCTGGTCGGCTGGCGTCACATGCAGCATCCCGAGATCCTGCCGCAGGGCCTGCGGCTGCACCCGTCGGGCGCCGCGGAGACGATCCTGCGCATCAGCCTCACGCTCCCGCGGCGCATCCGCCTCGCCGAGGAGGGGGCGCTCGCGGCCCTCCGCCAGGCCCTGGCCGAGGGCTTCTCCGAGAACGCGCGCCGACGCCTCAGCCTCGTGCGGCGTCTGGAGCCCCTCCTGACGGACGTCTCACTGCGAGCCTCGGCGCAGCGCCTGCTGCGCGGCGTCCTCGACGCGGAAGGAAAGCGCCACGGACGCGTGCTCGCCGACGCCGTCGTCCATGAGCCTGCCGGCCCCCCCGTCTCCGCCCACGCCCGCCTCGCCCTGCTCGAGGAGGCGCGCGCGGCGCTGCGCCGCCTGCCGGAAGGTACGGGGCTGAGCCGCCGGCTCGGCCTTTGAGCCCGCCCGGGCTCCGGCGCGTCCCCCGTCGCCCACACCCAGACCAGGCAAGCCCGCCTCCGCGGGGACGGAAGCACCCATGAGCGACCTGCCCGTCTTTCACGCCCTCGCCCCCGAGGAGCGAGACCGCCTCGAGGCCGACTGTCCCGTCGACCGCGCCGCCCTCGCCGTCGAGGGCGCCGTCTGGGCGGCGATGGAGCGGGGCCCCCGGCGGATCCCCGTCCTGCTGCATCTGCGGATCCACCCGAACGGACCCGCGCGCCGGCGCGCGCTCGCCCCGGAGGCCATCCCCGCCGCCCGGCAGGCCGGCGTCCGCTGGAACGGCACGAAGCGCGACGTCGTCGGCGCCGTGCTCGACCTCTCCCTCGACGCCGAGGCCCTCGCCCAGGATCCCCAGCCCGATCTGCCCGCCCTCTGCACCGCCGCCGTCGCCCGCGCCGCCGCGCCGGCCGAGGCGGCGCGCGTGGCCACGGCGCGCGCGGTCCTGCGGCTGTCTGGCCAGGACCTCGGCCGCGGGATCTGGTTGCGCCGCATGGGCCAAGACGGGATCAACACCGATCTCGCGGAGGCGCTGCGGCCCCTCCTCGAGACGGTCCTGATGCTCCTGATGACCAAGGCGCGGAAGACCGAGATCTCAGCCGACAGCCCGCACGCGATGGCCGATCGGGCGCTCCAAGCGGGACTTGCGCCCGAGGCGCGCCTGCGCCTCTCGCGCGCGCGGCGGATCGCCGCCGCCTGCCCCGACGCCCCCGCCTTCCGATCCGCGCTGCGGGCGCCCGCGAAGGGAACGCTCGAGACGGGACGGGACCAGGTGCTGCGCGACGCCGACGTCCCGCCGGCCCTCGACCGCCGGACCGGCGCGCACGCGCGCCTGGCGGCCGCGGCGAAGGCACAGGAGGAGCCGGCGAACCGCCCCCATGCCGCCGCGCGCAAGATCGCCCGCCTGCTCGCGTCCGGCGGACGCCGCCCCCATCTCCTGCACGACCCGAGAGAGATCCGGAGGATCGGTGGGGACGCCAGCGGCCCCACCGACCTCCCGTCCGGAACGAAGGACAGATCCCGATGACCACCTATCCCCTCCACACGCCCACCATCGTCCCCTTCGAGGACCGCGAGGCGTGGCACAGCCTGCGCGCGCGCACCATCGGCGGCTCCGAGGTCGCGGCCCTCTTCGAGGCCGTCGCCCAGGAGAGCCCCGTCGAGGACGGCGAGTCCTACGAGGAGGAGGGCCAGCCGGTCTCCCCCTACAGCTCGCCCTTCTCGCTCTGGGCGCTCAAGACGGGCCGCATCAAGCGCAAGGAGACGTCGAACAACCGGATCCGCTGGGGACACCTGCTCGAGCAGACGGTGGCCGACGAGGTCGCCCGCGCGCGGGGCTGGAAGATCCGCAAGCCGCCCGGCTACTACCTGCACCCGACGGTGGAGGGCATGGGCGCGTCGCTCGACCTCGAGATCGACGAGGGCGACGGCGTCTGGCGCCCCCTCGAAGTCAAGACGGTGGCGTCCAGCGAGATCCACAAGTGGCGCAACGCCATCAACGAGTACTTCCCGCCCATGCACCTGCACCTGCAGGTCCAGCACCAGCTCGCGGTGACCGGCCTCGGCCACGCCTGGGTGGCGGTGCTGTTCGGCGGCTCGGAGGAGCGCGTGATCCGCATCCCGCGCGACGACGAGCTGATCGGGGCCATCGAGGAGGCGGTCGCCGGCTTCTGGAAGGACATCGCCGCCGGACGCGAGCCGCAGCCCAACGAGGCGCGCGACCTCGACGTGCTGAAGCGCCTCTACGCGCATGTCGACCCGAACAAGGTCCTCGACTGGCGGCAGGACGACGAGATGCGCGCCACCGTCACGGAATACGTGGCGCTCGGCAAGGAGATATCGGAGCGCCAGAAGGCGCGCGACCTGCTGCTGGCCAAGATCCGGATCCACCTGCGCGACGCCGCCGCCGCCGACCTCGGCGACCTGCTGCTCAAGGCAACCCAGATGCCCGCCAGCGAAATCCTGATCCGCAAGGAGGCGCACACCGTGATCCGCACCTCCAGGCCGAAGGCGCGCCACCAGGGCAGCCCGCTGGCGCGGATCCACGCCTCGGCGGACGCCTGATCGGACGGCGCAGCCCCTCCTCCCGCTGAAGATGGCGTGCCCGTTTTCCCCAATCCCCAACAGCATTATGGAATTGATCCACAAGACACGAGTTCTTGTGGCTCTTCCATATTCCCGCTTCGTCGAGCGGCGTTTCGTCGCAGGCTTTTCTCTTCGAAATTATAACCTAAACAAAGGTTGAGCACGCGGAGATCGGCTTCACCGGCCGATCTCCCGGCAACGCGTTCGACCTCTCCGCCATTCTGGCACTCCCACGGGATCCCCAGGCCAGAGACCGATCTCAGGCCATGGTTCCCTCTGTTTGGGGTATAGACCCGAAATGATAATGTCGGGACGTTGGCGGATCAGGCAAGCCGGAGGCCTTTCCTCGTTGGATCGACCAGGACGGAAAAAGGCCTTAGGGCTGGCAGCTGTAGATCAAGGCGAATCCGTGGGATGAGAAGCCTGGCGTGCAGGCGATCCCGAGCGGCGAACAGGCGCCGCCGACTGCGAAGGGGCTACGACATGTGGGTGGGTTTTGCGTCCACAGCCAGCTATCGAAAGATATGCCTCCGACGAGGATCCAGCGACCGCCGAACCCGCTGGCGCTGCCCGACAGGAAACGTGCGGCCGCGCCCGCAGAGAGGGTGGCAATCTGCCCCGTGATGTTGTCCGTGGCCGTGAAGGTGACCTGGACGGTGCAAGTGGCGTTGGGTGCCAACGTCTGGGAGGCGCAGGTGCCGCCGGTGATTTCGTAGTCCGCGGCGTTGGGCCCGGCGAGGGCGCGGGTCGGGACGGGGCCGGCGAGCGTGCCGATGTTGCGCAGGGTGAAGGTCTGGGTGGAGGTGGTCGCCGGGGCCTCGATCGCGAAGATTCCGGACGGGGAGGCGTCGAAGGCCCAGGCGGCGGCGAAGCCACTGGCAGATCCGGTCAGGGCCCGGGAGGCGGTTCCGCTGGCGAGCGTTCCCGTGGCCGAGGCGACGTTGCCGGTGTAGGTGGCGCGAACGGTGGCCGTGCAGGTGTCCCCGATGGCGAGGGAGGGACCGCAGGTGGTGGAGAGCAGAGAGAAGGCGTAGCCCGTGCCGGCGCCCGAGACGCTCGGGGCGGCGGGCACGCCGGCGAGGGTGCCGGTGTTGGTGAGCGTGAAGGTCTGATCGACCGTATCGGGGTTGGCGCTGGGCATCGCCAGGATGAAGGTGCCGCCGCCCGACCAGGACCAGGCCGCCGCGAATCCCGAGGCGGTGGCAGACAGGGGAAGCCCCGCGTCGCCGGAGGTGAGGTCGCCCGCGAGGGTGCCGTTGTCGCTGGCCGAGACGGCGACGGTCGCGGTGCAGGTCTCGGTGATCTCGAGCACGGGTCCGCAGGAGGTCGAGACGAGGGAGAAGCCGGTGCCGGAGACGGCGACGGGGTCGGGGGCGCCGGCGAGGGTGCCGGTGTTGGCGAGCGTGAAGGTGCGCTGCGCCGTCGCGGGCGTCGCGATACTGCCGTCAAGGAGAAAGGTGCCGTCGCCGGTCCAGGCGAAGGCAGGGGCGAAGCCGCTGGCGGTGGCCGCGACCCCGGTCGAGGTCGAGGCGGGGCCGCCGGCATCCAGGGTCGCGGCGAAGGCCGCATTGTCCGAGGCCACGACCGTGAGCGTGACGGTGCAGGAGGCGGTCGGCGCCAGGATCGCGGGGCAGTCGGTGGCGATCTGGAACGCGCCCGCGTCGGGGCCGGAGAGCGCGGGCGCGATGCCGGTGGCATCGGCGAAGCCCTGGTTTTCGAGGGTCAGCGTGGTCTGGCCCGTGCGGGGCAGGGGCTCGGGGCCGGGAGCGCCGGAGACAGTGATGGTGGGGCTTCCGCTCCACGCGAGCATGGGATCGAAGCCGGTGGCGGTGCGCGAGAGGCTCGCGCCGCCGGGGACGCCGGCGACGGCGAGGATGGCGGTCGCTGCGCCATTGGCGGCGGCGGATGCCTCGACAAAGACCGTACAGGACTCGCCGGGCAGCAGCACGGCGCCGCAGTCCGTCGAGATGATCTGGAAGGCGGTGGCGTCGGGCCCGGAGATGCCGGGGGCACCGATCGGCAGGACGCCGCTACCGGTGTTGGTGAGCACCAGGATCTGCGTCTGCGCCGAGGTCAGGGGAGAAAGGACGAAGGCGCCGTCGCCGCTCCAGGCTCCTTGTCCGGCCGGGGACGGGCCGCCGTCCATGCCGCCGCCCAGCGGCGTGGGATCGGGGAGGGGCAGGCCGGCGATGCCGTCGGTGACGGTCTTCTCGGAGGCGACCAGGAGGGAGCGGATGCGATCGCCGGTGAGGAAGACCGCGCCGAGGACGGCGGCGGCGATGAGGGCGGCGAGGACCGCATACTCGACCCCAGAGGCTCCCCGGCGCTTGGGCAGGAGACGCAGAAGGACGGAGGGGAGACCGATGGAGAGACGAGGACGCATCGGCAGGCTTCTTCCCGTTGCGTTGAAGGCAAAGACGCTACCAACTTAGACGGCCTTCCGAACTCTTCAAGGGAGGGAGCTGGAGACATCTGCCGTGTAGAGATCGTCTGGCCTGGGGATCCCGGGGGGAGTGCCAGAGTGGCGGAGATGTCGAGCGCGTTGCTGGGAGATCATCCTGCGAGGCCGATCTCTGCCCGCTCAACCTTTGTTTGGGTTATAATCCAGTCCCGAAACCACCAGAATTCCGAGATCTGGGCAATATTGCCGAACATCCCGGTCTCGACCGGTCCCGCAAGCGCGATTCCGCGGCCCAGGAGGCAGACGGGCCATCGACCGGCCGAAGGTCCAGGTCCAGCACACGAGCGCCAGGAGGGTCAGGACCGCTGCCGCGCCGGCCAGCTGCAGGTAGAGCCCGACGGAGAGCGCGAGGAGCGCCAGGTTGCGCGCCCGCGGCCGATTGCCCAGGCCCCAGGCGGCCGCCAGGGCCACGGCCATGAAAAGGACGACAGGCGGCGAGATGGGATGCGCGCCGGCTGGTTTCCTTGAGCACCGGCTACCAGAAGCTGCGCGCGCGGCCCGGACGTCAATGGGTGGACACGACGCGCCGGAGCCCCACCTCTGCGGACGACAGGAGACGCCGATGCCCCCAGCCTCGCCCGCCCTGCGCCGCGAAGGCGGCGCCTACCGAGTCCGGACCATCCGACGCGACGCGCTCGTGATCGGCGCCGGCGGCGCGGGCCTCCGCGCCGTCCTCGGCCTGGCCGCCGCCGGCCTCTCCACGATCTCGGCCACCAAGGTCTTCCCCACTCGAAGCCACACGGTCGCGGCCCAGGGCGGCATCGGCGCGGCGCTGGCCAACATGGGCCCCGACGACTGGCGCTGGCACTTCTACGACACCATCAAGGGCTCGGACTGGCTGGCCGACCAGGACGCGGCCGCCAGGATGTGCCGGGAGGCCCCGGCGGCCGTCATCGAACTCGAGCACCTCGGCGTGCCCTTCAGCCGGACGGAGGAGGGGCGGATCTACCAGCGGCCCTTCGGAGGCCACCTGACCGAGAACGGAAAGGGGCCGCCGGCGATGCGCGCCTGCGCGGCCGCCGACCGAACGGGGCATGCGATCCTGCACACGCTCTACCAGCAGTGCCTGCGCGCGGGCGCCGAGTTCCTCGTCGAGCACCTCGTGCTCGACCTCCTGCCGGGCCGCGACGGCGGGGTGGCCGGAGCGCTCGCCTGGGATCTCGACACCGGCGAGATGGTGCGCGTCGAGGCGGGGGCGACGATCCTCGCCACCGGCGGCTACGGGCGCGCCTGGGCCTCCTGCACCTCGGCGCACACCTGCACCGGGGACGGCGGCGGCCTCGTCTGGCGCCTGGGCCTGCCGCTGCAGGACATGGAGTTCGTCCAGTTCCACCCCACGGGCATCTGGCGCGCCGGCTGCCTCATCACCGAGGGCGCGCGCGGCGAGGGCGGCTTCCTCCTCAACGCCCAAGGCGAGCGCTTCATGGAGCGCCACGCGCCGACCGCCAAGGATCTCGCGTCGCGCGACGTCGTCTCGCGGGCGATGGAGATCGAGATCCGCGAGGGCCGGGGCTGCGGCCCCGAGGGCGACCACGTCCATCTGGATCTGTCCCGCCTCGGGCGGGATCTCCTCGAGGCCCGCCTGCCCGGGATCCTCGAGACGGCGCGCATCTTCGCCGGCGTCGACGCCGCCCGCGCGCCCATCCCCGTCGTGCCGACGGTGCATTACAACATGGGCGGGATCCCCACGACCGCCGACGCCGCCGTCCGCGATCCCCGCGACGGGGCGCCAGACGCGGTCGTGGCCGGCCTCTGGGCCATCGGCGAGGCGGCCTGCGCCTCGGTGCATGGCGCCAACCGCCTGGGCACCAACTCCCTGCTCGACCTCGTCGTCTTCGGACGCGTGGCCGCCCGGGCGGCGGCGGCCGCGCGCGACGGCGGGGCCGTCCCTGCGCCTCCGGCCGAGGACGCGCACGAGGCCGCGCTCGACTCCTTCGACGCCCTGCGCCACCGCCGCGACGGCGTCTCCCCGGCGAAGGCGCGCGCGGCGCTCCAGGCCGCGATGCAGCGCCATGCCGCGGTCTTCCGCGACGCTGCCTCCCTCGAGGTCGGCCTGGCCAAGGTCGCCGGGATCGCCGAGGCCTGCGAGATGCTGGAGGTCTCCGACCGGACGCTGGTGTGGAACTCCGACCTCGTCGAGGCCATCGAGACGCGCAACCTGGCCGCCAACGCCCTGGCCACCGTCGCCTCCGCCCTCCACCGCACCGAGAGCCGGGGCGCGCACGCCCGCGAGGACTTCCCCGACCGCGACGACGGGGCCTGGCTCGTCCACACCCTCGCCTGGGCCGACGGCCCCGCGTCGGTGCGCCTCGGGACGCGGCCGGTCTGCCTTGATCCCTCCGCCGAGGGCGCCGAGGCGATCCCCCCGGCCGCCCGGCGCTACTGACGCCGCCGGCGCGGCGGCCCCTCGGCCCCGGGGATCGCCCGTAGCCGGAGCCACACCCCCGTCTCGGGGCCGTAGCGCTTGCGGATCCGCAGATCCGCCACCTGGGCGTCGTCCTCGAAGACCACCTGGTTCAGGCCGTCGAGAAGCGCCTTCGAGACGTTGTCCCCGTCGGGGCGGCGCAGCGGCAGCACGCGCCCCGCCAGCGCGTCCTCGCGGCGCGCCTTCGGCCAGCCCTTGGGCACCGCCATCACCATCAGCAGATCGGCCTCGACCGGCCCCGGGAACGGGGCGCGGCCGGCCATCGCGGCCAGCGCCGCCTCGCGCAGGCGCTTCTCGTAGAGGGTCGTCCGCGTCGTTCCATACACCCGTCCCCCGCCGAAGCGGTGCCGCTCCTTGGGCACCGGCGCCCCGTCGAGAGCGATCTCGATCCATCCCTCCGGGGCTGGGCGCGTCGGGGCCGGCGGCGCCCAGGGCTGGCGGCGGCGCTTCGCCTTGAGGGCGGGGACGGCCGTCGGCGCGGCGGGACCTGCCGCCCGCGATGCGGCGGCGGGCAGGGAGAGGCCCAGGCGGCGGGCGTCGCGCAGCGAGATCTTGGCCATGGGCCTGAAGATGGGACCGTCCAAGGCCCATCTCCTCTCCTGCCCCTCCTCCCCCAGGACCCGCGTGCAGATCCCGCCCGCCCTCGCCCTGCCCCCCGATCTCGCCTCGCGGCACTGGCCGCGGCCGGCGTCGGGACGGCCCGTGCCGTCGGGAGGGCAGGGGACTCCGATCGACCGCTGGATCGCACGGCTTCAGGATCCGGGACGTCTCGAGGATCTCGTCCGGGGGCTGGCCGCCGGACGCCTCGACGATGGGCGTCCCTTCGTCCCCAGGGGCGCATGCGGGCGCGCGGATCTGCGCCTGGCGGCCGCCCTGCTCGGCTCCCTCTCGCCAGCGCTGCTCGGGCAGGCGATGCTCCATGCCCTGCACGAGGGGCTGATCGCGGGGCGGGACGCGGGCGAGGCGCTCGAGAACCTCGTCCCCGAGGAGCGGGCCGGCTGGCTCGCCCTCGTCGCACCTGACCTGCCGCCGGCCCCTGCCGCCTGGTCGCCCCTCGAGGCGGCCGCCCGGCTCGCTCCCGTCATCGACGATCTCAAGGACGGCTTCGGGCCACGTCCCGGATCGGAGGACGCGCTCGGGATGCGCCCCGACCTCCTGCTGCCGCTCGACCGGATCCTGCCCCTGGCCCCCCACCTGCCCGACGCCGTGCTCGCGTCGGATCTCCGGCAGGCCTTCCGCGCGCTCCATCCCCTGCTGCTCGCCGCCGGCGCCCGCCTCTATGCGGCGCTCCCCCCGGGGCGCGCGGGGATGGTGCCGCCGCTGCTGGCGCTCGGCCCCATGCCGCCCACGGCGGGCATCGCACTCGACGGCGCCGATCCCCAGACGCCGCTCGTCGCCCACGCTCCCCTGCCCCTCGTCCTCGAGGAGCAGCCCGGGCATGCCCTCCTCTTCGCATCCGCAGCTGGCGTCGTCTCCGGCGCCGCCACCTTGCTGCCCTGCACGGCGGACGGGGCGGAGGCCACGGCGGCGGCGCAGGCCCTGCGCGGGATCCGTCCCGCGCGCCCCTACGGGATCGGCCAGCGCCGGATCGGTGGGCTCGTCGGATGGAGCCCCGGCCAAGGCCGGGGACATCTGCTCTGTCCCGCAGGGGTCCCAGAGCGCCTGCGGCGCCGGGTCGCCGCCCTGCTGCGAGCGCACGCGCCTGATTTCGGGATTATAACCCAAACAAAGGGAACGATGGCCTGAGATGGGCTTCTTCCCTTGGGTTCCCGATGGCACTGCCGGACTGGCGGAGATGTCAGCCGAATCGCCGGGAGATCGTCCTCGCAGGCCGATCTCCGCTCGCTCAACCTTTGTTTGGGTTATAAGTCCGGGAACTATCGGGATTATAACCCAAACAAAGGGAACGATGGCCTGAGATGGGCTTCTTCCCTTGGGTTCCCGATGGCACTGCCGGACTGGCGGAGATGTCAGCCGAATCGCCGGGAGATCGTCCTCGCAGGCCGA
>Ga0272446_1001564_pt1 | contig 33056 bp, 34 predicted proteins | sample YNPCB0061_FD_194587 | JGI IMG/M metagenome (GOLD analysis project Ga0272446, IMG submission 194587) | Hot spring microbial mat communities from Yellowstone National Park, WY, United States - YNP-CB-006-1 | ecosystem: Environmental > Aquatic > Thermal springs > Hot (42-90C) > Sediment | place...
TTTGCTTGAGCAATTGCAGGCTCGCCCCAAATCCAAAACATAGCCTTTACCCCGATCGATTTTTTGTTAGAAACTAAATTTAAGTATAACTTGTTCCCTCTAAGATTATTTTTGGTAGATTTTCTGGCTGGTCTAATAAAATTGCCCTGATCCCTAAGTCAATTGCACCATCAATATTACGAGGTGAATCATCGATAAAAAGTGTCTCTTCTGCAACAAAGCCCATCCGATCGAGGACAAGTTCAAATATTTTTGCTTCGGGTTTTCTTGTACCTAATTCACAGGAAAAGAAACACCGATCGAATTGATTAAATAAATCCCTACACTCTATTTTTATATGGTCTAAATGGAGAGGGTTAATATTACTTAAAAGAGCTAAATTATAGGATGATTTTAGTTGGGTAATTAATTCTAATCTACCAGAGAATAAACCTACCAAAAGAGAATTCCATGCCCGATCGATTTGATGATCTGAAGCAACTAAGTTCAACTCTTCCCGCATACGACGGCGAAAAGTAGCAGTATCAATATTGCCCCTCTCATAGTCAGAAAAAACCGATGGTTGTTTTAGCCTAGAGTAGATTCCATCGGGGTTTGGCTGTTGCTGCAAGAGGGTAAGATTACGATTAAATCGATCGAAGTCGAGTTCATAAATTACCCCTCCTAAATCAAAAATAATATTTTTAATCACGATGGAGAGATGCCCCTAAATCCCTTAGTTTCTCTTCCAACCGATCGTAGCCCCGATCGAGGTGGTGAAGCCCCCGCAGTTGGGTTTCTCCTTCTGCCGCTAAACCAGCCAACACCAAAGCTGCCGATGCCCTTAAATCCGTTGCCATGACTGGCGCGCCAGAGAGTTTTTCTACCCCTGAAATAATTGCCACATTGCCCTTTGTCCTGATATTGGCACCCATCCGGCAGAGTTCGGCAACGTGTTGTAAACGATTCTCAAAAACCGTCTCTGTGATCACACTATTGCCCTGGCTGATGGTGAGCAGAGCCATTAACTGCGCCTGCATATCGGTCGGAAACCCAGGGAAAGGAGAAGTTTCAATTTCAATGCCGTTGTAAGGACTCCTACTCCCTTCTACGCGTATCATACTGGGGCTGACCATTTCTACCCTTACCCCTATTTCTTTGAGTTTGGCAGTCACGGCGATCAAATGCTCCGGCACTACGGGGCTTAGGGTAATTTCCGATCGGGTAATCGCTCCCGCAATCATGTAAGTCCCTGCCTCAATCCGATCGGGGATCACCGTATATTCTCCCCCCTCAAGCTGGGGCACACCCAAAATTACGATCGTTTTGGAACCCGCTCCATAGATTTTTGCACCGAGGGTACGGCAGAAATTGGCTAGATCAACTACTTCTGGTTCCTGGGCAGCATTTTGGATCACCGTTTCCCCCTGGGCTAGGGTGGCAGCCATCATAATTGTTTCCGTTGCCCCCACGCTGGGATAGTCCAAATAAACCTTTGCGCCCTGCAACCGTCCCAAAGGACAGGAAGCATGCACAATACCATGACTAATTTCTACCTCTGCCCCCATTGCCTGCAAGCCCCGCACATGGAGATCGACCGGTCGGGCACCAATGGCACAGCCCCCTGGTAGAGGGATTTGGGCTACTCCCAGACGGGAAAGGAGGGGACCAATAATAAAAAAACTCGCCCGCATCTGGCTGACCAACTCATAGGGAGCCTGAGCCGTATTGATATGCCTGGTATCAAGATAGATGTTGTCTTTCTGGCGCTGGACTTTGACCCCAAGGGACACCAAAATATCCGCCATCCGTTGCACATCAACCAAGCAGGGTAAATTTTCAATCAAACAACCCTCACTGGACAAGAGGGAAGCTGCCATCAATGCCAGGGCAGAATTTTTTGCCCCGCTAATAGGCACATGACCCCGCAGTTCGGCTCCACCCACAATATGGAGAACTGATTCCCGTTTTTCTTCTAGAACGGGGTCGTAGGGGGGGGATAGAATAATAATAGGATTTTCCTCCGCAAGCAAGATGGACTAAATGATAACGGATGCACTACCAGAACCAACCACAAAAATCTGATGTCGTCTTGGGGGGCTATAGCCCCAATCAAGCTCTAGTTTTGGGAGGGATCAGGGGTCTGAGGGAAGCCCTCTACCATACTGAAACAATACCACAAAGGCAGGAAATCCTCCGATCGGCTTTGCATTATGGGCGAGAAGGCATCGAAATTATTTTAGAACATTTGCGCTTTCCTGACAAAAATTTGAGGGATTTTGCTTACAATTTAGTTTCCGATCGGCAAGAAGCATATGTTAAAGAAAAATTAGCCCTATTTAGTAACACAGGGAATTATTATTTAGACCTCCAGAAATTATTACAAGCCAAACAGTGGCGCAACGCTAATCTATCCACCCAAACGGCACTTAAAAAACTATGCCATGTCCATCAACAAATCAACGTCCAAAATATTAAGTACTTACCCTGTGAAGATATTTTAATCATCGATCGGTTGTGGCACAAAGCTAGTGGAGGCAAATTTAGTTTTTCTGCCCAGTCAACAATATGGCATCAATGCCAACAATTACGATGGGATCAAAATCGGGCAATGGCGATGTTTGGCGACCGGGTAGGCTGGCGGGTAAGCAACATTTTATTTAATGCTTATCACTGGAAAGGTTATGATGACTTGAACTTTAGCTTGAGTGCCCCCAAGGGTCATTTACCCTGGATCAATGGTATTTTTGTGGTTAAAGCAATGCACGATCGGTTATTAGGTTGTCAAAAACAAGAATGAAGGGAATTATTTTGGCGGGTGGCTCCGGAACAAGACTTTATCCGATTACCCAAGTAGTCAGCAAACAATTGATGCCAGTCTACGATAAACCGATGATTTATTATCCTTTGTCTGTATTGATGTTAGCCGGCATCAGAGAAATCTTAATTATTTCTACCCCCAAGGATATGCCCCTATTCCAACAGTTATTGGGGGATGGTTCTCAGTGGGGTTTAGCATTTAGTTATGTCGAACAACCCCACCCCGAAGGATTAGCCCAAGCATTTATTTTAGGGAGTGATTTTATTAAGAATCAACCGGTTTGTTTGATTTTAGGGGACAACATTTTTTATGGACATGGATTACCGGAAATTCTCCGTCAAGCTGCCCAACTCCGATCGGGGGGCTTAGTCTTTGGCTATCAAGTAAATGACCCCCAAAGGTACGGTGTGATTGAATTTGATGCCCAGGGAAAAGCCATTAGCCTAGAAGAGAAACCAAGTCTGCCTAAATCCCGCTATGCAGTGCCTGGTATTTATTTTTATGACCATCAGGTAGTAGAATTTGCCCGCCAATTAAAGCCCTCCGCCCGAGGTGAATTAGAAATTACCGACCTTAATTTAATTTATTTACAAAAGGGTATTCTCAAAGTGGAAATATTAGGTAGGGGCTATGCCTGGCTAGATACGGGCACCCATGAATCCTTGCACCAGGCTGCCAATTTTGTCCAAACGATCGAAGAAAGACAGGGCTTAAAGTTTGCCTGCATCGAAGAAATTGCCTTCCGTTTAGGCTACATCAATAGAGATCAATTAAAATTATTGGCTACTCCCCTTGCCAAAAGTTCCTATGGTAAATATCTATACCAAATCGCCGAAGACCGACAGTTTGATTTTAATTTCTAGCCATATAAATTAGGGCTAAACTTTACAATTAAAGTATTTTCCCTTTGATTAGCGCAACAATTATCAACATATTTTTTCTGCTTTATCCCCTAACATAAAGTTAAGGAGGTATCACTATGGCAGCTAAAACCGAAGTTAAAGAATACTTAGCCTATTGGATGCAGATGGGGCGTAAATTGGTGCTTGCCGATCGGATTATCAGCCTAGACCAAGTAGTGGCAGGCGACCATTACACCACCCGCTTTGAAGAAATTTGGCAGGAAAGTCAAGCCCAGGCTGAGTTTGCCTGTTTAGAAGGCTCCGAAGTTAGCCTCAAACAGCTTTTTGCGCCCAACTACGAGCTACTAGACTGCCCCCGTTGCCATCTCCCCCTGCCCAGCGCCGACCTTGGACCCCGATCGGCACAGCCCTGCCCCTGCGACCACCTCAACCTACTACCCAACCTAGATACTGTGCCCCCCCGCCCCCCCATCAACACAGGAGAGAAACTCCGATCGATTTGGCAAAGACTTCCCAAAACTTAGCTGTCATTTAGCCCTATTACCGCTATTATTAAAGAGGTGTGCAGTCAGAAAGATTGGTAATGGAAAACTCTAATCCCGAAGAATTTATGCCCTTAGACGACCAGCTCGATGAAGAGGAACTGGAGTTGGATGAACTCGTAGATGAGGAAGGTGGTCAACCCACTGGAGAACACGCCTACCTAGTTCATGTCCAAACCAATGCCAAAATCGAGATTCCCCAGAATGTGCCAGTCATACATATTGGCAAGCCCAACAACCTCATCCCGCCCGATATTGATGTATCCAATTACCCCGATTCTGATATTGTCTCCAGGGTTCATGCCGACCTGCGCGTAGATGGTAACAACTACTTTTTTGAAGATACGGGCAGTTCTAACGGCACCTATATCAACAATGTGCCCCTCCCTCCCGGTAATCGCCATCGGTTGCGCCACGGCGATCGGATTTCTTTGGGCAAGGGGGATAAAGTGACTTTTCTATTCCACACTAATTAGAGAGGAACAATGACCCAAAAGAAGGTTTTGGTAATTGACGACAGCATCATGATCCGCAAGATGGTCAAAAACATTTTGACGGATCAGTTTGAGGTGCTTGAAGCAAGTGACGGTAAATCTGGGATCGAGACTGCCCGTAGTGTAGAACCAGATATTATTTTGCTTGATTTTGTGATGCCCAAATACAACGGCTACCAGACCCTGCAGGCAATGCGGCGGATTGAATCCCTAAAAGATACCCCCGTAATTATGATCTCTGGCTTGAGGGAGCAGGTAGCAGAGCACGTTCCTGAACCTTTTGAGGGTTTTGAATTCTTAGAAAAGCCCTTTGAGGCGGATGTTTTAATCGATCGGATTAAAAAACTGCTCCATGTTTCTGCCCCCGCCCCAGTGACAACTATGCAGGGTGTAGAAGCTGGTACCCAGTCTCAAGCCGTAATTGACAAACTGGCAGCGACAGAGAATCTATTGATTCAGGGTATCGAAAACCTGATTCAGAGAGAGGTTGCAGCCCGTTTAGCTGCGATTACCAACAAAATGCAACGCCAGGAGGCATCCCTTACCAATTTAGAAAAGAAAGTAGAGCAAATTTTGCAACAGGTAGACAATCAAAACAAGGGCTTGATGGTAATTTTACGGGAAGTGAAAGCAATAAGGGGTCAGTAAGTTGCGTTCTCTGTGGAGAAGGGAGCTTGTGCCTTTATTGGCAGATTTAAGATTTGCCATTGTTTTACTTTTGCTAATTGCTTTTTTTAGTATTACCGGTACAGTCATTGAACAGGGACAGACTCTGGAATTTTATCGAGAGAATTACCCCTTAAGTCCGGCTCTGTTTGGTTTTTTGACCTATAAAGTCATATTAGCTTGGGGTCTCGATCGGGTCTATGGCACTTGGTGGTTTTTAACTTTACTAATTTTGTTTGGTGTCAGTCTTGCAACTTGTACTTTTCATCGACAAATTCCCCTGTTAAAGGTAGCAAGGCGCTGGTTTTTTGTTAATAAACCCCAGAGTATTACTAAACTACCCTATGTTGTTACTTTATCTCATGTAGTATTTGATGATTTGTATCTAAAACTGAAAGAAAGGGGTTACCATCTTAGCCAGACCGATCGGCAGTTTTATGGTAGTAAAGGGCTAGTGGGTCGCGTTGGTCCGATCGTGGTGCATGGCAGTATGTTAATTATTTTGGCGGGGGCAATCCTGGGTTCTTTAGGGGGATTTATTGCCCAAGAAATGGTACCAGAAGGGGAAAGTTTTAAGGTCAAAAATATTACAACAGCCGGTTTTTTTTCTAGTGCCTTGATCCCCAAAGATTGGCAAGTAAAAGTAAATCGGTTTTGGATTGAATATTCAGAAAAGGGGAAGATTGAACAGTTTTATTCCGATCTTTCTGTAGTAGATGAAGAGGGCAAGGAACTCGATCGGGAAACAATCTATGTAAATAAACCCCTTAAATTTAGAGGCGTAACTTTTTATCAAGCCAGTTGGGACATCAGTCGCATTAGATTCCGATTTAACCAAAGCCCCCTGCTGGAATTGCCCCTTTCTCCCTTAGAAGCAGAATCCACCGGGCAGAAGGTGTGGGGCACTTGGCTGCCAACCAAACCAGACCTTAGTACCGGCGTTTCTTTGATTGTGCCCGACCTACAGGGTACGGTCTTAATTTTTGATCCGGAGGGCAATCTCCTCCACACTACCCGGGTTGGTTCAGCGGTGGAAGTAAATGGCGTAAACCTCAAAATAGAGGGCTTGGTAGGGGCAACAGGACTGCAAATCAAAGCCGATCCAGGCATCCCGATCGTGTACGCTGGTTTTGCGCTGTTAATGGCGGGGGTAGTAATGAGTTATGTAAGTTATAGCCAGGTATGGGGACTGAGGGATGGAGATTTGCTCTATTTTGGCGGTAAAACAAATCGCGCCCAAGTTGCATTTTATGCAGAACTAAATTCGATTTTAAGTTCCTTAAATGAGAGCTTGGTAGCTTAAGTTTTAGATCGTTCTCAAAATTAGTAAATACAAACTATCTGTTGATTTAATAATTGAAGCAGTTTGGTAAGATTGCTTTTATTAGTAAACTAAAACTAACATCATTTTAAGTAGTACAACTCAGGAAGCACAATAAAGGTTAGAAGGTTCTGGTGAACTGCTGTCAAAGCTAAAACCCCACTGTTGTTGATAGCAAAAAGAAAAGGGATAGACCAGTTTATTGATAAAAAGAGTATAATTTGTTCCTGTTCAGTTAGCGGCATCTTACAACTATGGCTAAAACGATCCCTGCCCAACCATCTTCACCAGCCGATGCCTATGGTGCAGACAAAATCCAAGTCCTGGAAGGGATAGACCATGTCCGCAAGCGCCCTGGTATGTATATTGGCTCTACGGGGGCAAAGGGCTTACACCATCTTGTTTTTGAGGTTGTTGATAACAGCGTAGATGAGGCTTTAGCGGGCTACTGTACACAAATTTTGGTCGAAATTCATCCTGATAATTCCGTGTCTGTAACTGACAATGGCAGGGGCATCCCGACGGATATTCATCCTAAAACTGGTAAGTCTGCCCTAGAGACGGTAATGACGGTCTTGGGAGCGGGGGGAAAGTTCGGTGGCGGCGGTTACAAGGTTTCTGGGGGCTTACATGGGGTGGGTGTTTCGGTGGTAAATGCCCTCTCGGAATGGGTGGTAGCCACGGTGTGGCGGGAGCAGAAATGTTTTCGTCAACGTTATGAGCGGGGGGTGCCCCAAGGGGATTTGGAAATAGAAGCAGGTACCGATCGGCGGGGCACTAGGGTTCATTTTAAGCCCGATGCTCAAATTTTTACAACTATAACAACTTTTGAAAGCTCAATTCTAACTGGTAGATTGAGAGAATTAGCCTACTTGAATGCCGGTTTAGAAATTCAATTCATTGACCTAAGAACAGAAAATCCTACCCCAGAAATTTATCTCTATAATGGCGGCATTAAGGAATATGTTGCCTACATGAATCGGGAGAAAGAACCCCTCCATCCAGACATGATTTATGTGCAGGGTGAACGGGAAAACGTCCAGCTAGAAGTCGCTCTCCAATGGTGTTCTGACTCTTACAATGACAACATTTTGGGCTTTGCCAATAATATCCGCACGATCGATGGGGGCACCCATTTAGAAGGATTAAAAACTGTCCTGACCCGTACTATAAATACTACAGCCCGTAAACTAAAAAAACTAAAAGAGGGTGACAGTAATCTTGCGGGTGAAAATGTGAGGGAAGGTTTAACGGCAGTTATATCGGTAAAAGTGCCTGACCCGGAATTTGAAGGACAAACAAAGACTAAATTAGGCAACCCAGAAGTTAGGGGTATTGTTGATTCTTTTGTGGGAGAAGTATTAAACGAATATTTAGAATTTCATCCTAATGTGGCACAAACGATCGTGGAAAAGGCGATCCAATCCTTTCAAGCTGCCGAAGCTGCCCGCCGTGCCAGGGAATTAGTGAGAAGAAAATCTGCTTTAGAGTCTTCTACTCTGCCGGGTAAATTAGCAGATTGTAGTTCCCGTGATCCAAAGGAATCTGAAATATTTATTGTGGAGGGCGATAGTGCAGGAGGATCGGCAAAGCAGGGGCGGGACCGGCATTTTCAAGCAATTTTGCCCCTGAGAGGTAAGGTCCTAAATATTGAAAAAGCAGAGGATAGTAAAATCTATAAAAATGCTGAAATCCAGGCACTAATTACGGGTTTGGGGTTGGGAATTAAGGGGGAAGAATTTAATATCAATCAGTTGCGTTACCATAAAATTATTCTCCTAGCTGATGCTGATGTAGATGGTGCCCATATTAGAACTTTGTTGCTCACCTTTTTCTATCGCTATCAACGCCAGTTGGTCGATCAGGGATTTATTTACATCGGCTGTCCTCCGCTCTACAAACTAGAAAGAGGGAAGCAGGTGCAGTATTGCTACGCCGATCGGGACTTGCAAGTTGCAATCAGCAATTTACCAGAGAATGCTAACTACAATATCCAACGCTTCAAAGGTCTAGGGGAAATGATGCCCCAACAATTGTGGGAAACAACCATGAACCCAGCGACACGCAAGCTAAAACAAATTACGATCGAGGATGCTGCCGAAGCCGATCGGATTTTTACAATTTTGATGGGAGACCGAGTAGCCCCCAGAAGGGAATTTATTGAAACCTTTGGACCAAAATTAAATCTTACGGACTTAGATATTTAGAATGTCAATTCTATTGGAATTAAAAACTCATTTTCGCCAGGCAATCTCTGCGGAATTTGCGATCGAAATTGACCCCCAAATTGCTATCCCCAAAGACCTTAAATTTGGCGATTATCAGTGTAATGATGCGATGGCGCTAGGGAAAAGACTGGGCATGAAACCAAGGGATGTAGCCCAAAAAATAATCGATCGGTTGTCCATCAGTCACATTACCGAACCGCCCACGATCGAGGGTCCTGGTTTTATTAACCTGCGGCTCAAACTAGATTTTATCAATCAAAAATTGTCCCAAATCCGGACAGACGATCGGTTGGGTATCAGGCTAGTTGACCAGCCCCAGAGGGTGATTGTCGATTTTTCTAGCCCCAATATTGCCAAAGAAATGCACGTTGGTCATCTCCGATCGACAATTTTAGGGGATTGTATCGCTAAGATATTGGAATTTCAGGGGCATCATGTCCTGCGCCTAAACCATGTCGGGGATTGGGGCACCCAATTTGGGATGTTAATTACCCATCTCAAAGAAGAATACCCGGAAGCCCTAACTCGATCGGAAGCTCTTGCTCTAGGGGATTTAGTCAACTTTTATCGGGAAGCAAAACAACGCTTTGATCAAGACCAAGTATTTAGAGAACATTCTCGTCTGGCAGTGGTAGATTTACAGTCCGGTGAACCGACCGCTAGGACTGCCTGGCAGCTACTGTGTGAACAATCGAGGCGGGAATTTCAAAAGATATATGATCTATTAGATGTGAAGTTAGAAGAAAGAGGAGAGTCATTTTACAATCCTTTTTTAGCAGATGTAGTGCAAGACTTAGAAAAAGTAGGTCTTTTACAAGAAGACCAGGGTGCAAAATGTGTTTTTTTAGAGGGTTATTTGAATAAAGAAGGAGAAAGACTGCCTTTAATTGTGCAGAAGTCGGACGGCGGCTATAACTATGCCACAACGGATTTAGCAGCCTTGCGTTATCGCATCAATCAAGACCAAGCCGATCGGATCATCTATGTCACCGACAGCGGGCAGGCGGATCATTTTGCCCAAGTCTTTCAAGTCGCCAGAAGAGCGGGCTGGCTTCCCGACCGAGTAACCGTTGTCCATGTCCCCTTTGGTTTAGTTTTAGGAGAAGACGGGAAAAAATTCAAAACCCGATCGGGGGATACAGTTGCCCTTAAAGAATTATTAGCTGAAGCAATCGATCGGGCATTTGCTGATATTGATAAACGTAGTCCCGATAGCTCCTTAGAATTCAAAGAACAAGTAGCAAATGTCGTAGGTATCGGGGCAGTGAAGTATGCCGACCTCTCCCAAAATCGTCACAGTAACTATATTTTTAGCTTCGATAAAATGCTTTCTCTCCAGGGTAATACCGCCCCCTACCTGCTCTATGCCTATGTCCGCATTCAAGGCATTGGTAGGAAGTCCAGCCAGCCGATCGATGACAATCAACCCTGCCAAATTAGTCATCCCAGTGAGATTATTTTAGCTAAACATCTCCTCCAGTTTGCCGAAGTTATTGACACCATTAGTGAAGATTTAATGCCCAACCGCCTCTGTCAATATCTATTTGAATTGAGTCAAAAATTTAATCAATTCTATGATCAATGCCCGATTTTACAGGCAGAACAAACCGATCGGAATTCTCGTTTAGCCCTCTGTGAAATTACCGCCCGTACCCTTAAAACTGGCTTGGATTTGCTGGGCATAAAAGTCTTAGAAAAGATGTAATCCAGGAAAATTGCCCTCACATTCCCCCGTCATGATAAAATTCCATAGACAATTTCAGCAGTCAAAAACTAAGTGCGAATTGCAGTAGACGCAATGGGGGGCGACCATGCGCCCAAGGAAATCGTGGCTGGCGCAATGCTGGCAGTCCAGCGGTTTGGGTTAGAAATTCTGTTGGTAGGGGACAATAGCCAAATTAAACCCCACCTTACCCCTACTGTGAAGGGAGTCACGATCGTGGAAGCAGAAGGGCAAATTGATATGCACGAAGAACCCCTCGATGGTCTACGCAAAAAGCCCAAGGCATCTATCAATGTGGCAATGGATTTAGTCAAACAGGGGGAGGCGGATGCTGTAGTTTCGGCGGGGCATACGGGGGCAGCCATGGCAGCCGCTCTCCTCAAATTAGGGCGCTTGCGGGGGGTAGACCGACCAGCGATCGGGGCATTGTTACCCACTTTAATACCCCATAAACCAGTCCTCCTCCTGGATGTAGGAGCCAACGTAGATTGCCGTCCTAAATTTTTATCCCAGTTTGCCACGATGGGAGTCCTATTCAGTCGGTTAGCCTTGGGAGTAAAGGAACCCAAACTGGGCTTGTTGAACATCGGGGAGGAAGCCTGCAAAGGGAATGATTTGGCAGTCCAGGTACATCAAATGCTCCAAAATCAAGACCATCTGCCCTTTATCGGCAATGCAGAGGGTAGGGATGTGATGTCCGGTCGGTTCGATGTAATTGTCTGTGATGGTTTTACAGGTAATGTCCTCCTTAAATTTGCTGAAGGGGTAGGCTTAGTAGCGATGGAAATTCTCAAAGAAGAGTTGCCCAAGGGCTGGCAGGGGCAGTTGGGTTGCAGCATTCTCAAGCCAAATTTAGCGAAAGTTAAAGAACGGATGGACTACAACGAATATGGGGGAGGGTTGCTATTGGGAGTAGCTGGCATTTGTGTGATCGGTCATGGCAGTTCTAAAGCAGCCGGGCTATGTAGTTCGATTAGGGTGGCGCGGGATGCGGTGCAAAACCAAGTGCTAGAGCAGCTTAAGGAAGCCCTCAATCCCCCCGTGCTGTCAGAATGATGGGGGTCAGAATCTGGGGTCATGGGGGAGCCTTACCTCCAGAAATTATCACTAATGATGACTTGTCATTAAAGGTAGATACCTCCGATGAGTGGATTTTTAGCCGGACGGGCATCAAGGAGCGCCGCGTTATTGCCAAATCCCAAGACGGTTTGGTGGGAATGGCGGTGGAAGCCTCTCTGGCAACCCTGACTAACACAGGGGTCAATGCCCAAGATTTGGATTTAATTTTGCTGACTTCTTCTACCCCCGATGATCTATTCGGCTCAGCCCCCCAGATACAGCATCGGTTGGGGGCATGGCGTGCCGTTGCCTTTGACCTGACGGCGGCTTGTTCCGGTTTTGTGTTTGGGCTGATCACGGCGGCTCAATTTATCCGATCGGGCGCTTTTCGCCAGATTTTAGTGATTGGTGCTGATGCTCTTTCCCGCTGGGTGGATTGGCAGGACAGGCGTACCTGCATTTTATTTGGAGATGGGGCGGGGGCTGTTTTAGTGAGTGCCCAGGCAAATGACCATCTATTCGGCTTTGCCATGGCAACGGACGGGAAGGGCGGGGACTTGCTGAACCTGCCCTATGAACCCGATCGGGCTAATTTTTCTCCTGTTTTTATGAACGGCAAGGAGGTTTATCGCTTTGCTGTGACCAGGGTGCCCGAAACGATCGAGGGCATTTTGTCCCAAGCCGACTTTAAGCCCCAGGAGGTGGATTGGTATATTTTGCACCAGGCAAACCAACGCATCATGGACGCAGTCGCCGATCGGTTGGCAGTAGACCCAAGCAAAATGGTCAGTAACATCGCTCAGGTAGGAAACACTTCCGCTGCATCTATTCCTTTAGCGTTAGATAACTATGTCCAGCGGGGCATAATTAAACCAGGGCATAAAATTATGGCAGTTGGTTTTGGGGCTGGTCTGAGTTGGGGGGGTGTTCTATTTCAGTGGGGATAGATAGTCAGGCGGTCAAGGACTATGGTAAATCTATCGGTTTTACTAAGGTGGGCATTGCACAAGCGGTCAGCGGTCAGGAATCCCAGCGCCTAGAAGCATGGCTCCAGCAGGGCTACCACGGCACGATGGACTGGATGGCAAACCCCAAGCGGCAAGACATCACCCAGATGCTACCAGGGGTACGATCGGTGATCAGCGTTGCCCTCAACTATTACACTCCCTACCAACACCAACCCGATCGGGCTAAAATTTCCCGCTACGGCTGGGGGAGGGACTACCACAAAATTTTAGGCAAAAAGTTATCAGCCCTGACCACCTGGCTAAAAAGTCAAACTAATTGTGAAGCTCGCTCCTATGTTGATACTGCCCCGATCATGGAGAAGGCATGGGCAGAGCGGGGGGGCATTGGCTGGATTGGCAAACATAGCAATCTGATCACCAAAGACTATGGCTCCTGGATATTTTTAGGAGAAGTCCTTACTACCCTAGAATTAACCCCCGATCGTCCCCATACCCAGCACTGTGGTAGCTGTACCCGTTGCCTTGATGCCTGCCCCACCCAAGCGATCGTGGCACCCTTTGTGGTTGATGCCCGCAAATGTATCGCCTACCACACGATCGAAAACCGATCGGAAAATCTACCCACCGCCATAGCCAGCAAATTAAATAATTGGGTAGCAGGCTGTGATATTTGCCAAGATGTTTGTCCCTGGAATCAAAAATTCCCCCAAGTGACAGAGGTTGAAGAATTTTCACCCTTCCCCTACAACTTAAATCCTAAACTCGAAGAACTAATCGAGCTTTCAGAAGCAGAATGGGATCAGCGCTTTACGGGTTCTGCCCTAAGACGGATTAAACTCAAACAATGGCACCGAAACGCTCTGGCTGCCATTAGCTAGGATGGCTTAGGGGTAAATTCCTCAAGAGCCGCTTCTATGGTGGGTTTAAGAGAGAGTAGTTGTTCTAGTCGCACCAGTTTAACCGTCTGCTTTACCCTGGGATTACTCACAATTTGCAGAGAGCCGCCATTGGCTTGGGATTTTTTTGCCATCTGAACCAAAATGCCAAGCCCCGAACTGTCAATAAAATCGATCGATGAAAAATCAAGAATGATATTCTTCGGACCCTCTTCGATACATTTACCCACTACTTTCCGAAAAGAAGGCTCGGAAAAGGCATCCAGCAGCCCAGTAAAGCGTAAAACCTGGTAGTTGTCATAAACATCCCTTCTGCCCCGTAAACTCACAGTCAGGTCAAGTTGCTCTGGAATAGGAACCTCCCTATCGGTCATAAAGTGCGGATATATTTTAGGGGCATTTCCTATCCTTGTCTAGTATTTTGATGCTTCTATTAAGTTTTGCTCAGGCAGGTTCTCTAGCGACCTTTGCAGAAAAGTTGTCTTACAATTTATTTTCACAAGAAGTTTTTTGTAGTCGTTTTTAGCTTATTCTGGTTTTACTCCTTCAATGGAATTACATTCTATGCAGAAATTTTGTACTGTATTTATCCTAATTTTGGGATGTTGGTTAATCACAATGCCGGTGTCCGCTGCCAATAGCCCCAGACGATCGGTTGAATGTCGTGTATTCAGCAAACTTTATACCAGCATCCACGATCGGGTTAAAAGTTTAGATCAGGTGGCAATTGCCCAACAGTTTATGTTCCAACTAGAAAATGACATCGGAGCCTTAAACTTAGAAGACCCTACCCTCCAAAAACTACAAAAAAATTACATCAATGACTTCCATGAGATGGCATTAGTCTTTAAGAATATCCGAGAAGGTCAGTTGGTAGGTGATCAACAGGTCATGGAGCGGATGCTTCCCTATTTCCAAACTACTTCAGAAAGTATTAACGCTAACAGTAAAGAATTGAATAATTATTGCAAGGGAGTGTGGGGATTCAAACCGATCGGGGAGTAAGGTTCTGTCTGAAACCAACCATGTATAGAGTAAAGACTTAATCTGGTTCTCCCCTTTATTCATCTTAGAAAATCAGAAGAATAATAAATCATTATAGTTTCTTTTCATCATCGCCAATATATGCAAAGAATATTGATATGCCATCAAAAGGATCAAAATAATTTATAGAAATATGGAACATTAACGAATCAATAAAAGAGAGATAAAACTACCCGTATTCCAAAAGCAATGGAGCAATATAGGAGTAGCTAAATTACGACTACGATCGTATACCAAACCCAATACAAAACCCAACATTGTTAGTGGTAAAAGGTCATTCACATTCATATGGACTAAGGCAAAAAGGACACTACTTATTACTAGGGAAAAATTGGGTTGAAAATGTTTTGTAAGAGAAGGAAATAAAAAACCTCTAAATATAATCTCTTCAAAAATTGGGGCGCTTACTCCCAAAGTTAACCAAAATACTAAAACTGAGCTAATACCATCACTTTGCGTAATAATTTCTAATAGTGGGTTACCTCCGCCATGCCCCCTTAATAATAATTGTTGACCTACAGAAATTAGAACAACCAGAGGAATTGCTCCACCATAACCTCCTATTGCCCAAAAAATAGAATTTAAATTAAAGGATGAAAAGTTAAAAACAACTTGCTGCCATTGGGGGAATTTCTTTAGGCTTATTGACAGTATGCCTAAAATAGGAAGCATAGAGCTAATGTAGGTAATAGCAATAATTAAAGATTGACTAATAAAGGAATTATCTAACCATATTCTTAATACTTTAGGTAGAAATTGAGCAATTACCGTATAACTAAGGAACCATGCAACTAATACTTGCCAAACTATTTCTAAATTCCAGGGTATTTGCCACTCTTCCCGATCGTGCTTTCTTAGTTTAATTAAATAGAATAATATTATTATTATACCTATTACACTACCAAGAATTGGTATTAAATTTATTAACAATAAACGGAGCAGTGCTTCTTCTGACTCGATCGTTTGTTGTAGGTCTAAAGCTGCCAAAGATTTGGGATTTACTAATTCATATAGGCGATGTAAGGCGTAATATTTATACCATCTCGATAAATTTTGTTTGATGAGAATTTCTGTATCAGGTAAAACTTGAGGTTCAGGTTGCCATAATTTAGCTAATGATTGTGATAACTCTCCTTCTTCTTGCCAGAGATATAGAGCTTTATCAACTTGTTCATTTTTAATATACAAAAGACCAACTTGATTTACGACTTCTGACTGGTCGTTTACTTCTAAATATTCATTCAAACTTCTACGATAAACTTCTCTTAGGAGGTCTTCTCCTAAAAATTGCTGCACCCGATCGTTTGTTAGTGCCTGCAAGACCAAATCTGTCTGCAACCGATCGAGTTTTGTCTGGGGCGCTGGCGTATACCAGCTACCATAGAGGTTGATAAAAATGACATAACAACTAAAAAAAGAAAGAAGGATAAAAACAAACCGGCGCAGACGATCTAACATTAGTTGGGTAACAACCACTTCTGAGCATTCAGTCGTTGCATTAAACCAAAGACCAACAATTCTAAGTTGATCTTCCTTTCGTCTCCAAGAAAAGGCTCGATCGTTTGCGGTTCTGACTTTCCATCACTACAGGCAAATGCTTTTTGAGCGTTTAAGTCTTCCTTCGCAAAGAAAAGAATAAACTGTCTTTGATTGTTTCGCCAGCTTCCTTTTAGTTTTAAGTCACTGTAAGACAAGTTAACATCTTCAATCCCGCGGGTTTCAAAAGCCTTCAAGAGGGCGGGGATCAGTTCTGATTCCATGAATTCATTAAAAGAGGGCGCAACTACTTCTGTCATTTATTTTTCCTCTGCTTCTGTGTTGATAATTTGGGGTAAACCCATACTGTAATTGAGGGCACGATGATTTAGATTGTAAGTGATCTCTGATTTCTGGAGTAAGGAGCGAATAAAATGTTCAACTTCAGAACCAATTCGTCTGAGATTGTAATCAGTGAGTTCTTCACCCTTAAAACTATTGACCAACTCTTCAAACTTATTGTTCACCTTGTTTATCGCACTTTCATTCCAATTAAATTCATCATCAGGATCAATATCAATTGTAAGATAAGTGTCGCTTTCCGTCAGTTTATCATTTTTCACTGTGGCAGCATAAATATGGACGTGTCGTGTGGTGGATTTGAGAAGCATAGTTTTTTTATCTGTCTTAACTTTAACTTAACTCGATCGGTCGTTTTAGTCAAGTCTTTACGGCTTTTTATGATGATGGATGTTCTAATTCTAAGAAATAGTATTTATTCTAAAGTGATTAGATTGGTATTTTCAGGAATTTTATGACAGTCTTTTAGTTCGATTTTTACACCAAAATTTAGGTAAAAAACAACTTTGGTAATTTCCATTTTGAACTCATCCCGATCGATGCCTGATATAAAGCTAACTATCTCTTTATGAAGGGGCATTTCTTCTTGTTCTTTGTCAATTTCCACCTGGTTAATTAAGTTTTGAATAAATGAAAGTACTATCATTAAGCGTAAGCCAATTCCACATTCTGGATCAAAACATTTTACTTTCACTAAGTTAGAAAGATCGATCTTTTTAGCAAGATAATTCCAGGTTGGTAATGCTTGTTGTATAAGTTTATGAATACGCCATTTGCGAAAATTTACTTTTTGGGCTGAAAAGAGATTTACTAACAAAAATGCTAACAAAACTGGATAAATATCATTTTTAAGATTGAATTGGACGATTTCTTTCATCTGACGGCATAGTTCATCTCCTATATGAATTACCCGATCGAGGATGTCATTGGTTTTGAAAAACTCTATATCTATCGGGGCAATTGCTTGGCTTTGATTACCAAATTCTAACCAACGAAATATGGCTCTAAAGTTTACCCAGACTGGTTGATGAACATAGGGATTGACAAAATTATAGGCATCCTGTAGCAAATTTCCAGGTAAAAGCCCCCGATCGGTTAACCCTTGAATTAAAATTAAACGATAAAGAATTAGCCTAGTTATTTTTTGATCTAAGCCCGCTTCTTGGATTGATAACTGTTGTAATCGATAACTAATATCTCTTTGCAGTTTTTGTTGTAGGGCAGAAATATAAACATAAAAATCCCTACTTAATTTCTCTTCCACCGATCGGGTCATTTCTAATAATTGATATGCCCTTGCTTGGTTGGGTAGACTAGGGCTTCCTAATAGGTTGCGCCGACAAAAGATGCTATAAAATAGTTCTAATTTTTCCCGTTCAATTAAATCAGCAAATCTAAAACTTTGACTAAATAGATTGCCATAGTCTTTGTAATACAATGAAATCTCTTCTAAACCGATAATAATTAACCAATCTATTGAATGGTCAAATTCAATTTTTAGGGGGATAGTCTCCCTAATAATTTCTATTTTGGCTTGGTTCTTTTCTGCACTAAAGTAGCCCAAATAAATTCGATCGTTTAGTTCAACTTCCCATAGCTCTGAAGCATCGAAGGGGGAAATATAACCCAATACTCCGCAAAACAGACTGTGAAGGCATTCTAAGTAGGTTAGGGTTTCATTATTTTGGTGAAAATTTTGGAGGAGTGGGCAAAACTGTTCATAACGATCGGTCAAGTCTACCGGAAAAGCAAATTTGACCCTATGTTCTTGTAAAACTCGTTCATGGAATAGAGGAGCAATTGAAATCAATCTTCTGACTGTAGTTCTGCTAATTCTTCAGGGGTCATTTCTTCTAGTCTTTTTTGTAAGACAGCCGTCTTGTAGTCTTCTATTTGCTGATTTAAGGTCATATTTCCCGTTGCCACTCGAAAGATGTAAGTGGATAACCAACCTAAAAGACCAAATAAAACGATTACCTGACTCCAAATGCCTGCTGTTTGAGGATTAAGACCAAAGACTCTTAAACTGCCATAACTCATAGCACCAAACAAAAAGAAAGCCAGGGTAATAAGAAGAGCATCTATTCGTCGCATCAGAGTTTACGAGGTTCGGGACGAAAATTGAGAAAGGGTGATAATAAAATAAGACCAGGGAAAAAGAAGAATGCCATAAAACAGATAAAAGCTCTTTCAAGAGAACCGGTCTTAAACCAGCGCAACTTAAAATAGAACATCAATAAAGCAGGTATAACAATCAGGTAGGTTCCACCTAAAATAGTATAGGTAACTAATGCTTCCATCTTTTTTTGTAAATCATTACCTTTAATTTAACAGAAAATGTCAAATTTACTCCAACAATTAGGTCGTTATGTCCGTCAATCTGGTGGGCAATATCAGTTATTAAGACCCACTCAATATGATGAGAAGAGGGGTTTTGGCAGTGATGACACTATCAAACAGTCAGAAGCAGAACTATTAGAGCCTCCTTTTCACAAGATGGAGGTGGGCAGTTGGCACCCGATCGAGAATCCTTTTACTCACTTTTTAGATGGCATTCAACGCAGTTGGTTAATTTATTATGTGGAATCTGTGCCTGTCTATTATGGTTATACGGCGGCAGTAATTCGGCAGAGAATCGATCGGGTTTTGTCTACTTGGCAATATAAAAGTCATGAAGCTCTTTATTTGCCCTTGAGTCTTTGTCCTGACAGTCAAATTATGGCTGATCTTAATTTAATTGATACCCTCAATCAGACAGAAGAAACTCCATTTGATTTGACAAAAGTTGCTAGGGATCGTATTACTCAACAACGCCAACAATTAGAAGTTGATTTAGCAGAAAACTGGGTAAAAAGTTCACAAGGTTGGTTAGTGATTGATGGTTCTATTACTATTTCTCCCCTCTTGGCTAACACCGATCGGGTTGTAGGTTTAATTAAGAGTCATAATACTCAATATTTTGGGTTTAGGGAACAACAAATTGTCACAAGTCTCAAGCGGGGTGAGCGGACAAGTGCTTTTTCTCCTAACAGTAGACATCCGGTTTGTAGTTGGTATTTGCGCCTAAGAGAAGGGGTAGGAGATGACTTATATTTTGGCTTAGTTCGAGTAGAAGTAGCCCGATCTTTACAATCCCAAGCCGATCGGATTAGCCGTTGGATTCTAACAGAAAGTCGCCCCCTTTCTTTACCTGATAGTCGCTGGGATAAAATGATTTATCCGATTAGAGATTGTGAGATGTATTTGCGGAGTTTAGAGCCATCCCAGTCAGCTTTTGGTTGGTTAATGTAGTTAAATTATTTAGGATGAAATTAACTCTTTATAGATAGCTTCAGTTTGATTGATCATCCGATCGATCGTGAAGTTTTGCTGATAGAATGCTTGGGCTGATTGTCCCATAAGATAGCGTTTGTCGGGGGAGACAATCAATATTTCTAAAGCCTGTGCTAAACATAAAATAGATGAAGGTGGGATTAAAAAACCTGTAATGCCATCTTGTACTTGTTCTCTGAATCCTCCTACGGTTGTTGCCACGATCGGCTTGGCTAATGCCATTGCTTCTAAAGTTGCCAGGCTAAAGGCTTCTTGGAGGGATGGTAAAACAAAAATGTCAAACAAACTAATTAAATCTACTAACCGATCGAGGTAGCCGACAAATGTCACATTCTGATTGAGGTCTAAGCTATTAGTTAGCTCTTCTAAAACTTTTTTTTGTCGACCATTACCCGCAATTACTAGATGTAAATTGTTATACTTTGGTTTTAACAGAGCTAATGCCTTCAATAAATAAATAATTCCTTTTTCGGGGGATAACCTAGCCACAGTACCAATAACTATTTGCCCTAGTAAAATATCAAATTCATATCTTAACAATTCAGACCGATCGGGATCAATAGTTTCTCTCTTTACACCGTTATAGATTACTTTAACTTTCCTTTTATTTAGCCCATAATGTTTTAGTATTTCTGCTTCTGCTTGGCATACGGCAATTACCCGATCGGCAAATAAATTGCTCATTTGACTACTCAACCAATAGCTAATATTTTTTGCCCCGCCGTGATAACCATGTACAGTAAATAAAATAGGAATATTAGGTAGAAATATTTTTATTACTGCCATCAATTCATGGGAGGCATGGACATGAATTAAATCGATCGGTTGGCGTTGCTGAATTATTCTTATATTACGGATTAGTTCTTGGATACCTCGCCAAACATTAAAATCCCATCGACTAAATTGCCAATAATCTATCCCTAAACTTTCAAATTGATAGGATGTACTCCCGATCGGGGCAAGAAGAGAGACTTGATAAATATTACGGAAATAATCAATTAAAGCTAGGACCTGTTTTTCTGTGCCTCCCTGTTCAAGGTAGGGTAATACATATAATAAATGGGGTTTAATCAAAGTAATAACTAACTAAAATCTCCGATCATTTTTACTTCTGGTTCTAATATTATTGACCATTTTTCTAATACCTGAAACTTAATTGTTTCGATCAGTTTATAGATTTCGGCTGCCTTTGCGCCCCCTAAATTCAAAATAAAATTGGCATGGAGTTCGGATACCTGTGCCTGTCCAATTCTAAAGCCCTTTAAGCCACACCGATCGATGAGCCACCCCGCCGATCGTTCTAGGGGATTCCGAAATACACTCCCACAACTGGGCAGATGGTAGGGCTGGGTGCTATGGCGTTGGTGATAGTTTTGTCTGGTTTTTTCTCTGATTAAATTTTTGTCCTGTCCTGGCAGTAATTGTAAAATTACTTGGGTGACAATTTGATTAGAGCCTTGTAACAAAGAGGAGCGGTAACTATAACCTAATTCTTCTACCCTTAGGCGCTTCAGTCCCCCGATCGGGCAGAATACCTCTACTTCTAGGACGCAGTCTGCACTACAGCCCCCCTGCGCCCCGGCATTCATCACCGCCATCCCCCCTACCGTACCAGGGATGCCTACCGCCCATTCCAAGCCCGACCAACCCCGCTGGGCTGCCCGCCAAGCCAACTTGGGCAGGGGTTCCCCGGCGGCTACCGTCACTCTGCCTGTAGTCTCATCAAAGGTCACACCCCGTAAGTTTTTGGTGCCAATTACCAGCCCGTCAATTCCCTGGTCGCTTACCAGTAAATTGCTGCCCGCCCCTAAGTAGGTGAGGGGTAGCCCCATGCCCCGCTCTAAAACTGACTCTAGTTCCCCGATCGTTTTGGGTAGTGCCAAAAATTCCGCTCTGCCCCCTACCCTATAGGAGGTATAGCCGCTCAGGGGCACATTGGTCTGCCAAATCATACCCCCACCCCCTGTAATGCCATCGCCTCGATCGTGGGCGCAATAATTTGATTGAGATTCCCTGCTCCCAAAAAAATCGCCAAATCCCCTGGACAAAGGCACTCCAGCAAAAATGCTTGGACATTACTCAGGCAGGGCTGGTAGGAAACGCAGGGATGGATCGCAGCCACGGCAGCCGCAACCTCTGCCCCAGAAATATTAAAAGTATTTGTCTCCCCCGCCCCATAAATATCAGTGATGATCACCCGATCGGCATCCTGGAAGGCTTGGGCAAACTCTGCCAACAATGCCCTGGTGCGGCTATAGCGATGGGGCTGAAAGATTGCCACAATTTGATGCTGGCGATGGAGTTTTGCCGATGCCAAGGTCGCTCTAATTTCGCTGGGATGGTGGGCATAGTCGTCAACAAAAAGTACGCCATTCTGACTACCCCGCCATTCAAACCGCCGACGCGCCCCAGAAAACAAGGGCAACGCCTCGGTGAGCGACTGCCAACTTACCCCCAGATGCCGCACTACCCCGATCGCTGCCAGGGTATTCAATAAATTGTGCTTACCTAAAATTGGTAGTTCAATCGTGGCGACTGCCTCCCCCCGCTCCCATACCACTGCCGAGGTGCCCCTAGAGCTATATTGAATGTCTCTAGCGCTGTAGTCTGCCTCCCGATCGAGTCCGTAGGTAATGGTCGGCTTTAGCTGGGTAAGGACATTCTCACAGTCAATACAAGCGACTAGAATTTCGCATTGTCTGCCAAAGGTCTGGAAGGTTTCAATCACTTGGGCTAAACTGCGGTAATAATCAGGATGATCAAGTTCGATATTAGTCACCACGCCAATTTTGGGCACAAATTTGACTAGGGAGCCATCGGATTCGTCCGCCTCTGCGACTAGGTAAGAACTCTGCCCCAGTCTGGCGTTCCCCTCCCAGGTACTCACTTCCCCTCCCACCACGATCGTGGGGTCTAAGCCCGCCTGCAATAATAAAAAACCAATCAAACTGCTAGTCGTAGTCTTGCCGTGGGTGCCTGCTACGGCGATGCTGTCGAATTCTGCCATCAGGGCAGCCAACACATCCGATCGGTGTAGGACTGGCAACCCGTGGGTTAAAGCCAACTGCAACTCTACATTTTGGGGATTAATTGCACTAGAGCAGACAATTTGGGGCTGGTCAGCGGGATTGATATTACTAGATTGATGCCCCAAAAATACCTTTACCCCCAGAGCCTCCAACCTCCGGCTAATCGGATTAGAGGCAATATCGGAACCAGTGACCTGTAGACCTTTCTTCGCCAATATATGGGCAATCCCTGACATGCCAATCCCACCAATACCAATGAAGTGAAATGGTTTACCGCTGAAGTCAACTGGTTTCAGCATCCCTATTCCTTTACACCACGACATGATTGAGTATAACCCCAGGTCAGGAAGTTATACAACGCATAGCCGCAAAATTGCCCTATTTCCTCAGATTTCGCATCTTTACTACCTTTAAGAATGGCAACGGTACTCAATGGGATAAAAGATGCCCCAGTTTTTCTGCCTTAGTCATCAAATAACGTTGATTGTAATCATTGGTTTCGATCAGGAGGGGCAACCGATCGACAACTTCTAGGTTAAATCCCTTTAAGCCAGCGATTTTACGGGGATTATTAGTAATCAATTTCATGCGATGTACCCCCAAGTCCCGCAGAATTTGGGCACCAATGCCATAGGAGCGGAGGTCTGGGGCAAAACCAAGTTTTTCATTGGCTTCTACCGTATCTAAACCCTGTTCTTGGAGGGCATAGGCTTTAATCTTATTTATTAAACCAATTCCCCTGCCTTCTTGGCGCAGATAAACTACTACCCCCGCCCCGGCGTGTTCAATCATTTTGAGGGCGCTTTGCAGTTGTCCCCGGCAGTCGCAGCGTAAGGAACCAAGGGCATCCCCCGTCAGACATTCGGAATGAACCCTCACCATTACATCCATTGAGGGAAACTGGGACTTGTCTCCCTTAACGATCGCTAGGTGTTCCGATTGGTCTAACAAGTTGCGATAGGCATAGACCTGAAAATCGCCAAACAGGGAGGGCAGATGGGCGACGGCATCTAGGGAAATTAGTTTTTCGTTTGCTAAGCGATAGCTGATTAGATCGGCAATGCTGATTAGCTTCAAGTCAAAGCGCTGGCAGTATTCGATCAGTTGGGGTAACCGCGCCATAGAGCCGTCTTCATTCTGAATTTCACAGATTACTCCCGCTGGATAAAGACCGGCTAACTTTGCTAAATCTACCCCGGCTTCTGTGTGCCCCGCCCGTTTGAGTACCCCTCCTTCCCTGGCTCTGAGGGGGAAGATATGTCCTGGTCTTCTTAGGTCGGTCGGTTTCGTATCGGGATGGATGGCGGTTTGGATAGTCCTCGATCGGTCTTCGGCTGAAATACCTGTAGAAGTGGCATAACTGTCAATGCTAATTGTAAAGGCAGTTTGATTAGCATCTGTATTGCGGTCTACCATCAGGGGCAGGTCTAACTGGTCTAACCGATCGGGGGTCATCGCCAAACAAATTAAACCCCTGGCATGGGTTGCCATAAAGTTAATCATTTCGGGTGTGGCAAACTGGGCAGCCCCGATCAAGTCTCCTTCATTTTCTCTGCTTTCATCATCTACCACAACCACCACCTTACCGGCTTGCAAGTCTTGTAGGGCTGACTCGATCGAATTAAATTCCCAGGTCATAGTCTTTTGTTTGTCATTATTCAAGGTTAGTCGGTATCTCTACTTCTCTTAAAAACTGGGCACTTTTGTCTGGTAGAGCAGTATTAATATACATCCCTGTTCCTAGTTCAAAACCTGCTGTACGGCTGACTCTGGGCACAATAGAAATATACCAATGGTAATAATTCGTTTCGGTTTCAGCCGTAGGACTCGATCGGAGAATGAAGTTATAGTCGGGGTTACCCAGTCCCCAATAGAGTTTAGCTAAAACCTGTTGTAAAACAAAGGCTAGGTCTTTTAACTCTTCTGGTTCAATTTTACTAAAACAACTAAAATGACGACGGGGAAAAATCCAGATATGAAAGGGCGAAAGAGCGGCATAGGGCACAAAAGCAATAAAATGACCGGAAGTAAGAACGAGTCTTTCTTTTGCTTCTAGTTCATTTTCTAGCACTACACAAAACATACATTGTCGATTTTCTTTGAAATATTCTGAAGCAACTTCGAAACGCATCCGGAAATGAAAGGGCACGATCGGTAAGCCCGCTAACTGGGAATGGGGATGCTCGAGGGATGTGCCGGCTTTGATACCATGATTTTTGAAAATAACGATCGTTTCGATCTGTCGATCGGTCAAAAGTGCCCGATAACGCTCCAGATAAGCCCTTAAAATTAGCTCTACTTCATCTAAGGAAAACAAAGCAAAATGCCGATCGTGGTGGGGATGCTCAATAATCACCTCATGGTAGCCAAAGCCCGTAATGCTGTTGTGGATGCCCGATCGGAGTAAAGAGCGCTCCCCCTTGGGCTTCAGGGCAGGAAATTTATTATGCACTATCCTCACCCGCCAATCAGGTACGCCAATTCTCAGGGTCTCGATCGTGTCGTCTAGGCTTTCGTTCCCCCGACAAAAGGGACAATCTGGACGGTAGCTGGGCAGAGAGATAGAAACCTGACGATCGATAAATTCATGGGGACGCTTCGCCCTTTCCGGCGCAAAAATGACCCAGTCCCTTGTAATAATATTCTGGCGAATTTCAGACATGACCCTCCAGAGTCCTATCTGAATTTTAGACTAAATAAACCCCTCCGCAACGCCGTCTTACCGCAGTCTTTGATCCTGGAAAACCAGGTGGGTGCTTTCACTCTGACTTAAAGTTTCCAACTAAATAATGTTGGTCTACTGCCGCCAGATTAAGATAGTCCCCATAAAAAACTGTCATAGATCAATAAACATTTTAGGTAGTCACCAACGCCACAGAGAGGCTTGTTAAATATAAGTGGTCTTTTAGTAGGGGTCAAGCATTTTCAAACCTAAGGTTGATTCCTGCCCAATTCGCCACATTCCACCAGGATTTGAGGTATTCGCCGCGCCGGTTTTGATAGTTGAGATAGTAGGCGTGCTCCCATACATCATTGCCGAAGATGGGGAACTTGCCTGCCATGAGGGGGCTATCTTGGTTGGGGGTGGTCATAATTTCTAACTGCTCTCCAGCTTTGACTAGCCATACCCAACCGCTACCAAATAAGGTCAAGCCGGCTTTCTCAAATGCCTCCTGAAATTGCCCAAAGGAACCAAATTGCTTTCTAATTGCTTCCCCGATCGCCCCTTGGGGTTCTCCTCCCCCTCCGGGTGCCATGATGTTCCAAAAGAGGGTGTGATTGAGGTGCCCACCCCCGTTATTCCTGACGCTTGTGCGTATTGCTGCAGGGAGTTGGTCTAGGTTTTGGATTAACTCTACTAGGCACTTGTTTTGCAGTTCTGGGTAGGGAGTGAGGGCTTTATTAAGGTTGTCCACATATGCCTGATGGTGCCGATCGTGGTGGAACTTCATAGTCCGGGCATCGATATAGGGTTCTAGGGCATCGTAGGGATAGGGCAGTGGGGGAAGCTCATAGATGGGTTTGGGGGCTGATTCCGCCTGAGCTATGACTGGAAGAGAAGACAGGGCAACGATCGTGGTGAGGACAAAATTGCGTCGATTCATGGCATTTTTCAACTCTGGCTAGATTATAGAGATTTTCTACTCTTTCCTTACTAAAAAAATTGGAGAATTACCTACATGAATTCTCGATCGGGTATATCACCAAATTTGAGCCAATTTTTCTTTAGTTTTTGTTGACTAAATCCCTAAATAATTTCCCTCTTTAACTTAATCTTAACTATCCATAGATAAAATTAGTTTAGCAAAACTTGGTGAACGCTATGACCCTGGAAGTCCTAACCACCCAATATAGAATCCCCCTATTAATCTTTATGATTTTATCTCCTTGGATAGCCTATTACTTATGTGTAATTATTCCAGGCAAAGTAGAAGAACCTTATATTTTGAGTGGAAACCTATTTATTTCTGCCCTAGCAACTTTTATTCTTTCAGTTTATTTAACCTTTAGTTTGAATAGAAGCGGTTTCAGAACGATCGGGCAAGAAGCAGATTTATTTCTTATGCTTTCTGTTCCATATCATTTAATCTTGTCAGTTCATTTGTCTAAAAAACGAATGAGTTTATCAGAGATTCCTGCTTTTAGAATGATCCAGGGCGGGATTATTTTGTCTATAAGTTTGTTTATCCTACTTTCCCTCTTTAGCAAAATTCGCATTTATATTTTCTCCTATCTTTCTTTCAATAACCTTTTGATCATAGTTGGCATATTAATGTTCTTTGCATATATTGGTTGGTTAGAGATTTTTGAGAATGATCAAAAAAAACTATAATGGTGTATTATTCTGCCCAATTCGCAAATAAAACTTTATATTTGTTCAGACCAGAAACTCTGGCATAAAATCAAAGCTCCCATGGATAATTGAGCATCGGCGACTTAATTCCTAGATTTAGATTAAATAGTAGCTAAGAACATAGGGATTACCACGATCGGCTTACCACTAGGGCAAAATAACTGTATTTTGTAAACTTTCTAGGTAGATTTAGATGATTATGTGTTAACCTAGAAAAGTTGTTTTAATCTAAGAACTGTGCCGAAACTCAAAACCCGCCGATCGGCTGCGAAGCGTTTTCGGGTGACAGGGACGGGGCAAATTTTACGCCGCCGTGCTTCTAAGAATCACCTCCTGCAGCACAAATCTACTGCCCGCAAGAATCGCCTATCCCAACCTACTGTCATCGATGAGACAGATGTGGAACGGGTACATGGTATGTTGCCCTATGCCAAACGTCCTAAATCCAAGAAAACCCAAAAAGTAGAACAGAGCCATGACTAGAGTAAAACGGGGCAATGTTGCCCGCAAACGGCGAAAAAAAATCCTGAAGTTAGCCAAGGGCTTTAGAGGTTCCCACTCTACCCTATTTCGTACTGCTAACCAGCAGGTAATGAAGGCGCTCCGCAATGCCTATCGGGACCGGCGCAAAAAGAAACGGGACTTTAGAGGATTGTGGATTGCCCGGATCAATGCGGCTGCTCGTAGTCAGGGGATGAATTATAGCCAACTGACCAACAAGCTCAAAAAGGCTAACATCCAGCTTAACCGCAAAATGCTTTCCCAAATTGCTGCCCAAGACCCAGAGACCTTTACCAAGATTATTGAAGTAGCTAAACAGGCTTAAAGGACTCGCAGGATTGCCCCTACCTCCTGTAAGGTGGGCAACTCCTTGATTTCTCTGATTGCTTGCCAAAAGTCTGCCTCCCTCACTTTGTGGGTGATGACAATTACTTGGGCGACTTTCCCCGATCGGTTTTGTTGGAAGACCGTTTCTAAACTAACGCTGAATCTGCCAAAAATTGTGCCTAGCTCACCAATTACCCCTGGTTGGTCGAGGGTGGTAAAGCGGGCATAAAATTGATTTTCTCTAGGGGAAACAATTTGGGCATAGCCACTATGGGGACAGGTCAGGAGGGGATGGTTAGGTTGGCTGAGGAGGGCACAGACATTGATGAGATCCGCCACTACCGCGCTGGCAGTAGCACCCTGTCCCGCCCCTGGTCCAGAAAAGACAATTTCCCCGATCGGTTCTCCCTTAATTGCAATAGCGTTGGTCACTCCATTGATATTTGCTAGGGAATTTTCGATAGGAACCAACATTGGATAGACTCCCATTTCTAAGCCCTGGCCCTGGGACTGGGCATAGGCAATGAGTTTGATTACATAGCCCAACCGATCGGCTGCCATAATTTCTGTGCTGGAAATGTGACGGATACCTTCCCTGCCCACCTCACTTAGGGGAATACGTTGCCCAAAGGCAAGACTGGCAAGAATGGCAATTTTATCGGTAGCATCAAACCCATCTATGTCGGCGCTGGGGTCAGCTTCGGCATAGCCTAGACGTTGGGCATCGGCTAAAACCTCCTGAAAATCTGCCCCTTCATGGTGCATACGGGTCAAGATGTAGTTGGTAGTGCCATTGACAATGCCCAGAATGCTGGTGATTCGGTTTGCACCTAAAAATTGTTTGATCACATTAACGATCGGGATGCCGCCCCCCACCGAGGCTTCTAACATGACATAAACTTGATGATGTTTGGCAAGTTCAAAAATTTCTTCCCCATATCTAGCAATCAGGGCTTTGTTTGCCGTAACAATATGTTTACCATTAGCAATTCCCTGTAAAACTAATTCCCTAGCTGGCTCAATCCCCCCTATCACTTCCACAATAATTTGAATTTGGGGGTCATTGACAATACTGAATAAATCATCGGTAAAAACTTGACTACTGAGGGCAACAGACCTCGGCTTCCCTAGATTACGCACCCCAATTTTAATAATTTCCACCGCTTGGAGGAGGGGATGACGACCCTGGGGATCGGTGAGGATTTGCACTACCCCCGTCCCTACTGTACCCATACCCAGTAAACCAATTTTGATTGTCATATGCGTTTCTCCTCAGCGTTTTAATGATAGCTTACTTAGGGGTGAATTGATTAAAACTAAACCATTTTATTTGATGGTTTCTTCGAGGGAGTATTGTTGCCAGAGTTTATTGTAAATTGGCGAGGTTGCTAATAGTTCATGGTGGGTTCCTAGAGCTTTAATTTGCCCCCGATCGAGTAACAAAATCCGGTCACAATTCATCGCTGCCGACAATTTATGGGTAATAAAAATAACAGTTTTGTGTCTAGGGAGATTCAATAAAATGTTAGTAGCGGTCTGATTATCTACACTAGAAAGGGCATCATCTAAAACTAAAATCGGCGAGTCCATTAACAAGGCACGGGCAAGGGCTGTACGTTGCCGCTGTCCGCCAGAGAGGGTAATGCCCCGTTCCCCGACCAGGGTGTCATATTTTTGCGGGAAGTAGAGAATTTCCGACTGGATATGTGCCTGTTCGGCGTAGTATTCCACTTGGGAGAGGGAAGCATCGGGCTTGCCATAACGGATGTTATCCCCGATCGGTAGGCTAAACAAAAAACTCTCCTGGGGCACATAGGTCACGATCGTGCGGAGGTCTTTGGTGGTCATTTGGGTAATATCAATACCATCGATAAAAATTGTGCCTGGTTTGACGTTCTGGAGGCGGGGAATCAAATTAGCAAGGGTAGACTTACCAGCCCCGATCGCACCAATAATCGCTAAAGTTTCCCCTGGATTTACGGTAAAATTAATGTCCTGCAAAATCACTTCTTTAGAACCAGGATAGCTGAAAGACAAATTACGCACCTCCAGCTTGCCTTCGATCCTTTGCAGATTGATGCTCACCGGCTCTGGTGGATCAACAATAGCGGGAGGAACGGCTAAAATACCCTCTACCCGATCGATGCTGACCTGCCCCCTCTGAATCACCGTCAGAGTAAAGCCCAGCAAAGCCGTAGGAAAGGTAAGGTCTTCAATACAAAGAATAAGAGTGATTAAACTACTTAACTGAAAGTTGCCATCAATGATCATGCTCCCCCCCAGACCAAGAATGATCAACAGACTGATCCCTACAATCCCCCCCAGGGCAGGAAAGAGGAAGTTACGGGTACGAGCCATCTGTAAATTAGCTTCCAGGAGTTCTTCATTTTTTTGCTGAAAAGCCCTTCTTTCATTTTCTTCTTGGGCGTAGGTCTTAATTAAAGCCATGTTGTTTAGGTCTTCTTGCAACAGAGTGCTGACATCAGCGATACTTTCTTGCACAGCCTGTTGTTCATCCCTCATTTTAGTGCCGAAAAAACGCACCAAAAGCATCATAAAGGGATAGGGAATTAGTGCCAAAACCGAAAGACGCAGATCAATTCCCACCATGACCGGTAGGGTGAGACCATAGGCAAAGATGGTGTCCGCTAGACTTAAGAGGGCAAAACCCAGCAAGCGTCTGATATTTTCTATATCACTGGTCATAATGCTGATAATGTCCCCTGCGGATTGCTGATTAAAATAACTGGGGGGCAAAACCAGTAGGTGGTCAAAAATTTTCTGCTTGAGGTCATATTCAACCCCACGCCCTACGCCAAAAATCCACAGCCGGGATGCCATCCGAATTACCCAGGTCAGGCAGGCAATCCCCACAATTAGACCAGCGGCAAAAAGTAAAGAATCGATCGGGCTGAAGCTACCTAAAAAATCAGAGAGGGGCGTTTTGACCGGATTGGGCTTGCCCCCCAATTCTTCCAGGCGGGCAATGACGGTGCGGATCACTTCTCTAAGGAGGACTGCCAGCCCATTTACCACCAGCAGGGCAGCCACACCCAAAGCCAGAGTGCCGTAGTAAGGACGGAGATATTCCCCCACTTTTTGCCAAGAAAGTTGCGCCATGATTGCCCCGCTCAAATGAACTGATCATAGCCCAGGGAATTCCTGAAAGACATAATCTTGATATGATTGCTACAGGTTCTAACTAAGTATGTATGTATATTGTGCAAGTTGCCTCAGAGTGTGCCCCAGTTATTAAGGCGGGGGGACTAGGGGATGTGGTCTATGGGCTAAGCCGAGAACTCTGTAATCGTGGTCACGGAGTAGAGGTGATTTTGCCTAAATATGATTGTATGCGCTTCGATCATATCTGGGGTCTCCACGATGCCTATCAAGATATGTGGGTGCCCTGGTATGGCGGGGCAATTCATTGCACGGTTTTGTGTGGTTGGGTGCATGGGCAGTTGTGCTTCTTTATTGACCCCCACTCTGGGGATAACTTCTTTCAAAGGGGGCATTACTACGGTGCGATCGATGACCATATGCGCTTTGCCTTTTTTAGTAAGGCGGCTTTAGAGTTTTTATTATTGACAAATAAGCGTCCTGATGTTATACACTGCCACGATTGGCAGACTGGCTTATTGCCGGTGATGCTCTATGAGATGTATAAATACAGTGGGATGGAAAACCAGCGGGTCTGCTACACCATTCATAATTTCCGTCATCAGGGAGTTTGTGGACCAGAACCCTTGTGGGGTACGGGCTTAAATCGGGAAGATTATTATTTCCATTGGGACAGACTGCAAGACAATCGCCATCCTACGGCAATTAACTTTATGAAAGGGGGGATTGTTTATTCAAATTATGTGAATACGGTTTCCCCCCACCATGCTTGGGAGGCGCGTTTTAGTGATGTAGGTTGCAGTTTGCAGCCAACTTTAGAGGTTCATAATGCTAAGTTCGGCGGCATTTTGAATGGGATTGATTACAGTGTCTGGAATCCAGAAGTCGATCGTTATATTCCTTTCCATTACACGATCGATACTTTGGCAGAGAAAGAGAAAAATAAAAAGGCGCTTAGAGAACGTCTCTTATTAAATGATGATCCAGACAAACCGATCGTTTGTTACATCGGTCGTTTAGATGACCAAAAGGGAGTTCATCTTGTCCATCATGCGATCTACTATAGTTTGGGTAGGGGGGCACAGTTTGTTTTACTTGGTTCGGCAACAGAACATCATATTGGTACTTGGTTCTGGCACGAAAAACAATACCTGAATAACAACCCCGACTGTCATTTAGAGATTGGCTTTAATGAAGAGTTATCTCACCTGATCTATGCAGGGGCGGATATGATTGTGGTGCCCAGTAACTATGAACCCTGTGGACTGACCCAGATGATCGGCTTAAAGTATGGCACAGTCCCGATCGTGCGGGGGGTAGGGGGCTTAGTCAATACGGTCTTTGATTGGGATTACGATGCTTACCATCCCCAGTCGGAGCGTAATGGTTTTGTCTTCTTCCAGACCGACCGGCAGGCGTTGGAGTCTGCTCTTAATCGGGCGATCAATCTCTGGAAGACCGATCGGGAATCCTTTGTCCAACTGCAAATCCAGGGCATGACCTACGACAATTCTTGGCGCATACCAGGGGAGAAATACCAAGGGGTCTATGAATATATCCGTGTCCACTAGGAAGGCGGAGTAACTGATAGAATCAATCCAGTCCAGTGGATTATCTGTTCTGATGCAACAATTACTTTATCGTGAGATTCCGGTAACGGAAATTCAGGCTGTGCTGGACTGGCTGGGGCAGAGCTACAAGCCCCTAGTAGGCAAAAAAACTAGAACAAAATCTGGTTGCATCCTTGAAGGGGGAGGGGGTGAACTTTCCCTGTTTCTTTGGACTGTCCAACGCTCCTGTTATTTGAAGGTATTTCGTTGGAGTGCCAAGCCCTTTCCCCAAGAACGGAGTGTAATTCAGGATTTAGTAAAACAGCTAGAAGGCGCTTTTCCTCCCTCTTACTCCCCCCTGCCCTCCCGATCGGGTTCGATTTTTAATGACTTAGCAACTAC
>Ga0272446_1001565_pt1 | contig 33013 bp, 26 predicted proteins | sample YNPCB0061_FD_194587 | JGI IMG/M metagenome (GOLD analysis project Ga0272446, IMG submission 194587) | Hot spring microbial mat communities from Yellowstone National Park, WY, United States - YNP-CB-006-1 | ecosystem: Environmental > Aquatic > Thermal springs > Hot (42-90C) > Sediment | place...
CTCACTCCCCGTCATGCAATTGGTTCCAGAACCCTGGCCGAAAAGTCTTGACACGCCCACGGAATGTCAAACCGAATCGCGACCGCATCAGGACGCGGTCGTATAAAAACTCTACCCTTGAGAGCCCCCGCCGGGGGAGGGAGTCCGACTCCTCCCTCCGGCGGGGGGAGATCGGGTGGGGGGCTGTGCGGTGCATACCGCCTTATTTGAAAGGTATTGGGAGTAGCATACTGCCACAGGCGCTCCAGACGCAGAATCTGTGCCACTGCAGAACTCGTGATATATGATATACTATATTGTGTTCCGTAGCATGTTCGCGCCGGCCACGCCGGCGCGCGCGATTCTGAAAGGACATCGCGTGACCACCGCGCCGTCACCGCAGGCAGTCCAGCTTGCCTGCCCTTCCTGCCGCACTCCGATTCGCGCACCGATCGCCACGATTGTTGATGCCGCACGGCAACCCGAACTCAAGGCGCGCCTGATCGCCGGCCAGCTCAACCTGGCTGTCTGCCCGAATTGCGGCACGCCGATCATGATCAGTGCACCGTTGTTCTATCACGATGGCGCAAAGCAACTGGCGCTGGTCCATGTGCCGCAGCAGCTCAACGCTCGCCCTGAGGAGCAGGAACGGTTCATCGGCGACGCAACCTCACTGATGATGCGTTCGCTGCCCGCCGACGCACCGCGTGGTTACCTGCTCGCGCCACGGCGCTTCCTGACCATCAACTCGCTGATTGACGCCATCCTCGAGGCGGATGGCATCTCGCGCGAGACGATCGAAGCGCAACGCCGGCGCGTGGATCTCATTGGCCAGCTCGCCGAAGCTGCTGAGCGCGGGGACGAAGCGCTGGCGGCCCTCGTTGCTCAGCATCGCGAATCACTCGATGATGAGTTTTTTGCAACGCTCGATACGTTCATTGCCGCCAGCCAGCAGGTTGGCCGTGATGACTCGGCACAGGTGTTGGCGGCGCTCCGCAACCGGCTGGCGGATGCCGTCGGCGTTGCGGGTGGCGAGATGCATGGAGACGAAACGGAAATCGCGCTATCGGAAGTGGTCGAGCGCCTGATCGCCGCAGATGATGACGCCCTGGAAGCGCTGATCGCCGAATTGCGCCCCGCAATCGACTACAGTTTCTTCGAGGCCTGGACGGCGCGCATCGATCAGGCGGAGCAGGCCGGCGATCGGGTAACCGCCGAGCGGCTCACGGCGCGGCGCGGTATGATTCTTGAGACAATCGAGCGCATGGATCGCGAGGCACAGGCACTCTTCGATGCAGGGGCGAACCTGTTGCGCAGCGCGCTGGAAGCCACTGATGCCGCTGATGTGCTGCGCGCCAACAGCGCCCAGATTGATGAAGCCTTCATGCTGGTGCTGCAGTCGAATATTGCCATGGCTGAACGTGCGGGCCAGGATCAGATGGTAGCGCGATTGCGCGCGATTGAACAACTTGCCGCGCAGATCGTTGAGGAGTCGCTCTCGCCGGAGGATCGCTTTGTGAACCAGTTGCTCCAGGCCGATACGCCTCAGGCCGCAACCAGGTTGCTGCGCCAGAACCCGGCCATGATTACGCCTTCGTTCGTCAGGCGGCTGAATGAGCTTGCCGATCAGATGGAGAGTGGCGGGCACAGGCCCGCCAGCGAACGACTACGGCAACTGGCGCGCGAGGCGGGGGTGATGCTCTTCTAATGCTGGCGCACCGTGGCGCCAGACTCGATCTCCTGGCGCGCCTGGCGCATCAACTGCTCAAGCCGCGCATTAATGATATCCTGCCATTCGGCTGCCTCATGATCCTCGAGCGCGCCACCGCCATACTTCAGCTCCATCGCCATATCCCAGCCCTTGCGCCGCGCGAAGTGGTCAAGCTGTTCGCGCCGCTCGGCCGGCCAGCGTTCGATATAGCGCTGGAAGGCGCGCGCGAGTTTGCCCGAACCATCAGGGTTGAGCGCCGGTAGCGGAATGGTATCGTGCTCGGTATGGCCAGTGTCGGGTTTCTTCGCCGATGTGTAATAAATCACCATACATGTGCGACAGCAGCGGTACTCGCCGGCGCCATCGAATGCGCCCGGGTTACTGGCAATTGCGCCGATAAGCATGCGATCGGTAATGGTCATGGCAGTCGTTCCAAACGTAGCAGCATCGTACGATAGCGACCTCTAGAATAGCATAGGAGCGTTACCTTGTATAGACCACCGTCTGGCAGCCTGGCAGTCTCACCGTCGCACCCCTGTGCGGTATGCGCCAGGCGCGGGCCGTGGTATACTCCCTCGGGCCAGTTTTCGCTGCACAACACCCCGATAAGGAGGCTATGGTGAAAGTCCTTGTTACGGGCGGCGCCGGCTACATCGGCAGTATCTGCGCTGCGGAGTTGCTCGCCGCCGGGCACGAGGTTGTCGTTATCGATAACCTGTATCAAGGTCATCGTGCTGCTGTCCCCTCTGGCGCGGCATTTGTAGAGGGCGATTTACGCGATACTGACGCGATCGCACGCCTGTTCGATCAGCATCGCGACTTCGACGGGATCATGCATTTCGCCTCGTTCACCCTGGTCGGCGAGAGTATGCAGCAGCCGCTCAAATACCTGCGCGACAACCTGGTTGCAGGGGCCAACCTGCTCGAACATGCTGTGGCGAACGGCGTGCGCCGGTTCATTCTGTCATCAACCGCCAACCTGTTCGATGACCCGGAGAAGATGCCGATCGAGCCGGATGAACGGATCGTCCCGGGCTCACCATATGGCGAGTCGAAGTACTTCCTCGAGCGCATGCTCTACTGGTTCGAGCGTATTTATGGCCTCAAGTATGCCTGCCTGCGTTACTTCAATGCCGCAGGTGATACGCCCGACCGGGGCGAACATCACGAGCCGGAGTATCACCTGATCCCGATCGTTATGCAGGTGGCGCTGGGCCAGCGCGAAAAACTGACTATCTTCGGCGGCGATTACCCGACGAAGGACGGTACATGCGTGCGCGACTACATCCATGTGCTCGACCTGGCGCAGGCACACATTCTGGCGCTCGAAGCGCTGGATCGACTGGGCAGCCGGAAGTATAACCTGGGGAACGGCAACGGCTTTACCAACCTGGAAGTCGTGCAGACGGCACAGCGCGTCACCGGCAGGCCGATCCCGTACGAGATCGGGCCGCGACGGCCAGGCGATCCGGCGGTGCTGATCGCCTCTGCGGAAGCGATCCGGCACGAGCTTGGCTGGCAGCCGCGCTTTCCGGAACTGGAACAGATCATCAGTAGCGCGTGGGAGTGGCATAGCCGCCACCCGAACGGGTATACGGAGTAGGTAGAATGACGCTCACCCGCACCCGAACCGTTCAGCCTCGCGGCGGTTGGTGCGGGTGAACGCTCTGCATCCTGACGATGACCAGGCGGCGTTTGCGCCTGTGCTACGCCGTATGGCCACGGCTGGTATCGGTAGCTTCCGTCTCGCCGGCTCATGCAGCGAGGAACTCGTCGTGGTTCGTCGGCCGTATGAACATCGGATAGTTCTTGTCGACAGCCAGGTGCTGCTCTTCTCACGGGTTACTGTGGTGCACTCCTGCAGCGTAACGACGTTGTACCCTTTCTCATAGCCGGTGCGCATCATTGACTCCACGCAGCAATTCGTCAAAAAGCCGCCCTGCGCGATATTCGTGATGTTGCGGTTGCGAAGAATAACGTCGAGGTTGGTGCTGGTAAAGCCGCAGAGACCGCGTTTCCTGTCGATGATGATGTCACCCTCCTGCGACTTCAGGACATCAACGATTTCCGCGCCCCACGTGCCCTCGAGCAAAGACTTCGAGCCTATCCGAATCCAGGTGTGTGCTCGTTTCTAACGAAACCTCAACGTTGATCTCGCCACGATGCGGATTTATACTACATATGACCATAGCATTCGATCAGACACCGGCGCTCCACCCGGCACCACACTCCCGCCACTGGCGTGCCTGACGACCCACGAATTGTATGCTTTCGTTCCACTGTCTGCCGTGCAGGGCTGCCGGTTATTTGCCTGAACGATGCGCTCGATGATCAGGTAGCCGGTTTTCGTCTATTCTCATCCCCTACGTTCGATCCTCGTTCTTGCCGCGATGTACGGCAACGTGCGCTGCAATGCGCATCATGCGCCATTGAAAGGATTGCAGCGATGACGCATTATCGAATACCGCCTGTGGAGACACTTCGCATAGCCGACCGGCGATCCGGTTGGCTGGCATACCACCAGGCGCTGGAATTGCTGACCCGCCATGAAAGCGCCTCGGCGCTTGTGTTGCTTGCCGAAGCCGAAGCCATGTTTCGCACTGATGATGACCCAAGCGGCCAATGGCGCGCCCTCGCGGCTCAGGCAGAACTTCACTGGCGCGAGGGGCAGGCGCCGCTGGCATTGGCCCGCGCGCTCGCCGCGCTTGCCGCTGCCGAACAACTCGATGATCCGCTGGCGTGCGGTATCGTCGCCTGGCAGACAGCCATTATTGCGCTTGGCCTCGGCGACTACGAAACCGGCAAAACCTATCTGCAGCGAGCGCAGGTGTGCCTCGATGACATCGGCACGGCGCCGCCGGGCGGGTTGCTGGCCGCGGCGGCACAGATTTGCGCTGAGATCCTTCGCTGGCAGCAGGCAGTCGCCGGCAGCCGGATCGGACGAAGCGAAGGTGAAGCGGCCATCGTTAAAGCGCATGCAGATTTGATACGCTGCCTTGCGGATGCCATCCGACTCTCCGGCGCCCACGAAGCGGAGCCGACCACGTTATGGGTCGACCTTGCACCACATCCGGCACTTCCAGCGTTGTTGCCGCCGCCTGCCGAACGGGTATCGCACGCTTCGCTGGGGAACCGCCTCATCCACTGGTTGCAATCGTTGTTCACGGTTCAGCGGCACACCAGTGTATCGCCTGACAATGAATATGCTCCATCCGAACCAGCGGTCACCGTGGAGCGGGCCAATGGGAAAGAGGATCTTCCAGCAGCGGATGCAGAAACCGAAGAAGACGCGACGCCCGAACAGGAAACATCCGTTGAGGAAGAAAACGCCTTCGACGATCGCGAGTCATCCATCGAGCGTGCCGCGATTGCAGGTCTGCCGCATCCATCCGCAGCGACGATTCCTGATCCGGTCGCGGAAGACCAGCCGGTGCGTCATCAATCTGGTCTGACGGTCTATACCTTTGGCGAACTACGTGTCTACTACGATGACGTCCTGATCGATCAGTGGGAAGGAGCTCGTTCGCGTGCTTTGTTTCGCTTCCTGATCGCCCATCCATATGCCGGCGCCGAAAGACCTGCTTGCGGCGCAATTCTGGCCCGACTCAGAACCGGAACTGGCCCGGCGTAGCCTGCACCAGGCGGTCTATTGCCTGCGGCAGACGTTCAAGCGTTATGCCGGCTCGACGCCGATCATTCAGTTTGCGAACGACCGCTATATGCTGGCGCCGGAGGTGCCGTTATGGGTTGATTCCGAAGACTTCGAGGAATCGATCGGCGCGGCGCGCGCATTCTGGAGCAATGGAGACACCGCCGCCGCGCTGCTCGCATACAGCCGCGCCATCGATCTCTATCGTGGCGACTATATGGCAGAGGATCGCTATGAAGATTGGGCAGAAAAGCGACGGACAGCATTACAGGTAGCGAATCTTGAGGCACTCCATCAACTGGCGCGCACCTACCACGAACGTGGCGACTTTGCAGCGGCCATCATGTTCAGCCAGCGTGCACTGGCGCTTGATAGCTGTGACGAAGATGCTCACCGGGTGCTGATCGGTTGTTATGTCGCGCAGGGGTTGCGCCAGCTGGCGGTACGGCAATACCAGGTCTGTGTAGGAAACCTTCGGAGCCAGCTCGGGTTGCGCCCGTCCGATGAATTCGAAACCTTCTTTCGACGCGTTACCGCCGGGAGGGACGGAAAGACGTCGCCGTGAGGGGCGCTGATGAAGAGTATCCAGTAAAACCGGTCTATGCTCCGCCGTGGCCATAATAAGTACCTATCCGAAAACCCATGGGCATGCTGTCATTGCGAGGAGCGCCAGCGACAGCCTGCAGCGAGCGAAGCGTGGCTGAAGCAATCGACCGGCGCGAGAGGAGATTGCTTCGCTCGCGCTCGCCATGACAGTGACCATCTGGTTTTCGGATAGGCTCTAAGGCCTGGCGCACCGCACAGCCCCCTGCCCAACCTCCCCCGCCGGGGGGAGGAGATTGCTTCGCTTCGCTCGCAATGACAGCCAGTCCACAATTCGGATAGGCTCGTAACAAGCATCAGCGCCCCGGCGTCACGCGCAGCACCGGGCCGGAGACCGCACTCACTGCGCCATTGTCAGTCAGTAAGGCAGCGACGATTAACTGGTACCTTCCAACATCCGGTAATGCTGCATCAATGACGAGCGGAGCTTCCATCTCACCTGGTTCGAACCGCACATTCACAGCATTCAACACTGATGTCTGGCCGTTGTCGAGCCTGTACCCAAGCAGAAATGCGCGACATGTCGTGCCCTCTTTGACCACCTGTGCCAGGTCGAGCCGTTCGACGCACACATGCGCTGTCGCGCGCAGCCGGTAGGTATCGTGACTGCCTGCCACTTTGACGGTCTCAACCTGTGAGTCATCAAGCGCCAGGCTGCGGGGTGCGCCCTCACGCCGTTCACGATCCGATGCAACCTCCGTGAAGAATTGCGCGACGCGTCCGCCTTGCCAGTCAATCGGCAGTTCTTCATCAACATCCAGCAGCATCGTATCAACGACATCGCCATCTTCATTGAGCAACACTGCGGCGAACACTATACGCGTTGCTTCATGCTCTTCACGCGGTCCATCTTCGCGTGCCGGCTCGCCGGGCGCCTGCAAAGGTTCCTCCGCGCCCGCGAGCTTACGCGCGCGTTCGATCCATTCCATGCGCGCAATCTGTTCCACCGATCGCCCCGTCCAGGAGGCGAGATCTTCGACCGAACTCCCGGCCAGCGCCGCGAATGTCTTGACTCCTGCGGCATACAGGCGGCGCGCAATCGCCGGACCGATCCCCGAAATCTGCTCAAGATCATCGACCCGGGCGGCCTCTTCCTGGGCGGGTGGTTCGGGTTTCACGATCCTGGCCGGGGCCTCATCGGGCGAGACGAGCGCAAAACCAAGCGACTGATGAAGCTGGCCGCGCAGCCACTCGATGAACGCATCATCCGGCAATCCCGTCCACACCATACTGGAGTCGCGTTCTTCGTGATAGGCGCGCGTACGCCAGGTGAGCCTGCCGGCACCCATATCGCGCGACTCGATCGCGAGGCGAAACGCAGCTCGCTCATTCCAGACGGATTCACGCGCCCTGTCGCTCTCGCTCTGCCCGTCGCCTGGCGGCGGTACATCAAGCGATGCCATGGAGAAACTCTTTCTTACTGCAATTGAAAGTCACCGGATACGACCCGCACGGGAATACCGTCGATAGTCTCCGGAACATCCAGTTCCTGCGGGTTGTCGCGAACGTGTATCCGCACCCCGGCGATACGGGCGCGCGGTGGATTGAAAAGACCAATATCAATCAAGGTCACCGACGGATGCGTACCGAAGCGCGCGATCAGTTGATCGCGCGCTCGTCGCGCCCGTTCCCACCACTCTTGTGTTTGAACGGTCATCGTCGCATGACCTCCATTCTTGCCGCTTCGATCCAGCGTCGCGCCGCGGGCACGGGACGCTCAGTGACGACATCCACACCAAGCGCATCGAGCACAGCGGTCATATCCATGGCCAATCCCTGTTCAGGACTGTCACTTCCAGCAAAATGAAGGCCAACGGCGTTGTTCGTTGCTTCATCGAGCCACCAGGAGCCTGAGTCGCCCGCTTTACTCACATCGCGCCTCGTCACCGCTGGAACGATGGTCATAACATGGCGGATGACCCGTTGCACGGAACCATACCACAATCGGGCATATCCCTCAATACCGGTGACGATCCCGTGCGTGACCCCTGTAGTTCGCCCCGCTTTCACAAGCTGCATACCCAGTTCGGGCCGCGCAACGCCGTCCACCGGGCCAAGGGTGAGCTGGTCGTTGATCAGTGCTCGATGACCGGTCAACGTTGCGACCGCTGCATCGAGCCCGCTGCGCATGGCATCGCGCGTCAACCTGGCAACCACATCATGTGGCAAGCCACCGTCGAGGCGCCCTGGCTGGCAGATCCGTAATCCCGGGCGTGCCCACCACTCAACCACCAGCACATGCCAGTTGCTCAGAATCATCTCCTCACCAGTCGCGCGATCGCGCACGAGGCCACCCAGCGTACCGGCGCTGATATGCCGGATATCCGAGATGCTGATCCCGCCGCGCAACTTCTCAAAACGCGACTGTGGACTGCCAGCGGGAGGCTGCACCGCTGGCCACCATGGCCATACCTGGGGATAATATACTCCTTCGATCACATCGGTGGTGAATTCGCCGATCTGCCGCGGTACCCTTTCGATTCCGGCGCTTTCGAGCCGGTGTTCTGACATCTTTTCGGTCACGTGGAAGCGTAAGGTTGGGCGTTCATCGGTTGACTGCTGGCGCTCCGGCAGGCCAAAATCAATCACGTTGACGCGATACCTGGGATCATACAGAAACGCTGGTGCGATCTGGCGGAGTATCATACGCGCCCACACTGCGCGCGATCGTTCTTCACTCCACATGCCCCCTCCCCATGTACAACTGCGGGAACGCGGCAGAGACGCAGGATGCTGCGCCCCTGCCACAATCATGCCGACAACACGTTATCAGACGTATGCATCAAAGCGAACGGGCTGCTCGAAACGAACCACCAGGCCGTTCGGGCCGAAGATCGAGGCATCAATCTGATCGATGCGCGAGGCATAGCCGGCGAATGGTACCATTGTCGTGCTCATCGCCGTCAGGATCTGCGCACGCAGATTGAGCTCGTATAACCCTGCCTGGTTGGGCGTCAGCGTGATCGGCCGGACAATGAACAGTACTGGCGCCAGGTTGCCGTTGATCGTGCCACTCAAGGCAGCATCATGAGTTGCCGTCGTCACATTGGTTGTGTCATACATGATCCGATAGGGCAGCAACGACCCGGGAATGGGATTGGGCGTCGGCGGAACGACTCCTGGCAGCGTTGGGTTGAGGAACAGAACGGCAAAGATTGTGATCGGTTGGCCAACCTGAACGATTGGATTGGGCTTGGGAAAGCCAAGATCGAACGGCGCCGAGAATGGCCCGATCGCCAGTACATCCCACCAGCGTGTCGGCGCGGCGATCTGCGGCATCGGACGCGCCTTTGCCTCTTCATACGCTGCCTCGAGTTGCGCCAGAACGGCTGCCTGCAGTTCTTCTACCTGCGGTTCGACGGCTGCTTCCGCTCTGGCGCCTGCCGGTACGACCAGTTCACGTCTTGCGGCTGCGACTGCCATGGTTTTACCCCTTTCTCATACGACGAGCGTCTCCACATTCAACGCTCTTGTATGTGGCAAGTCTAGCCGCCACCGCTCAATACACACTCATTGATGTCTCAACAGCCGATTGTGAGCGACACAGGTTTTGCTGAGTGAGAAGAGGAGAAGGGGGGTGAGGGTATCATGAGCAACCCGTGAGCGTCGCTGCTCACGCGGCTCTCAACCGGCGCTCACGCTGCGCCGGCCCGGTTTGCTAGAGGCCGGCCTGTTCCATCCAGCGAATCCATGGCAGCAGCGTGTCGGTGATTGCCACGTCACCCGGCTCATCAGGCGCTGCAGTCGGCATCTTCTGGCCGTTCCGCTGAAACGGCGCAACCGTTGTTCGGCTCGGGCTGCCACCCACGTGGACCGCGGTCGTGTCGCCGGCCGCCAGCACAACGCACTGGTAGGAAGGCGGCCGGTTGATCAGGACACGGCGGCCACACGCCGGGCAGATCCATTCCTCCGCCCCTGACTGGTGGCTGCGATGGAGCCTGAATGTATGCAGGGGTTGATCCGACATGTGGGTGTTCCTTTCTGGATGTTCAAGATATGCAATCATTTCTTAACACAAATTATACTCACAAATTGAACCGCTGTGAACTATGCTATGATACCTGGCTATGAGCATGACATCTTCCCCTTCGTCCACCGGGCGCTTCGCCGGCCTGACGGCGTTGCGCTACCGCGACTTCCGCTTACTCTGGATCGGCGAACTCGTGTCAATCACCGGCACCCAGATGCGGAACGTGGCGATCGTCTGGCAGATCTACCAGGTCGCGCTTGCCGATGGCAGTGTGAAACCGGAAATCGCCCTGGGTCTGATCGGCCTGGCGCGCGTCATTCCACTGGTCCTGACCGCCTTCTTCAGCGGGCTGGTCGCCGATCGAGTCGAACGACGCAAGATTATTATGCTGACCTCGTGGGCGGCCCTCGGTTGTTCCGTCGTTCTGGCAGTCACCGGCGGCATGGAACGCCCGCCCTTGCCCTTGATCTATGCCATGGTTGCGATTGCATCCGTTGCCGGGGCCTTCGAACTCCCGGCGCGCCAGGCGATCACGCCGAACCTGGTTGCGCCACAACACCTGCCGAATGCCTTGAGCCTGAATATCATCGCCTGGCAGATTGCAACGGTCGTCGGCCCGGCACTGGCAGGAATCTTGATCGCGACCATCGGCGTCACGCTGGTCTACTGGATCGATGCCGCAACCTTCCTGGCCGTTGTGGCGGCGGCGCTCATGATGCGTACCCGCAACATCCCCGCCCGTACCGAACCAGTGTCGCTCCAGGCGGCACTTGCAGGGTTGCGCTTTGTCTTCTCCAACCGCATGATCGCCGCAACCATGCTGCTCGATTTCTTCGCCACCTTCTTCGGCGCGACCAGCACGATGCTGCCAATCTTTGCCGACCAGGTGCTGGGAGTGGGACCGGCGCAACTTGGCTGGATGTTCGCCGCGCCTTCGGTGGGCGCGGTGATTGCGGCAATGCTGCTCACCGGCATCCGGATTCGTCGCCAGGGGATCGTGCTGCTTACAGCGGTCACGATGTTCGGCATCTGCGTCGCCCTGGTCGGGCTGTCGCGGTCATTGCCGCTCACCTTGCTGGCGCTCGCCGGCACGGGCGCGGCAGATACCGTGAGCATGGTCATTCGCGGTACCATCCGCCAGCTCCTCACCCCCGACGAATTGCGTGGGCGAATGGTGGCGGTGAACATGATCTTCTTCGCCGGTGGCCCGCAGCTTGGTGAGACCAACACCGGTTTTATCGCCAGCATCTTTGGCGCGCCCGCCGCAGTCGCGCTCGGCGGGACGCTCTGCGTGTTGTTTGTGATCGGGACGGCGCTGAAGGTGCGCGAGTTGCGCCAGTATGACGGGCCACACATGGTTTGACGTGCAGTGCGTCATGTCGCTATACTACCAGTGCAGGAGATGCGCGACGGCGAGGAGATCATGGTGGCCAGCAACGATAACCGACTACGCGACGCTGACCCGGCGACGGTGGATCCGGCGTGGTTACTGCGCGAACTCAATGAGGCGCACCAGACGATCCGTAGCCTGTTGCGCCAGATCAGCAAGGAACAGGGGCGCCACGCCGAAATTGCGCGCGCATACAATAAAACGGTCGCGAACCTGGTGGAGATTACCCGCGAGAATGCCGCCCTCGAGCGCGAGCGCGATATGTGGAAGGCGCGCGCGGAAAGCGCGCACCTCGAGCAGGGGGTGCTGAACATCGGCGCCATGCCGTTCTCGCTCACTGCCGCTGAAATCGGCGCCATCCGCAAGGCAATGGCGCGTCTCCATCACCCTGACACTGGCGGCGACGCCGAACGTATGAAACTCTGGAACGCCGCGCTCGACCCGCTGGAGGAGCGAGTCACGTCGTAGTCGGCACCTCCATTCAGCGCACCACAAATGACACGACGCCCGTCAGACGGCTGCGCGTGCCATGCGCGACAAGCTGATACGTCCCGCGCGCCAGGCCATCCGGTCGGTACGTCAGCCATACTCTGCCCGATGGGTCGGCCGCGTTCGCCACAGGCAAACCCACAACGCCTCCCGGCGTATTCAGCCAGGTCACCACATGCTCGCCCGGTACAAAGCGATCGCTGAAGAAGGTGCGCGAAACGCTGGCGGGCGCGCTTGCCGGATCAACGATCAGCCAGACGAATGCGGCAGTGTCATTACCGCCTCCAACCAGCACAGGCGCCCAGTTGCCGCGCCCTGATCCGCCGCTCCGTTCATCGGACCAGATGAACTCCGGGCGCATGTCGATCACAGTGTTGTCCGGCAGGCCGCTGTTCACCTGGAAGTAGACGATGCCGGAACGCATCTTGCCATTGCCGAGCTTGCCGAAAGTGACAGTGAGACGGCTTGAGGTCAACTCGCTGACCCAGTCGCCCGCGCTGCGATCGAGCCGGCTACCAATCGGCAACACGTGGTTACGGTTGTATGGCAACGTGATTGTCGTTCGCCCGGCATCGCCGCGACCATCGTTGTATACACGAAACTCGTAGGCGATGGTTGCACCACGGCCAGCGCGAATGCTCGGCTCGGGCCAGAGCACTGCCGTCACACTGGCAGGCGGCGGCGGTTCCGGCGCCGGTGTTGCGCCCGGCGGGACGACGACTGGCAGTGGTGGCGGGCCAAGTACCAGCGGTAAGTATACCGGCTGAGCGGCCGGCGGAATCGTATTACCCGGCGCAGCATCGGCCACGGTCACGGCAGGAATCGCAGCAGCGCGATGGCTGAACGCCGCGAGCGCAGCGCGGATGATAGCGTCTGTGTCGGCAGGAATATCGCGTGTGGCCGGGCCGAGATCTTCCTCGAACATGTATGGCAATTCATCGGATGAAGCCGTGGTTGGCGCGACCGGCGGTTCATCTGTCTGTTTTGTCGCGCTCACTGTTGTGAAAGAGGAAATGACGAGGAGAGTCACAACCAGGAGCGCCGCCAGCAGGAGTTCTTTGAAACGGCGCATCATTCTCACCTTGAAGTACAGTACCGCTATGCACGCTTCCGATAACAATCGGCGGCATCATGGTAGCCGCACACGATCCATAACATGAAAAAGAGACCGCTCTGCCGAAGGCAAGAAAGCCATGATCGTGCCGTGTAAGATAGCCACCATGTAACCCATGAATATGACGACCGGGAGGCGCTCCAGGTTCCACCCGTGGGTCCTGGGGCGCAACGGAAAGTTCTGCGGAACAGAGCTTCCCGAAAGCTCGCTCCCGGCACATGCAGGGCAATTCGTCACACCCCGGGCATTGCAGACCGGCGATAGGCAGGCGCAATTCGGTTATACTTGTGCGGATAGCTCCTGAAAGCTTCGGGGTGCACTGTAATAGCGAGGACGACCTATGGATGGCGCACGCGCCAGCGGTATTTTGCTCCACCCGACATCGCTTCCCTCGCGATGGGGTATTGGCGATCTGGGAGACGGCGCCTACGAGTTCGCCGATTTCCTTGCTGCGGCCGGCCAGCGTATCTGGCAGGTAATGCCGCTCGGCCCAACAGGCTACGGCGACTCGCCGTACCAGAGTTTCTCGGCCTTTGCCGGAAATCCGCTGCTGATCAGTTTTGACATCCTCCTGGAAGACGAGTTGCTCGAACCATCTGATCTGGCGGACGCCCCACGGTTGCCCGATACCGTGGTTGACTATGGCGCGGTGATACCATTCAAGCAGCGCGTACTCCGTCGCGCCTTTGCGCGCTTCAGAAACGGCTTCGCCGATCATCTGCGCGATGATTTCGAGGCCTTCTGCGAGGCTCAGACAGCATGGCTCGATGACTATGCACTCTTCGCCGCACTGAAGCATGCCCACAACGGCGCCGCCTGGTATACCTGGAAGGCCGCACTGCGTAGCCGTACGCCGCAGGCGCTCGCCGCAGCGCAGCGCGAACACGCTGACGAGATCGCCTATCAGCGCTTTATCCAGTATCTCTTCTTTGACCAGTGGAAGGCGCTGAAGAATTATGTCAACGACTTGAATATCAGCATCCTGGGGGATATTCCCATCTTCGTGGCCTACGACAGCGCCGATGTCTGGGCCAACCCCGACCTGTTCTATCTCGACAGGCAGGGAAAGCCAACCGTCGTTGCCGGGGTGCCGCCCGATTATTTCAGCGCCACCGGCCAGTTGTGGGGCAACCCGCTCTACCGCTGGGATGTGCTGAAACAGCGCGGCTACGACTGGTGGATCAATCGCTTCCGCGCCACACTGACCATGTTCGACATTGTGCGACTCGACCACTTCCGCGGCTTTGCCGCCTGCTGGGAGGTCCCTGCCTCTGAGGAAACGGCCATGAATGGTCGCTGGGTCGAAGGACCGGGAGCGGCGCTGTTCGAGGCCGTCGATCGCGCGCTGGGCGGGTTGCCGATCGTCGCCGAGGACCTGGGGGTCATTACGCCAGATGTTGAGGAGTTACGCGACCGGTTCGGCTTTCCCGGCATGCGGGTACTGCAGTTCGCCTTCGGTGTGAAAGCCGACCAGCCCTACCTGCCGCACAATCACATTCGCCGCTGCATTGTCTACACCGGCACGCACGACAACGATACGACTCTCGGCTGGTGGCGTAGCGCACCGGAAAAGGAACGCCGTCACGTGCAACTCTACCTGGGGCGAAGCGGAGAGGATATCGCGTGGGATTTCATCCGTGCCGCGCTATCATCGGTAGCAGACACCGCGATCATTCCTTTGCAGGATGTGCTCGCGCTGGGCAGCGAGGCGCGAATGAACACGCCCGGGCAGCCGGGCGGTAACTGGACCTGGCGGTTCGGCCTCCATCAACTGACACCGTCAACCATCGGCCGACTGCGCGAGCTGACCATCCTGTATGGACGGTATGTCGAGCCTGAACCGGTGGAAGAAGGCGCGACCGGGAAGCACTCGTCTGACTAGATCCTCCCGACCTGGTAACGGTTCAGAGGTGGGGTTACCATGTTACCGCCGGTTGCGAGCGTCCAGCCTCACCCCTCCATACCCAGCCAGCGCAGGCTGACCGGTCGCTCGCCCAGACCAGACGCCCGGATGACCTGCTCATCACCGGGCATCAAATCAAGATAGTTATCGCTCCAGGCGACGCCATCACCGGCAGCAAGCACAACCCCTTTGGCGGGTCGAGCGGCACGTATGCGTAGTTCCTCACTGGATACCAGGTCGAGAAGAATCACCGGATCAGGTAACGTCAGGTACTTCAGCGGCTCGGGCCAGAGCGACGCGCGCGCCACTACCTGCCCGTCCAGCAGCAACCGGGCATCGAAGATCAGCGAGGCGCCCGGGTCGAAACCGAACTGGCCGAGTTCCGTCGTGCCGACAGGTGGTAACGATGCGCTCAGTTTTTCGAGCGCCACCATATCGCCGCCGAGCGTCCAGGTTCGCAACTCGATCTCCACTGCTACGGCCGATGCCGTCCCGTTCACCGCCCACAGGTCAACACCGTCGCTGGTACGCGCCAGGCCGGGCGCCAGCGGCGCCAGTGCCCGCCGTACGGCATACACCGCTGGCTTCGCTCGCAGGTAGTAGTCGATCATTGCCCAGCTGATCACCGGCCAGCAATCATTGAGCTGCCAGACAAGCGCACCGGCAGTCTGGTAGCGACCAGGCCCGCCCCAGCGTCGCCGCCAGGCGCGGATCGCCGACGTCAGCGCCTCAGCCTGCACCAGCTGGGTGGCGTAGATGTAACCGTCGAGGTCCGCCGGGACACGCACATTGTCGTTGAGGTACACTGCCAGGCGGCGCGGGCCGTCCGTTGCTTTATTGTGATGGTCAAGCGTCCGGCTCTGCGGGTAGCGATCAGCCGGGGGCGCAAACGCCTCGATGGTGGCACGATCTGGAAACGCCTGCATACCAAATTCGCTCACGAAGCGGCCATGGTAAGCGGCATACTCCTGATAGGGCGCAACGCGCCCATGCCAGATATCCCATGTATGCCGATCGCCGACGGTCTGATCGGAACCGTCGTGCCCGCCATAGGGGCTACCCGGCCAGTAGGGGCGCGTCGGATCGAGGGTCGCGCAGACGTCGGGCAGCAGCCGTTCATAGATCAGCCGTGCAGGAAAGCGATCGGCGTTCTCTTCAGGCGTCAGATTGGCATCATAACGACCGGTCGCTCCAGCGATCTGGTAGTCTTCATTATTGCCGCACCAGAGGACCAGGCTCGGATGGTGACGCAGACGGCGCACCTGTGCTTCCGCCTCGGCGCGCACACTGTCGCGGAACCATCCTGGCGCAGGATAGATACCGCAGGCAAACATGAAATCCTGCCAGACCAGCAACCCGAGTTCGTCGCAGGCCTCGTAGAATGCTTCATGCTCATAGATGCCACCGCCCCAGACGCGCAGCATCACCATATTCGCCGCGGCAGCCTGCACACACAGCGCGCGGTAGCGTTCAGGTGCAATACGAGGAGTGAAGCTATCGGCAGGAATCCAGTTCGCACCGCCGCAGAAGATGGGGACATTGTTAATCTCGAACATGAACGTTGTTCCAGGTTCATGCTCAAGCGGCGCCTGTACCAGGCGTAGCCGGCGCATACCGAGCCGCACCTCCTGGCGTTCAAGAATCGTGCCGGTGTGCTGCAATTCAGCGACCAGCCGATAGAACGGGCGATCACCGTGGCCATTGGGCCACCAGAGGCGTGGCGCGTGGACAGCCAGCTCCGTGGTCACCCTGCCACCGCTCGCTGGAAGCGTCGCGGCAGCCACCACCGCACCATCCGGATCGAAGAGTTCGAGGCGTACCGACAATTCATCGAGGCGGCGCGCGGTCTCCGCCGCATCACGCGCCACGTCACCGCCGAGTTCGATATCAACAGACACCGGCAGCGTCGCGCTCTGCAGATCGGCGGCTACGCCAACCGGGCAGTGCAGGTCGGCGATGCGAGCGCTGAAATACTCCAGCCGGACGGCGCGCCACGGCCCGGCGGTCAACAGTGCCGGTCCCCAGTCCCAGCCATAGTGGTACTGTGCTTTCCGCACATACAGACGGCTGCTATCGCCGTTCCACAGCGGCAAAGCGCCACCTTCGGCTTCGCGGGCACGCCCGCGGCGCAGCGCCGACTCAAACAACAGCACCAGTTGATTGCACCCGGAACGCAACAGACGCGTCACTTCAACGCGCCGCGGCACGAACATATTGTCGCCTGACAACACCTCGGCGCCATTGAGCCACACCGTTGCAAACGTATCGAGGCCATCAAAGCAGAGCACAGCCGTCTCACCTGCTGCTTCGCCCGGTGGAACCTCGAAGTCGCAGCGATAGAGCCAGTCAACCTCCCCCACCCATTGCGCGGCGCGCTCATTGAGCCCATCGAACGGGTCAGGGAGCAGACCGGCAGCGATCAGATCCTGGTGAACCGTTCCTGGAACGACGGCCGGGATCCATCCCTCGGCCGCACCAGAATCGTCGCTGAGATCACGCGTGGGATCACGCTGTTTGAGCTGCCAGCCTCCGGAGAGTACTATCTGCCGCATACACGACCTCCGGCAGTATGATCGCGATACCCCGGTGATTATACGACGGTCGGTGTGGAACGTCCAAAAGAGGTCGCCGGCACGCCGCCTGCACGCTCTCTGGTGAAGTGCAAAAGCGATGATTCCCGGGAGCGCGGGCGGCTCGCCCGCATGCGCGCAGACTGCACGCGCTCCCGGTATACGCAAGGCCAGTACTTCTGCACGTCGCCATAGCACGGCAGGAACGGTGAATATCGACAAAACCCCTTGCGCTATCTTACCGTATAATTGATGTATCCTGTATCCGTGAAGTCCACGCGTTGCGCGGTGGTGCGGAACTGGCGTCTGTCAATCCTGCAGCGGCACGGTCCTCCCGAGGAAGGGTAGCTTGCGAGCGGTACGAGCGGCCCTGCCAGAGGCAACAACGCCAGTATGCAGGTTGCCTGCCAGGGTAACCGTGTGATCTGTGCGTAGTAGAAAAATCTTTCCATGCTCAAGAATCGCCTGCTCTTCTCGATCAGCGCCGGCCATTTTGCAGTTGATGTCCTGAACAGCGTCGTGCCAGTGCTGCTGGCTGCGCTGGCTGTCCCTCTGGCGCTCAGCAATGCACAGATTGGCGTTGCGCTGACCATACAGATCTTTGCTGGCGCATTGTCACAGCCGCTCTTTGGCTGGCTGGCCGACCGCTTCAAGGGACGACCGGCAGTTCTGGCGGCAACTGGCGTTGCGTGGATGGCCATCTGCCTGGTCGGGATCGTCCTCGTGACAAACTGGCCACTCATTGTGACGTTTGTCGGGTTGATGGCGCTCGGTTCCGGTCTGTTCCATCCCGTGGGAACAGCCGGTGCCGCCGCCGCTGCTCCGGCGCGCGCCGCCAGTGCGACGGCGATCTTCTTCTTTAGCGGGCAACTGGGGCTGTCACTCGGCCCCTTGCTGGGTGGGGTACTGCTCGGCGCGCCAGGCGGTGCGCATCTGATGCTGCTACTGGCTGCCCTGACGGTCGCCCCTGCGGCGCTGCTTTTCAGCGCGCCACGCCCGGCGATACCGGTCGGCGGTGTGGCGCGGGCTGCGCGGGCAACCATTCAGGCCGGGGTTGCCATCCTGGCGGCGTTCGTTGTGCTGGTGGCGCTCCGCTCGTCCATCCAGTCGATCTTCATGTCATTCTTGCCCAAACTGTTTGCCGATCGCGGCTGGGACCCGGCGGCTTATGGCGCGATTGCCGGCACATTTATGTTCACTGCCGCAGTGGGGAACATTATTGCCGGCGATATTGCAGACCGGTACGGCATGCGCGCGGCGACCATATGGCCGCTGCTGGCCAGCGTTCCCGCCGGCCTGATCTGCCTCTGGTCGCCCTCGCCAGTGGCAGCCTTCGTGGCATGCGGCGTTGCGGGGTTGTTGATCGGCGGGCAGCATAGCGTCCTGGTGGTCCATGCACAGCGCCTCCTGCCGGTACGGCAGGGGTTTGCTGCCGGGCTCATCCTGGGTTTTACGTTCGCCGCCGGCGGCATCGGCACCGCGCTGGTCGGCGCGCTGGCGGATGGCATCGGTCTGCTGACGGCGATGCAGGGCGCTGTGTTGCTGGCGCTGCCGGCGGCCATCCTGGCGCTGACTTTACCAGGCAGGCCCGCCGTGGCGACAGCCCCGGTCGTGGCAGAAGCCTGAATACCTCGCGCTGCCCTGATCTTGAAGATTCACCCGGTTCAGGCGTTTCAGACAAAGCGGGAAAACACCTGGTTGCCGAGCATTCGCCCACGTGGCGTCAACCGCGCGCCACGTTCGTCATATTCGATCAGGCCGGCCGCCGCCAGTTCCGCCAGTTCGGCGCCGAACACAACATCCATCGCCACGCCACACCGCTCGCGGAAATGGGCTGCACCAACCCCCACGTTCAAACGCAGCCCCATGAACATGGTTTCAGCCGCAAGGTCGCGCGGCGAGAGTTCCGTTATCTCGGCAACCGGCGTCTCACCGGCGCGCACACAACCGATGTAGTCATCAATGCCGGGCACGTCGGCATACCGGCGCGGGTAAAGATGCCCGTGCGCTCCCGCTCCCGCCGCCAGGTAGTCGGCATTCAGCCAGTAGGCCAGGTTGTGATGGCACGCGTGATGGGGAATGGGTATCGCGGGTTCGGGCGCGATGCTCAGCGCCCAGTTGCTAATTTCATACTGGACATAGCCTGCGGCTGCGAAACGCTCCATCGCCAGTTCGTACATGATGGCGGTGGCATCATCATCAGGCACACTGACGCGACCACTCGTCACCTGGGCATACAGCGGTGTGCGCGCTTCGAGGATCAAGGAGTAGAGTGCGAAATGATCCGCCCCCCAGGTCACGATTTCGCGCAACGTCGCATCCCATTGCGCCGCCGTCTGCCCCGGCAGGCCGAACATGAAGTCCAGGTTGATGCGGTCGAACCCTGCGGCACGCGCGTCGTTATATGAGGCGCGTGCTTCGGCGGCGGTGTGAATGCGGCCCAGCACGCGCAGCGTCGGGTCGTGCAGGCTCTGGACGCCCATGCTGAGGCGATTGACGCCCATCGCGCGCAGCGCACGCAGGTAGTCGCGTCCCAGCACCGTACCCGGATTACACTCCACCGTTACCTCAGCACCGCGTAACGGTACAACCGTATTGGCCGCAGCAAGCACCTGTTCCATGAGCGGCTCCGGGAGCATGCTCGGCGTCCCACCACCGAGAAAGACCGTAGGCCGCAGCGTCGCGCGAGTGAGCGCGTCTCCGGCAGGCTCGGACACTGGAGGACACGACGCTGCGTCGGCGAACGATCGTACCTCCGCGCACAGGGCGTCAACATACGCCGCCATGCGGTCCTCCATGTTGGCGTAGGTGTTGAAATCGCAGTATGAACAACGCCGGTGGCAGAAGGGCACGTGGATATACAGGTGACGGACGCCATGCGCCGCAGCCGCGCGCCAGTCGGCAACCACTTCCCCGGGGACGATCCTGGTCATCAACAACCTCGCTCCATGTATCTCTTCCACGCCGGCTACGATACCGGCAGAGCACTGCAGTTTCAACGCGTAACGAAGCGACCCGGCGTGGCGCCGGTATGCGCGCCATCCGCCAGCACACGCACCCCATTCACCCATACATCACGCACGCCGCTCGAAAGCTGATGTGGCGCTTCAAAGGTCGCGCGGTCGGTGATTGTCGCCGGGTCGAACACGACGACATCGGCGAAGCATCCGGCGCGCAGCAGGCCGCGGTCACGCAATCCCAACCGCTCGGCGACCGCCGACGACATTTTCCGCACGGCATCCTCCAGCGTCAATGCGTGCTCTTCGCGCACATACCGCCCCAGCACGCGCGGGTACGTGCCGTACGAGCGGGGATGCACCGGGCCGCGCGCTACGGCCCATACCGGGTCGTAGCCACCAGCGTCGGTTGCGATCTTGATCCAGGGCAGACCAAGTTGCATGCGCACGTTCGTCTCGTCCATCGAGAAGTAGATCGTACTGATCCGCTGCCGCTCCGCCAGCAACAGATCGAGGGCGGCATCGAGCCAGTGCTGGCCACGCATCTCGGCGATCTCCGCCAGGCGCTTGCCGACATATTCCTGGTGCTCCGGCTTCTGAAAACCAATCGGCATCACGCCGTCGGGGCCGGTATTGTGTGCCATCGCCTCCCAATCCCCGGCCGGCGCCAGGACCTCGGCGCGAATCCGGGCGCGCATCGCCGGGTCCGCCAGGTTCTCGTACAGCCTGCCGTCCGCATCGGCCCACGGCGGCAGAATCGCGCTCAGACCGGTGCCCGATGCCGCATATGGATACATATCGGCAGTCACATCCACGCCCGACGCACGCCCCTCCTCGATCGTACGGATGGCCGCCGGCATGCGATGCCAGTTTGGCCGGCCCGCCGCCTTCAGGTGGTAGATCTCGACCGGCAGACCGGCGCGACGGCCAATCTCGATCGCCTCACCGATCGATTCGACCAGCAACTCGGCCTCAGAACGCACATGGGTGATGTAGATACCGTGGTAGTGTGCCACAACCCGGCAGACCTCCACAAGTTCATCGGTGTCAACAAACGAGTCGGGCGGGTAGATCAATGCATACGAAACACCGAATGCGCCATCTTCCATTGCCTCGGCCATGACCTGCCGCATCACACGCAACTCATCGGCATCGGCACGACCCATACGCATACCACATGCATACTGGCGCAACGTCCCGCCGCCGAGGAACGAGCCGATATTCGGTGTCACCCCATGCTCGACCATGGCGCGGAGCCAGTCGCCAAAGCGACGCCAGCTACGCATCCGCTCCGGCCAGCCAGGAATCTGCTGCTCAAACAGCGCATTCGCCAGCGGATCGTCGATCCGGCCGCCGAATGGCGCCGGCGTCCACGCCTCGCCCATGATCTCGGTGGTGACCCCCTGGGTAATCTTCGAAACGCTGCGACCATCAATCATCAGCGGCAAGATCGAGTGACTCTGAATATCGATGAAACCGGGGCAGACGACCATGCCGCGCGCATCAACCACCTCGTGCACCTGGTCGAACGGGATGGCGCCGGGTGAAACGATATCGGCGATCCGGTCCCCGGCGAGCGCGACGTCGGCGTAGCGCCAGGGGTTGCCGCTACCGTCAACGAGGCGCGCGCCACTGATAACAACGTCAGGTGCCATGAACGCTCCTTGCGACTCAGACGCGAGTTCTCCCGCGTGATCGTACCACATTCCATCACCACTGGATCGCCTTCCCCACTGAATTGATACGCGGATGGACAGTAGCCGCTATTGACGCCCGGCATGGCAATCGCTAATGTGGAGGTAACGTGGAACAATGACAGCTACGAACCCACCTCGTAGTATCATGAGGGTGGTTATGCCGCAATGCTCCAGTGCATGCGATAAGGGGACACCACAACAGGAACGATCTATGGCCACGAATTCGCCGACATCACTACGCACACAGACGCTGTACCTCATCGTCGCCACCCTGACCGGCCTGATTATCTTACTGATGGCGACCTCAGAGTTCATCATCAGTCGCAGTTTCCTCGAACTTGAAGAACGCGATATGCGCAGCGAGGTGACGCAGACCCTGAACGCGATCCAGAGCGACCTTGCCACGCTTGATCGCACGACGATCGATTACGCCAGCTGGGACGACAGCTATGCGTTCGTGAATGATGGCAACCCGCAATATATCGCCGCTCACTTTGCTGATGAAACATTTATCTCCAATCGCCTGTCGTTCGTCGCGTTCGTCAATACGGCAGGGGACCTCGTTTACGCGCGCAGGTTCGACCTGGCCGAAGAGCGCGAGACGCCGTTACCGGTGGAACTCCTGTCGTTCGCCGGGCCGAACGCGGTGTTGTTGCAACATCATTCGGTTGACGCGGCCCGCAGCGGCCTGGTGATGATCGGCGGGCAACCAGTGCTGATCGCCGCGCGCCCGATTCTGACCAGTGCCTATGACGGCCCACCACACGGCACATTGCTGATGGGTCGCGACCTTGATGCCGCCCAGATCGAGCGTATCGTCACGGTCACCGGCGACAACCTCACCGTGTTTCCTGCCAGCGGTGCATTATCGGATATCGATCCTGGCGTCGCGCGCCGCATAGTCAATGGTGAAACGCCTGTAGCGATCCACCGATTATCATCTGACCGCATCGCCGGCTATGCACGCATTGATGACCTGCGTGGCGGCGACGGCATCATCCTTCAGGTTGACATACCGCGCGATATCTATCAGTACGGCCAGAGCGCAACACGCTACTACCTGCTGGTACTGCTCCTGTCCACAGTGGCATTCGCAGCCGCCATGCTCATCATTCTCGAACGCAATGTGTTACGGCGCATCCTGTCGCTCAGCACCCAGGTTATGCAAATTGGAAGCGCCGATTATACGCTCACACGGGTGACCGTTGATCGCAACGATGAGATCTCGCGGCTGGGCGCTTCGATCAACACCATGCTGGATGACCTGGCGCACAGTGCGTGGCAACTTGAACAAAGCGAAGCGCGCTACCGCCAGCTCGTCGAGGTCGCACCCGAGCCGATCGTCGTGCACGATGGCCAGCAGATCCAGTATATCAACCAGGCCGGCGCCCGCCTGCTCGGCATGAGCAATCCGTCCGAGGCGGTCGGGTGGTCCGCCGCCGCATTTCTGCCACCTGAACACCGCCCGCACACACGCGACGCAACGCCGTACGAGTGTCACCTTATGCAATCAGACGGCAGCGAGGTGACACTGGAACTCGTCGCGGTGCCGCTCACCTTTCGGGGCCAATCGGCATGGCAGGTCGTAGCGCACAATATCACTGAACACAAACAGGCCGAACTGGCACTGCACGAAGCCAAGGAACTCGCCGACGAGGCCAGCCGCGCGAAGAGCCGGTTCCTCGCCAACATGAGTCATGAGTTGCGCACGCCATTAACCGCGATCATTGGATATGCCGAACTGATCGCTACGGCGATGGCGCGTGGCGAGATCGGCAATGTCGCTGCCGATATTGAACGGGTGCATATTGCCGGCAAACATCTACTGGCGCTGATCAACGACCTGCTCGATCTCTCGAAGATCGAAGCGGGTCGCATGCAGACGCACATAACATCCTTTTCGGTCGCTGACCTTGTGCGCGACGTGATCGGCGCCGTTGAACCGCTTGCCAGCCAGCGCCGCAATCACATCACGCTCGATATTGACCCGCACGTGCAACTCATGCACTCCGACGAAACACGCGTGCGCCAGATATTGCTGAACCTGGTGCATAATGCCTGCAAGTTTACTGAGGACGGCACGATCACCATAACGATCGCGCCGGTTCCGGCGCCCGAGGCAGCAGCGCATAATGGCCACGCAGCTTCGATCGCCTTTGCCGTCTCCGACACCGGCATCGGCATGACTCCCGATCAGATCGCCATCCTGTTCAACGATTTCGTCCAGGCTGATGCAACCACAACACGAAAATATGGCGGAACGGGGCTCGGCCTTGCGCTCAGCCGGCGGTTGAGCCGTTTGCTCGGCGGGGAGATTACCCTCACAAGCGAGTCGGGGGTCGGGTCAACCTTCATTGTCACATTGCCGGATCAGAAGGCAGCCGCGACCGACATCCTACGAAGCGAAGTGCCCGAATCAGACGATCAGACTGCCGTGATCGTCCACGAGGATGACCGCACGCACATCGCACTCTTGATCGACGACGACCCGGCTATTCGCAATCTGCTGCCACACGCATTAAGCCGCCCCGATCTGCACATTGAAACTGCCGCTGACGGCCTGAGTGGCATTGAACTGGCGCGGCTATTACAGCCCGATATCATCATCCTCGACATCCTATTGCCAGGCATCGACGGCTGGAAGGTACTGGCTGAACTCAAGTCATCACCTGAAACCGCCGCCATTCCAGTGATCCTCCTGACCGTCGAGGATGATCCACAGCGCGGCCTGCTGCTTGGCGCCGCCGAGCTGCTCAACAAGCCGGTCGACCTCGAGCGCCTCCAGCAACAGATCGTTGCGTTACTCAGCCAGCAGCAGGGCGCGCCGGCCAGTGCGGGGCGTAGCGTCCTGATCGTTGAAGACGATGAGCACGTGCGTGAATATCTGCGCCGTACGTTCGAGCGTGATGGATGGGCGACGGTAGAGGCCGCAAACGGGCGGGAGGCGCTCGACGCCTGCAATACCCACTTGCCCAACGCGATCATTCTCGATCTGATGATGCCCGAAATGGATGGCGTGGAATTCATCGAGGTGTTGCGCACGATGCCCTACGGCGCTGCGATCCCGATAGTTGTCGTCAGCGCCAGGGAACTGACAACTGCCAAGCATGAGTACCTGAACCGCTCGGTCAACCGTGTATTGCGTAAAGGCACGTTTCGTGGCGATGAGTTGTTGCGAACCGTCCAATCGGCGATTGCGATGTTTGCGCGATTGAAACCAGTGGAGACCACAACGTATGGCATGTATCCTGATCGTTGAGGATGATGGCCTTGTGCGTGACATGCTCGCCCGCCGGCTGACGATGGCCGGCTATGATACTGTGCATGCCGAAGATGGGGTGCGTGCGATCGTTGCATCACTCAACGCCAGACCTGATATTATTCTTATGGACATGGGTCTACCGATCCTGAATGGCTGGCAGGCGACACAGCGTATTAAGAACCGTGCAGAGACGAGTCACATTCCAATTATCGCCCTGACGGCATACGTGCTCAGCGAAGATCGCGTTCGCGCACTGAACGTCGGCTGCGATGAGTTCGAACCAAAGCCGATTGATTTTGACAGACTGTTCGCCAAGATCGACAGGCTTCTCTCCACAACGGTATAATAGCGATTCGTGGCGGCGATTGCCGGCCAGCTGGAACAATCATGCCGTCACACATTCTGGTTGTTGACGACCATGAATATGTACGCACCATCCTGACCCGCCTGCTGCAGGCCCAGGGACACCTGGTCACAACGGCGGCAAGCGGTCATGAGGCGCTCGGGCTGCTTGACGAACACCGGTTCGATCTCGTCTTGCTTGACCTGATGATGCCGGAAATGAGCGGCATCGAGGTACTGGAGCAGATGCGCCAGCGCCAGACGGTACGCCAGGTGCCGGTGGTCGTGGTTTCGGCGGATAACGATCTTGAAACGGTTGCGCGCTGTATCGAACTGGGCGCCGACGATTATCTCGCCAAGCCATTCAACGAGGTCCTGCTGCGGGCGCGTGTCAGCGCTTCACTCGAACGCAAATTGCTGCGCGACCGCGAGCGTGCGGAGCTTGAGCGCCGCTTACGCACGCTCGGCGCCACCGGCCCCCTTGAGCCGGTGGAACGGGTTGAACCCGTCGCCCTCGATGACGTCCTGCTGGCCGCGCTCGATGAACTGGAGCGTTCACACCACGAGCGCCATCGCATCGAAGCAGAACTGCGCACGCTCAACGCCACGCTCGAAGATCGTGTCGCTGAACGCAGCGCTGCCGCCGAACGGAGCACCGCCGAACTGCGGCAACAAACCCTTGTGCTCCAGTCAATCCTCGATAGCATCGGCGATGCCGTCGTGGTGATCGACCACGATGGCCACCTGCTGCATGTGAACCCGGCGGCCAGGCAACTGCTCGGCAACCGCATCCAGCAACTGATCCCTGGCCCTGCGATCGGCGACAGCCGGCTGTTGCTGGCAGACGGTGTCACCCCCTGCCCGCCCGATGAACTGCCGCTCGCGGTGGCGATGCGTGGGCAGGCAATGGACGGCGCAGAGTTCCTCCTCCTCGCCGATGAAACGAGCGAAGCGCGCTGGCTCAGCGTGACGGCTCGCCCGCTGCGCGATACCGGCGGCGAGCCTGCCGGCGCCGTTGCCGTGTTCCGGGATATCACGGCCAGTCGTGAGGCGGCAGCGGCACTGCGTGCGAGCGAGGAGCGTTACGCACTGGCGGCGCGGGCAGCCAACGACGGCCTGTGGGATTGGGACCTGCGCAACGGCAGGATCTATTACTCAACGCGCTGGAAGGCAACGCTCGGTTATCAAGAGCATGAGATCGGCAATACACCCGCTGAATGGTTTGACCGCGTCCATCCCGATGATCGCGAGTCGCTCGAGGTACGCCTTGCTGCACACCTGAAACGCCTGATCTCCAGTTTCGAGCATGAGTATCGTATCGCCCATCACGATGGCGTCTACCGCTGGATGAGCTGTCGTGGCCTGGCAGTGTGGGACGCAGGCGGGCGCGCAACACGAATCGTCGGCTCGCAAACCGACATTACCGAACGCAAGCTGGCCGAACAGCGCCTGCTGCACGATGCCATGCACGACGGCCTCACTGGCCTGGCCAATCGGGCGCGATTCATGGATCGCCTGAGCCACGCGATTGCGCGCACGCGCCGCAGCGGGTTGCCGCTCTTCGCAGTTCTGTTTCTCGACCTCGACCGTTTCAAACTGGTCAATGACAGCCTCGGCCACCTGATCGGCGACCAGTTGCTGATCGGGATTGCGCGCCGGCTCGAACGGTGCCTGCGCCCCGGCGACACACTCGCGCGCCTGGGTGGCGACGAGTTTACCATCCTGCTTGAGGAATTGAGTGGGCCACAGGCTGCCATCGCTGTTGCCGAACGCATCTCGCGCCTGCTCGAAGAACCATTCCACCTGGCCGGCCAGGAGGTCTTCAGCAGCACCAGCATCGGTATTGCGCTCAGCAGCAGCGCCGACTATCAGTGGCCCGCCGATGTGCTACGCGATGCAGATACGGCAATGTATCATGCCAAGATGGAGGGCAGGTCGCGCTACGCGATTTTCGACGCGACCATGCACGACCGCGCCCGCACGCGCCTGCAGATTGAAACCGATCTCCGGCGTGGCTTCGAACGCGGCGAGTTCTTTGTCGTCTATCAGCCGATTGTTGAGCTTGGTTCACGGCGTATTGTCGGGTTCGAGGCATTGCTTCGCTGGCGCCATCCACAACGCGGCATTATCCTGCCATCCGACTTCATCGCCATCGCTGAGGAGACAGGCCTGATTGTGCCGATTGGTCAGTTTGTCTTGCGTGAAGCATGCCGCCAGCTCTACGCATGGCAACAACACCACCCCACGCGGCCACTTTCGGTCAATGTCAACCTGTCGCCGCGGCAACTCGCCGATCCCGACCTGGTTGAACGCACCTCCGCCGTGATCCGTGAGACCCATATCGCACCCGGTGATCTGCGCCTCGAAATTACCGAAACAGCCATCATCGAACATGGCGATACTGCCAGCCGTATCTTGCTGCGGCTGCGCGAACTCGGCGTACAGATCTGCATTGACGACTTCGGCACCGGGTATTCGTCGTTGAGTTACTTACATCGCTTTCCGATCGCGACGATCAAAATTGACCGCTCCTTCGTCAGTCAGATGAACCTCAGTAGTGAAAATACCGAGATCGTTCGCACGATTATCTCACTCGCGCGTTCGCTTGGCATGGCCGCGATTGCCGAAGGGACCGAGACCACGGAACAACTGGCCCAGCTCCGCGCACTGTCGTGCGAGTATGGTCAGGGTTGGCTCTTTGCACAGGCGCTTGAGCCGGATGAGGCCGTGACACTGCTTGATCACGACGTGCTGGATGGAGCGGCGCAGGACGAAGGATCGTGAGGTGAACATGAATCTACTGAGCCGTGTTGCCGGCGTCGCGCTCCTGGTTGCTGGCCTGATCGGGCTGGCATTGAGCCTGGCAGGGTTGTTCATCGGGGTACCGGCGCTCACAACGGCTGAAGCAACGCTACAGCAGCGTGTCGCCATGGTGGATCAGGCGCTCGTGGCCACCGCCAGTGGCCTGGAAGCAGCCGATGCGTCACTCAGCGGGGCAGGCACCACAATAACGAACCTTGAAACCACCGTGCGACAGTCGGGACGCGCCATCAGCGATACGCTTCCGACCATTGACCGGCTTGGCGTCCTGGTTGGTGAGGATGTGCCGCGAACGATTCGTTCAACCCAGCGAACCCTCGCCTCGGCCCGCGAGACCGCGCGCGTTGCCGATTCGCTCCTTGGCGCGATCAGCCGCTTTGGTCTCCTCGGTACCGACACGTATAACCCGACGCTGCCGCTCAATGAGGCGATCCAGCAGGTTTCCGACAACCTCGACCCACTGCCGGCATCACTGGCTACGATCCGCGACGGGCTCAAACAGACCAATGACAACCTGCGCCGCATTCATCACGATACAACCAGCATCGCAACAAACATAGCGCGGATCGGCGGCAGCCTCAACGACACCCGCCTGGTCATCACACAATACGAGGGTATTGTGGCGGAGACACGTAACGACCTGGCCAATCTGCGGGCCACCCTGCCGGCATGGTTCGGCGTGGCGCGCGCGCTCCTGGCACTCGTCCTGGTCTGGTTCGGCCTGGCGCAGATTGCGCTGTTCCACCAGGGACTGCAGCTCCTGCGCGGCGCGCGCGCGGCGCGCGCGACCGGCGCCCCCCACACTGTGGCGTAACCAGCAATGCCCGGTACGCTATAATGGTCAAAGCTACCACACATGCAATGCCAGCGGAGTGGATCGTGACCACAGCGTTCAATATTGTGCTGCTCGGCCCTCCCGGGGCAGGAAAAAGCACAATCACCGAAGAACTGGTGCATCAACTACCACTGACCCCGATTTCGACAGGAGCACTGTTGCGCGCCGAGATCCGCGCGCGGACCCGCCTTGGCCGCATGGTGGCGCCACTGCTAGAACACGGCGACCTGGCACCGGACTCGGTGATGGACCGGGTGCTGCGCGCCAGTATTGAAGCCCTCGACCCGGCCCGGGGCATTCTGCTCGATGGATATCCGCGCACCATGCGCCAGGCGCTTGGCCTGGCCGCCATGCTCGCCGATTACGACCGGACGCTGCATGCCGTGATTGCGATTGACGTCGCCGACAGTGAAGTCGTGCGGCGCCTCAGCGGGCGTCGCATGTGTGAAGGCGCCGGTGAGCCGTTTCCGGTTCACGTTGACGATCTGTCGAGCCTGATGCGCTGCCGTGAACGCGGCGGACACCTGGTACAACGTGATGACGACCGGCCCGAAACAGTGCACCAGCGGCTTACCGTCTATCATCAGCAGACCGCGCCGCTGATCGCGTTCTACCACAATCAGGGGTTGCTGCACCGCGTCAGCGGTGCCGGGACGCCTGCCGACGTGGCCAGGCGAACACTGGCTGCCATCAACGACGCGGTGCCTGGCAGGTAATGCGACAGGCTGATCTCAGTAAAGTTAAGGAAAATTAACCCCAGGTTGATGAATCACAACCTTTGTAATAGTCAAAATATCGTATAAGGAATCTGCGGATCGGTCCACGGGGTGATGAACAATAACACCACAGAAGGAGGGCATACGCCCGAAGCGGAGCGGAGGGGACCCTTGGCAACCATCTCGTGTGGTACACGATGATTATCAGCGAAGAAAGGGGTCTCCCATGAAGTGGCACATCACGCGCGCATACTGGAAGGTCGCACTGGTGCTCGGCGCTCTCGCCTCATTCCTGCTGGCAGCCGGCGCCGAAGGCAAGTGGGTATAGACTCCAGCGCACCGATCCGTAAGGCAGGGCGGGGTTCCCCCGCCCTCTTTTTTTGCGGGTTTCCCTTTGCCGGCCAGATACGGTATGATACATAACCACAGGTCGTCAACCACGCCGCTTGATCGCTTGCACCGACTGGCGGCGTTATGATCAGGGAGCCTGAGATAGATTCATGCGCAGAGGAACAGGGTGCCAGCGGCGCACAAAGGGAACGTAATGCTATCGCTGTCGCAAGCTGCACGCAGGTATCTCTATGTCGTATGGGTGATCGCAGCAGTCGTGTTTATCAGCACGATCCCATCTATGCGCCTGGCTGACCATGCGTTCTTGCTGGTAATCTGCGCGCTTGCCTTTGCTATCGCCGACTATTATGAGTTTAGTTTCGAGGTCACCCCCGGCCACGGGGTGGCAATGACGATTGCAGATGCCCCGACGATCTTCCTTGTCGCCGTCACCGGCCATGCCGGCATCCTGGCGATCGCCGGCGGCACGCTGGTCGCCGATCTCCTCAACCGCCGCCCCTGGTACAAAATCGCCTTCAATATCGCCACCCGGACAATTACGTACCAGGTACTCATGATCATCTACACCCTTGGCAATGGCCCGAACGCGCCGCCCTTTTCGGGACCCTTCGCGCTGGTTACATTTATTCTGATGGCGGCTATGTACTATGCGCTCAATACGTTGCTGGTCTCAACCGTCGTTGCTTTTGCCACCCGACAACAACTGCTACGCGTTTACCGCGACAGCTACCGTACCGTTCACTGGGTTCACTTCGCAACCACGCCGTTTGGTGTCTTACTGGCAGTGCTCCTGCAGTACAACCCCTGGTTACTGCCAATCTCGATCGCGCCGTTGATCATGCTGCAGCGCTGGTTCAAGACGGTCGTCGCCTTACAGACCGAAAGCAAGCTCAATGCCCGGCTGGCCCGTGAGTCACAACAACTTGCATCAAAGCTAGAGCGGCTGCAGAGCCTGGCAGCCGCCATGATCGCCAGCGACGAACCCGATCGCCTGATTGACACGGTGAGTACACGCCTGGCCACGCTCCTCGACGCCAGGGCGCACTGGGCCGTGCTGCTCGACGAACAACCGGCCCGCTTGTTGTCAACAACCATCCTGCCGCCTGGCTGGACCTGGAGCCCGGACGCGTACCGTGCAGAACTCCAGCGCCTTGATGTCCATCAGGTTGATGCACAACGCCTGGCGGAATTGCATCCTGGCGCAGCGCTATGGCCGTCGCTCGTTGTCATCCCTCTGGTTATTGAACAGCAAACCATCGGCGGAATCTGTCTCGCGCTGGGCACGACGACGCCGCTCAGCGACAGCGATCGGCGTGTCCTGCTCGGCTTTGCCTCCCAGGTTGCCCGCGCCGTCGAACGTGTGCGGTTGTTCACCGAATTGCAGGTGAAGCAGGATGAACTGGTGCGTTCGTCGAAACTGGCCGCGCTCGGTACATTCGCAGCCGGCATCGGGCACGAGTTCAACAACTTGCTGGCCGGTGTCCTCGGTCATGCGCAACTCGGCCTCAGCAGCGATAGCGTTGCGGAAAAGAACGAGGCACTTGAGGTGGCCGTTCGCATGTGCTTGCGCGGGCGCAGCATTACCAGCGGCTTACTGACCTTTGCACGTCGGCGCAGTACGCAGCACGAATTGACCCGGCTGAGTGACTTGATCAGGGAGACGGCGACGCTGGTTGAACGCGAACTCGGCAAAGAGAATATCGTGGTGGAACTGCACCTTCACGAGGTTCCGCCGACACTGTGCGACCCGGGACAGATCGCGCAGGTGCTGCTGAACCTGATCACCAACGCGCGCGATGCGATGCGTGAAAAGGGTAGTGGAACCATCACAATCGAACTGAACCGCCATGGACCGCGGATCGAACTCGCGGTCAGCGACACTGGCTGCGGCATCCCGCCCGAAATGATTGACCAGATCTTTCAGCCATTCGTAACAACCAAAGGTGCCATGAACGCAAGTTCCACCCCCGGAACCGGGCTTGGACTGGCAATCAGCCATGGGATCATTGAGGGCCACGGTGGCACCATACGTGTTCGCAGCATTGTTGGCCAGGGTACGACCATGATCGTCACGCTGCCGATCATCAGCGATCGTTCAGGAACGCAGGATCAACGCTTCGACCGCGACATACTGCAGGGGTTGCGTGTGCTGCTCGTTGAGGACGAGCTTAACGTGGCTCAGGCGCTGGCGCGCTTGATGCAAGCGGAAGGTATGCAGGTCACGATCGCGACAGACGGGCGCGAGGCGCTGGATCACGTTCGCCGCGCGTCGTTCGACCTGGTGATCAGTGATATCGTGATGCCGATCATGGATGGGGAAACGCTTGCCCGGCAACTCGCCGCGCAGGCGCCCGAATTGCCGGTGGTGCTGATGACCGGTCACAACGGTACGATCCACCCCCATCCGCCATCGCCCGGCATCAAAGAGGTACTGGAGAAGCCGTTCACCTTCGAGCAATTGATCGAAATGATCGGCCGTGTGGCGCTCACCATGACCCGCCGATAGGGGAACAGGATGCGGAGTCACAGATTCCGCGCCTGGAGAGCCTGTGGCAGTGTCGTTCTCCCGATCGAGGTTTCAGGGGGCAGTACCTTGTCCGCCCTTAAACGATCGAAGTGGCGGGGGGGGGGGGGGGGGGCGCCCGCCCCCCCCCC